>WFLX010090730.1_pt1 | contig 13132 bp, 13 predicted proteins | sample 4967041 | NCBI WGS metagenome assembly WFLX01 (sample SAMN12857096, study PRJNA449069) | gut metagenome | isolation source: stool from male and female vole | host: Microtus ochrogaster | place: USA:Florida | collected 2017
CAGGCGGGGATTGCCATGGGAAGGATGACGGATGAGGACGTGGCACGGGTGAATGAAAAGATGCAGGATGATCTTCTGGCCATCGGTGCGTGTATTGACGCCATCTATTACTGTCCGCATGGCTGGGACAGTACGTGTTCCTGCAGAAAACCCAAGCCGGGTATGCTTTATCAGGCGCAGAAAGATTATTCCATCAATCTGCCGGAGTGTTATCTGATCGGGGATGACGAACGCGATATCCAGACGGCGGAGAATGCGGATGTAAAGGGAATTCTGGTAGATGAAAATTATACGCTGCTGGATGCAGTTAATGATCTGCTGGAGGGGAAGAAAGGATAAGAAAAGCACATGATCATATCAAAAACGCCCCTGCGGGCATCCTTCTTCGGAGGAGGAAGCGATTTTAAGGACTATTATGAGAACAGCAGATTGGGATATGGCAGCGTGATCAGTACGGCACTGAATATGCATGTATATATCACGGTGAATAAAAAATTTGACGATATGATCCGTGTCGTATATAACGGTAATGAACTGGTTCACTCCGTAGATGAGGTGAAGCATAATATTATCCGGGAAGCTTTAAAGCTCACCGGGATCAGCAAGGGGATCGAAGTAATCTACATGGCGGATATTCCGCTCAGTGGCGCCGGTATCGGACTGGCATCTTCCAGCGCGCTGGCAGTCGGCGTGTTGAATGCCCTGCACGCATACAAGGGAGAGTATGTTTCTCCGGAACAGCTGGCAAGGGAGGCATGCCATATTGAAATTGACTGTCTGGGGCAGAGGATAGGGATACAGGATCAGTACGCAGTGGCATACGGCGGCATCCACCGTTACCGCTTCTGTAATGACGGGTCAGTTAGTGTAACGCCGCTGATCTGTAAGAAAGAGACGAAGAATAAGCTGTTTCAGCATTTGATGCTCTTTTTTACCGGCAATACGAGGGATTCCAGACAGATCCTTCAGGAGCAGACACAGACGATGGAAGCAAAACGCGCCATGCTGGATGATCTGGTGGAAACCGTGGATAAAACATATCAGGCACTTGCCGACGGTAAACCGGAGGTATGGGGCGGGGAGCTGGATCGTACATGGAAGATCAAGAAGCAGTTTGCGGGCGGTGTCTCCAATGAGATGATCGATGGTATGTACCAGGCGGCGAAAGATGCGGGCGCTGTAGGTGGAAAGATTCTGGGCGCAGGTGGCGGCGGGTTCATGCTTTTGTATGTGCCGCCGGAAAAGCAGGATGCAGTGCGGCAGGCGCTTAGCGGGTATCGTGAGGTGCCGTTTGAGACGGATGCGCAGGGAAGCCGGATCATCTTTGAAGATTAAATAGGGAACGGAATATTATTTAAAGAGAGGATATAGAGGTGAGCAGGATACTTATTACGGGTGCGGCAGGATTTATCGGATCCCAGCTGGCATACCATCTATGGAAGAAGGGCGACGACCTTACTTTGATCGATAATTTTTCCTATGGTTCCGAGGATAACCTGATCTTTGAGGATCACTGCTTTACAGATGAGATCATCCGGGACGATATTTTAAATCTTCCGCTGATCAACAGGCTGTTTGAAGAAAAGAAATTTGACTATGTTTATCATATTGCGGGCATTACGCCGCTGCCGGACTGTCAGATGAATCCGTCTAAAGCGGTAGAAGTCAATACGATGGGAACGGTAGGGCTTTTAGAAGCAGCCAGAACATACGGGATCAAAAAATTTATTTTTGCAAGTACCTCCGCGGTTTATGAGAATAATCGGGATTTTCCGTCCGTGGAGGGTAAGGTGGAGCCGCCGAGCCTCATCTATCCGAATACGAAATACACGGCGGAGCGTTTTTGTCAGTCCTATGCGGATGTTTATGGAATGAATATCACATGTATGAGATTTGCCAATGTCTATGGACCGCATTTGGATTGTTTAAGAACACAGCCTCCTGTTGTGGGTTATCTGATTCGGGAATTGTACTATGGAAGACGGCCGGTGCTGCACTCTACGGGAACGCAGAGAAGGGACTTTGTCTACGTGGATGATCTGATCGATCTGGCGGAGCGGGTACAGGAAGGAACCGGTTTTGATGCGGTCAATGTCTCGACCAATACCACGGTCTCGATCAATGAACTGGCAGAAACGATCAGACGTCTGATGGGGAAAGAGGAGATTGCATTTGAATACGTGGCTTCCTCCAACTACTGGAACCGCTATCCGGCGCTTTACGAAGGAGCGATGCCGATCTCGGAGCAGGCACTGGATAATGAAGTAAATAAATATACCCAGCTTTCCAATGAATATGCCGAAAGAAAATACGGCTGGAAACCGAAGACAAGTCTGGAGGAGGGTGTACAGGCGACGATTGATTTTTCTGTAGAGGTATTGAAAAAAGCGGAAAAAGAGTAGAGCGAATGGAGAAGATTATGGCGGAGAAGGGAAAAGATCTGATTTCTCTTGTGATTCCCTGTTATAATGAGGAAGAAGCGATTCCCTTATTATATCCGGAATTGATAAAAATCAGTAAACAGATGGACTATGTGGATTTTGAGTTCATTATGGTGGATAATTGCTCTGAAGATAAAACGTTAGAGCTGATGAAGGGGCTTCATAAGGGTGATGCGAGGGTGCATTATATTTCATTTTCCAGAAATTTTGGAAAAGAGGCTTCCATGTATGCTGGATTAAAAGCGGCAAAGGGGGATTATGTGACCATTATGGATGCAGATCTTCAGGATCCGCCATCGCTGCTTCCTGAGATGTATCAGGCGGTGACAAAGGAAGGGTATGACTGCGCTGCNACGTACCGCAAGGANAGAAAAGGNGAGCCGCTGCTTCGNTCNAAGATGGCGGATGCTTTCTACCGGATGATGGGACNTATNTCCTCTGCACANATGAAAAGCGGGGCAAGGGACTATCGCCTGATGAAGCGGCAGATGGTAGAGGCNGTNCTTTCCTTGGAAGAAAATGAACGNTTTTCNAAGGGTATCTTCGGNTGGGTTGGATTTAAGACAAAATGGATTCCTTTTGAAAATGTGGAACGGAGCGCCGGAACCACAAAGCTGCCGTTTTGGTCTGCATTTACTTATGCGCTTCGGGGCATCGTGTCATTTTCTACAGTGCCGCTGGCAGTATCTTCCATGACCGGTATTGTATGCTGTCTGGTAGCCGCGATCTATGCGGTCTATGTAATTATTAAACAATTGATCACCGCAGAGGCTGTGGCAGGATATCCTTCTCTGGTCTGCCTGATTCTGTTTATCGGCGGCGTGCAGCTTCTGATGATCGGCGTTCTGGGACAATATATGGCACAGATTTATATGGAAATTAAAAACAGACCGAAGTATATTATTAAAGAGACGGATGCGCAGGAAAAAGCAGTTTCAAAATAGAACATAAAGATAAGAGATAAAAGACAGCCATATAGAGTGCAGGCTGCGAAAGGAGAAAGGATATAAAATGATGGAGAAATCAACAGAAGATATTTCCCAGACCCAATATTTTAAAGTTGAGGTGGAGCAGGAGGACAGTGTCAAAACCATATTGGAGGATGTGTATGATGCGCTGCGGGAAAAGGGGTACAATCCGGTGAACCAGATTGTCGGATATATCATGTCCGGTGATCCTACGTATATTACCAGCCACAAAAACGCCCGGAGCATTATTATGAAGGCTGAGCGAGACGAGCTGGTAGAGGAAATGCTGACGGAATATATCAGATCCAATCATTGGAACGAGGATTAGACGGTGTCTGCTGATGCGGCAGGAAAGGTGTAATTGTTATGCGGATTATGGGATTGGATTATGGAAGCAAGACNGTNGGCGTGGCNNTCAGTGATCAGCTTNTGNTGACNGCNCAGGGAAAAGANATCATCCGNCGTGAACGANAGAATAAGCTTCGNCAGACNCTTGCNAGGATTGAANCATTGATTACGGAAAANGACGTNGAAAAGNTCGTTCTTGGCTGTCCGAAGAANATGGANGGCAGNGAGGGNGAGCGGGTAGANAANACCAGNGAATTTCAGGAGATGCTNNAGAGAAGAACCGGTCTGGAAGTGNTTCTCTGGGATGAGNGNCTGACGACNGNNGCGGCNGACAGGTACATGANNGNNGCNGGCATCCGCAGNGANAANAGAAANCAGTATGTGGATGAGATCGCTGCGGTATTTATCCTNCAGGGGTATCTGGATTATATCAGAAATCAGAAGAAGCAATAGATAATTGGAAAGGGTTGATTATTGATATGGAGACGATTACATTGATACCGGAGGATGGAGGAAGTCCGGTGGAGTTTTATGTGCTGGAAGAAACAACGGTCGGCGGAAGGGATTACTTTTTGGTGACGGATGCAGAGGATGGAGACGGCGAAGCATTGATTCTGAAGGATATGTCGGGGAAAGAGGATGCGGAGGCGTTGTTTGTGGTCGTATCGGATGATAATGAACTGGAGGCGGTAGCAGACATCTTTGCCGGATTGATGGAAGACGTATCGCTGCAAAAAGACGAAAAAGACATATAACAGGAAGGTTATATGTAAAAATAAAAATGAGANAGAATGGAGGATTATTTTGAAAAAAGGTGTAATAGCAGATGCTGCAGCACTGAAGATCATTCCGCTTGGCGGATTGGAACAGATCGGTATGAACATTACCGCATTTGAATATGAGGACAGCATCCTTGTAGTTGACTGCGGTTTGGGATTCCCGGAGGATGATATGTTAGGGATCGATCTGGTCATCCCGGATGTCACATATCTGAAGGATAATATTGAGAAGGTGAAAGGCTTCGTGATCACNCATGGTCATGAGGATCATATCGGGGCGCTGCCCTATGTATTNAAAGAGNTCAATGTGCCGATNTATGCNACNAAATTAACGATGGGNATTATTGATGCGAAGCTGAAGGANCATGGANTNGATAAGNTCGTGACCANAAAGGTAGTACAGTTTGGGCAGACGATGACTCTGGGNGATTTCCATGTNGAGTATATCAGGACGAACCATAGTATTGTGGATGCTGCAGCATTGGCAATCTATACGCCCCAGGGCATCATCGTTCATACCGGTGATTTTAAAGTGGATTATACGCCTATCTTTGGCGATGCCATTGATCTACAGAGATTCGGCGAACTTGGAAAGAAGGGCGTGCTTGCGCTGATGTGCGACAGCACCAATGCGGAGCGTCCCGGATTTACCCCGTCGGAGCGGACGGTAGGAAGCACGTTGGACAATATCTTTGAAGAACATAAGGACAAACGCATCATTGTTGCCACATTTGCATCGAATGTGGACCGTGTGCAGCAGATCATCAATTCTGCGCACAAATTCAACCGTAAGGTTGCAATCGAAGGCAGGAGTATGGTGAATATCATAGATACGGCAATCGAGCTGGAACGGCTGNGCGTTCCGGCAGATACGCNTNTCGATGCGGATACACTGAAAAATTATCCTGATGNAAGGACGGTCATCATTACCACCGGAANTCAGGGAGAGCGGCTTGCGGCACTTAGCAGGATGGCGAACGCAACACACCGTAAGGTATCCATCGGACCCAAAGACATCGTGGTCTTTTCTTCGCATCCGATTCCGGGCAATGAAAAGGCGGTAACAAAGATTATTAATGAACTGTTCCAGAAGGGGGCAGATGTTATCTTTCAGGATACCCATGTATCCGGTCACGCATGTCAGGAAGAGATCAAGCTGATCTATTCCCTGACACAGCCTAAATATGCCATTCCGGTGCATGGAGAATACAAGCACTTGAAGGCACAGGCGAAGCTGGCGGAGCAGCTGGGGATATTGAAGGAGAATATCTTTATCCTGCACAGCGGGGATGTACTGAAGATCGAAAAACAGGAAGCGAAGGTCGTGGGCAATGTGCCGTTTGGTTCGATCTTTGTGGATGGTCTTGGCGTTGGCGACGTCGGCAATGTAGTCTTACGGGACAGACAGCGTCTGGCAGACGACGGTATCATCATTGCCGTACTGGCGATGGATTCGGAGGGGGAGCAGGTGCTTGCCGGACCGGATATCGTAACAAGAGGATTTGTCTATGTGAAGGAATCCGANGAGATNNTGGAGGAAATGCGTTCNGTGGTCAATGCGACGATGTATGANATGATGATCTCCAATGTTAAGGACTGGGGAAAGATTAAGAATAATATAAAGGATGCTGTGGGAGATTATGTTTGGAAAAAAACAAAGCGCAGACCGATGATACTGCCGGTGATCATGGAAATAGTGTGAAAAGTGTTTCAGATTCCGCAGAACGGAATCTGTTGATTGGAGTGGGAAGAAAGCATGAGGTTTTATGATGGATGTTAAGAAGATTTTAATGTCATTATTTAAAAGTGTGATCACTCTGGCGTTTGCCGCATTGATTATCATGGTGATCTATAATGTGATGCTGAAAGCTTATGATTTCGGTTACAGGATCTTTGCAGAGGAGCCGATGTCGCCGGCACCCGGACTTACGATGTCGGTGGCTATCGTGGAAGGGAAATCGGTAAGGGAGATCGGTGAGATCTTAGAGGAGAAGGGACTGATCAGAAGCGCGTCCCTCTTTTACCTGCAGGAGCTGGTTTCCTCTTATCATGGGGACCTGCAGCCGGGAATCTATGAGCTGAGCACTGCGATGACGCCTAATGAGATGATGGAGATTATGGCGGCCAACGCACCGGAAGACGAGGAAGATGAGGAATGATACAGGACGACAGGATGATATCCTTTATTAATTCATTAGATCCCGGACATCCGCCTCTGCTGGCTGCAATCGAAAAGGAGGCTGTCACGGGCAATGTACCTGTCATCAGAAAGGAAATGCAGGGACTGTTAAAATTTATGGTTGCTGCATTTGCGCCGGAAAAGATTCTGGAAGTGGGTGCGGCTACCGGTTTTTCTGCTCTTTTGATGTGGGAAGCATCGGGAAAGAAATGTAAGATTACCACAATTGAAAAATATGAGAAACGGATTCCTGTGGCGAGGGAGAATCTGAAGCGCGCCGGAGCGGAAAGCTGTATCGAGTTGATCGAGGGAGATGCGGATGAAGTGCTGGACAAGCTGGAGGGAACGTATCCCATGATTTTTATGGATGCTGCGAAAGGGCAGTATCTTCATTTTTTACCTAAAGTAACAAGGCTTTTGGAAGATGGAGGCATACTGATCACGGACAATGTGCTTCAGGAAGGTGATATATGCGAATCACGGTATGCAGTCACCAGAAGAAACAGGACGATCCATAGCAGGATGAGGGAATATCTGTATCAGTTGACGCACAGTGATGTATATGAGACAGTACTTTTGAATATCGGCGACGGTGTGGCGCTGTCTGTAAAACGTTAGTATGATGATGGAACAGGTTGATGATGATGAGAGACAGAAAAAAACCGGAACTTCTGATCCCGGCAAGCAGTCTGGAAGTATTGAAAACTGCAGTGATCTATGGCGCAGATGCGGTATATATCGGCGGTGAGACGTTCAGCCTGCGGGCGAAGGCAAAAAATTTCTCAGAAGAGGATATGAAGGAAGGCATTGCATTTGCTCATGCGCATCAGGTGAAGGTGCATGTGACGGCGAATATCCTTGCACATAATGAGGATATTAAGGAAGCGGAAGATTATTTTAAGATGCTGGCGCAGCTGCAGCCGGATGCGCTGATCATATCGGATCCGGGATTGTTTATGACGGCAAAAAAAATATGCCCGGAGATAGAGATCCATATTTCGACGCAGGCAAATAATACCAACTACGAAACGTATCGTTTCTGGTGGGAGTTAGGTGCAAGACGGGTGGTATCGGCAAGGGAGTTGTCCCTGGAGGAGATCAGGGAGATACGGGAAAAGATTCCTGAAGAAATGGAGATCGAGAGCTTCATCCATGGGGCAATGTGTATCTCGTATTCAGGAAGATGCCTGCTGTCCAATTATTTTACCGGAAGGGATGCCAATCAGGGCGCGTGTACGCACCCATGCCGTTGGAAATATGCGGTCATGGAGGAAAAGCGTCCCGGTGAATATCTGCCGGTTTTTGAGAATGAGCGGGGAACCTATATATTTAATTCCAAGGATCTGTGTATGATCGAACATATCCCGGAGATGATCAATGCCGGGATCGACAGTTTTAAGATCGAAGGCAGGATGAAGACCGCATTGTATGTTGCTACGGTAGCAAGGACATATCGGAAAGCCATCGATGATTATCTGGAATCAGAAGAGACCTATCGAAGCAATATGAAGTGGTATCAGGAGGAGATCTCCAAATGTACTTACCGGCAGTTTTCCACAGGTTTTTATTTTGGAAAACCCAGTGAGGAAAATCAGATTTATGATAACAATACCTATATCAGTGAATATATTTATCTGGGTATGGTTGAAGAAGAGAAGGAGAAGCTTGTCAGGATCGAGCAGAAGAATAAGTTCTGCGTGGGCGATCAGATAGAGATCATGAAACCGGATGGAAGAAATATTTCTGTCAAGGTGCTTGCCATGTATGATGAAGAAATGGCAGCAGTTGAGAGCTGTCCCCATTCTAAGCAGATCATCTGGCTGCAATTAAGCGAACGGGCGGAGAAGTATGATATTTTAAGGGTGCAGTGTGAGAATAATTAAGTCCGGCTTACATAACTCTTCGTTTGAATATCTATGTTCTAACATCTATAAATGAAATCATTTTTGAAACATAGATATTCAAACTTCAGGTTATGTAAACCTCATGGGCTGAACTGAACAACAAAAAATGACAAAATAAATGATAAAGCAAATAAGCTTCTGTGCCTATACATTTGGAAGGAAATTTCCGTACAGCAGCATAGGACAGAAGCATATTTGCGTAGTCTGCCATTTGATTTTTAAGGATACCGGACATTCTAATCCTAAAAAGAAATAAAATAGGCAATTGCGAAACTCTTTTTTTGCAGAGTATCGTTGTGCATATTGTAATTCCAACGCAGACACGCTCTCGCTCCGTGAAAAACGCAGCGGGCACATAAAATGCCAAAAGACGGCATTTAAGTGCCGGCGTTTTTTAAAGGTCTGCTTATGGAATATACAATATGCCCAACTCAACTGACGAAAATGGGAGTTTCGCAATCGCCTAAAGAAATAAAAAATTAAGAGGAGCAGTTTTATGAATGTAGAAGAGATTTTTGCCCAAAATGTTTTTACGCTGGGAAAGATGCGGGAGCGTTTGCCGAGGACTGTCTATAAAGAAGTCATTCATGTAAAAGAAGAAGGCGGCGAGCTTTCCAAGGAATCTGCGGATGTGGTTGCCAAGGCAATGAAGGACTGGGCGGTAGAGCGCGGCGCGACGCATTATACCCACTGGTTTCAGCCGCTGACCGGTATCACGGCGGAGAAGCATGATTCTTTCGTGTCCCATCCGGACGAGGAAGGAAAGATGATCATGGAATTTTCCGGCAAGGAGCTGATCAAGGGCGAGCCGGATGCTTCGTCGTTTCCTTCGGGCGGTCTGCGCACCACCTTTGAGGCAAGGGGCTATACCGCATGGGATATCACTTCCCCGGCTTTTCTGAAGGAATCGGCAACCGGCGTGATCCTGTGTATCCCTACCGCATTTTGTTCTTATACCGGCGAGGCGTTGGATAAGAAGACTCCGTTACTCCGCTCTATGGAGGTCATCAGTGAACAGGCNCTTCGTATCATAAGNCTGTTTGGCAATACNGAGGCAACNAAGGTNTATCCGTCAGTGGGNGCGGAGCAGGAATATTTTTTGATTGACAGAGAGCTGTATCTGCAGAGAAAGGATCTGATCTTTGCCGGACGGACGCTGTTTGGCGCGCCCGCGCCAAAGGGTCAGGAGATGGAGGATCATTATTTTGGTGTGATCCGGGAGCGGATCGGCGCGTATATGAAGGATCTCAACGAGGAGCTTTGGAAGCTCGGCGTGACGGCAAAAACGCAGCACAATGAGGTGGCGCCGGGGCAGCATGAACTTGCGCCGATCTATGAATCCGCCAATATTGCGGGGGATCATAACCAGCTTGTGATGGAGACGATGAAACGCGTGGCGCACCGCCACGGACTGACTTGTCTGTTACATGAGAAGCCGTTTGCGGGGGTCAATGGCTCCGGTAAACATGATAACTGGTCATTGTGTACGGACAATGGAGTTAATCTTTTAGATCCGGGCATCACGNNTAANGANAATATNCAGTNTTTACTGGTGCTTGCCNGCATTATGCGTGCNGTGNNTATTCATGCAGATCTTTTAAGACAGAGCGCGTCAGACGTCGGTAATGACCACAGGCTGGGAGCGGATGAGGCTCCGCCGGCAATTATATCCATGTTTCTGGGAGATCAGCTGGAGGATGTGGTGAGCCAGCTTGTGACAACAGGCGTGGCCAAAGAGAGCAAGGAAGGCGGCAAGCTGATGACCGGCGTGTCAACATTGCCGGATCTGGATAAGGATGCCACGGATCGGAACAGGACTTCGCCATTTGCTTTTACCGGTAATAAATTTGAATTTCGTATGGTGGGATCCGCGGATTCCATTACGGCAGCCAATACCACATTGAACGCAATCGTGGCGGAGTCGTTCAGCGAAGCCGCTGACCGTCTGGAAGGCGCAGAGGACTTTGAGATCGCGGTACATGACCTGATCAAAGAATATATGACAAAGCATCAGCGGGTCATCTTTAATGGTAACGGCTACTCGCAGGAGTGGGTGGAAGAAGCTGAAAAACGGGGACTTCCGAATATCAGATCCATGGTGGAGAGCGTTGCTACCCTGACGACGGAAAAGTCCATCAGAATGTTTGAACGGTTTCATATTTTTACAAAAGCGGAACTGGAATCCCAAGCGGAGATTCTATATGAAACCTATGCAAAGTCCATCAATATAGAGGCGCTTACAATGATGTATATGGCGAACCGTCAGATCATCCCGGCGGTGATTTCCTATACAAAGGAGCTGGCGGACGCCGTGATTGCAGTGCGGACGGCGGGTGCAGGCACGAAAGTGCAGGAGGCGCTGCTGCAAGAGACGACGGAGCTTCTGGAAGAGATGCAGCATGCTTTGGAAATGTTGGAAAAAGATGAGGCAAAGGCGGCAGATCTTACGGATAATAAAGAAAAGGCATTTTATTATAAGGATGTGATCCGGAAGGATATGGAGGCGCTGCGCACACCCGCGGACCGTCTGGAGCAGATTGTAGATAAGAAGATGTGGCCGTTTCCGACCTATGCGGATATGTTGTTCGAGGTATAGGGATACAGATGCTGAAAGATACAGGGCGGAGATGAATAGGGGTTTACAAAGATGAAATCAAACTACGATTATCTGATAGTCGGCGCAGGATTGTTTGGGGCGACATTTGCCCATGAGGCGGCAAAAGCCGGAAAAAAGGTACTGATCATAGATAAACGGAATCATGTGGGCGGGAACTGCTATACGAAGGAAATAGCGGGGATCCACGTACACTGGTATGGTGCACATATTATGCATACGTCCGATCAGCGGGTATGGAACTACGTGCAGCAGTTCGCAGAGTTTAACCGCTACACCAATTCCCCGATTGCAAGATATAAGGATGAGCTGTATAATATGCCCTTTAATATGAATACGTTCAGTAAGATGTGGGGGATTATCACACCTGAGGAAGCGAAAGCAAAGATTGCACAGCAGATTGCAGAGGCCGGCATTACGGAACCCAGAAATCTGGAGGAGCAGGCGATCAGTCTGGTAGGCAGGGATATCTACGAAAAGCTGATTAAGGGTTATACGGAAAAACAGTGGGGTAAGCGTGCCACAGAACTTCCGGCATTTATTATCAAGCGGCTTCCGGTCCGGTTTGTATATGATAACAATTATTTTAACGATCTTTATCAGGGGATTCCGATTGGCGGATTCACAAAGATGGTAGAGAAAATGCTTGCTTCTGGGAATATAGAGATTCGTTTAGAAACAGACTATTTTGCTGAGAAAGAAGAACTGGATATGCTGGCAGATCAAATCGTGTTTACAGGGATGATCGATCAGTATTTTGGGTATTGTTTTGGCGAATTGGAGTACCGCAGCTTAAAATTTGAGACGGAAACGCTGGAGCAGGAAAATTATCAGGGCAATGCGGTAGTTAATTATACGGAATATGAGGTGCCCTATACAAGGATCGTCGAGCACAAGCATTTTGAACTGGCGTGTCAAAGCGGAAAAGTCAATTCCAAAACCGTGATTACAAGGGAATACCCCGCTGCATGGAAGCGGGGAGAGGAACCCTATTACCCGATGAATGATGAGAAGAATAATGCTGTTTATATGAAATATAAGGAACTGGCGGACAGGCAGGACAAGGTGATTTTCGGCGGCAGGCTTGGATTATATAAGTATTTTGATATGCATCAGGTGATCGGGGAAGCGATGAAGCTGGCGGAGGAATGCATTTGAAAATACCTTTGAAACAATTGTTTTAATTGTTATAGAAAAATGCTTGCAATTTTGATTATGATAGTTTATAATGGCTAATGCAGGCGTGTTACAGATATGTTATGCGTTAATATAGCGCTATCGCCAAATGGTAAGGCAACGGACTCTGACTCCGTCATTTCAAGGTTCGAATCCTTGTAGCGCTGCTGGGACTTCGTTTTGAAGTCCCTTTTCTTTTAAGAAGAATACATTTTGAGAGGATCAATATGTTTCATTTGGGAGAACTTCAGGAATTGGTAATTGCAAAAACAGTGGATTTCGGCGTCTATCTTGAGGAAGAAAACGGCGGGCATCAGGAGCGCGTTCTTCTTCCGAAGAAGCAGGTGCCGGAGGAAAGCCGGGTGGGAGATAAGATCACCGTATTTTTGTATAAAGATTCTTCAGACCGCCTGATCGCAACCACCCGTACGCCGCGGCTGACGCTTCATGAAACTGCCCTGCTGACAGTATCACAGGTGAATAAGATGGGAGCATTTCTGGACTGGGGTCTTGAAAAGGATTTGTTCCTTCCATTCAAACAGCAGACAAAAAAGGTCAGGGAACAGGAGGAGGTGCTGGCTGCGCTTTATNTTGATAAAAGCGGNAGACTTTGCGCTACAATGANCGTATATCCTTATCTGAGTGCGGAAAGCCCTTATCAGGCAGGGGACGACGTCAGCGGCATCATCTATGAATCCAGCGACAATTATGGCTTGTTTGTGG
>WFLX010260086.1_pt1 | contig 13132 bp, 8 predicted proteins | sample 4967041 | NCBI WGS metagenome assembly WFLX01 (sample SAMN12857096, study PRJNA449069) | gut metagenome | isolation source: stool from male and female vole | host: Microtus ochrogaster | place: USA:Florida | collected 2017
CGGGAACACGCACGGCATTAAACCCTGCATCCTTAAACATCTTGAACAGCTCGGGGATCACGGCAGGCTGCCCCCACGCGGTCTCATAGGCACCCGGAGAGCGGTCAGTCCACTTTTCGATCCACATATTTTCGAGGTCACCCGAATTACTGTCGAGCGTATTGCCGAGATTCCACCCGATGCGCATATTATCGACAGCCTCCCGGGCCGACTCAAAATCAGATGCACCGGCAGCCACAGTCATCGCCGGCCACAGTAAGGAACAGAGTAAANATTTCTTCAACATGGAGNTTAGATTTATGAGTTAATCACAGNAANGGTAGCGCTTTTTCGTCGCTGACAGAGTAAACTCCCCCCGAAATATCCGCATGTTAACATATATTATTAAATCCTCGTAAGTTGAATCTAAGGTGCGGAAGACGATAGATGCACGAGTGAACTTTTTCCACAAGAAATTTGTCTATTTATAACTAATTGGTTATCTTTGTTCCATGAAATCTAATGTGAGACAAGGAGATGAACTTCGTGAGGTCTATAAGACACCACAGTTTGAGGCATTCTATAACTCACTGCCGACATTCAATCAACAGTTAGATGAAGAATATGGCAAGCCCGGGAGCCCGGAACGCGAGAAGTTTCACGACGAAGCTCTCTCTTGGTATTACGGCCAGTTGCTGCGCAACCGCAGGCGAGAGCTTAAGATGACGCAGAGAGAAGTGGCCGAAAAACTTGGTCGCGAACAGAGCTACATAGCACGAGTCGAACGTGGGAAAGCCGATATTCAGCTATCAAGTTTCTTCCGTATTGCAGCCGTGCTCGGAATACAGTTCATTCCTACCTTCGCATCCGTCCTTAAATGAGAAGTCTCGCTGCGAGGCTCTCTTGGCTCTGGGGGGATGGGGGGCGGTGAGGTTGGGGTAGGAGATTGAGATGAGGGATGTGGCTGATATTGCCGCGGGGGGCGAGGTGCTTAAATGACAGGGGAGTTGCAAATCACGTGGGAATTGAGTATTTTTGCGGTGATTATAAATATTGGTGATTATAAATATTTGAGTTTGTTATGAGTATCACCGTCGTGGGTATAGGTCCGGGGTCACGGGCCGACATGACCGCCGCAGCCGTCGAAGCTATCGGTCGGGCTGATGCTGTGGCCGGCTATCGCTATTATCTTCCTTTCGTGGAGCCGCTCCTCAAACCCGGGGCCAAGGTCATAGGCTCGGGGATGCGTCAGGAGCGCGACCGCGTGCGCGCCGCTCTCGAGGCTGCCGCGTCGGGCGTCACCGAGGTGGTGGTCATCTCGTCGGGCGACTCGGGCATCTATGGCATGGCCCCGCTGGTCATGGAGATGCGCTCCATGATGGGGCTCGAGCATATCGAGGTGACGGTGGTGCCGGGGGTGAGCGCCTTTCAGAAGGCTGCCTCGCTGCTTGGCGCGCCGGTGAGCCACGACTTCTGCGTGATCTCCCTGAGCGACCTCATGACCCCGTGGAGCCTGATAGAGCGGCGCATCACGGCCGCGGCCTCGGCCGACTTCGTGACGGCCGTCTACAACCCCCGATCCACCAAACGCTACTGGCAGCTGCCGCGTCTGCGCGAGATATTCCTGCGCCATCGTGCGCCGCAGACCCCCGTGGGGTGTGTGCGTCAGGCCGGGCGCGAGGGCGAGCGCGTCACCCTCACCACCCTTGCCTCGCTCGACTGCGAGGAGGTGGACATGTTTACGGTGCTCATCATAGGCAATTCGCGCACATTCGTGCGCGACGGCCGCATGGTGACCCCGCGCGGATACTATGACCGCGAGCAGAGCGACGCCGCGACGCCCGGACAGGAGATCATGATGCAGAGTTTCCGCACCATAGCCTCCGAGATGCGCCGCCCCGACATCCCCCTCGACCTGAAATGGGCCATGCTCCACGCCATCCACACCACAGCCGACTTTGACATGGAAGAGGTGGTCAAGGCCGACCCCGATGCCCTGCAGCGCATCTACGACTCCCTCACCGCCCCCGGCGGCGAGAGAGTGATAGTGACCGACGTCACCATGGCCGCCTCGGGCATACGCAAGGGTGCCCTCCAGCGGCTGGGACTGGAGGTGAAGTGCTATCTCAACGACCCCGAAGTGGCCGAGACGGCCCGCCGCGAGGGGATCACTCGCACACAGGCGGGGATAAGGATAGCCGTCGCCCGCCATCCCGGGGCACTCTATGTGTTTGGCAACGCCCCCACGGCCCTCATGGAGCTGTGCACGCTGATGCGCCACCACAAGGCCCGCCCCTGCGGCATAGTGGCCGCCCCGGTGGGATTCGTCCATGTGTGCGAGAGCAAACACATGGTCAAGACATTCACCCATATCCCCAAGATAATCGTCGAAGGGCGCAAGGGAGGGAGCAATCTGGCCGCCACGCTGGTCAACGCCATCCTATGCCGTCCCGATGCCGAGGGGCTCAGACCGGGACGCGATGTGTGAGTTTACCGTGATAGGCATATCCGACGCCGCGAGTCCGCGTCTCGACGAGGCCACAGAGAGGCTGATACGCTCCCACCGCATCTTCTCGGGGGGCCGGCGCCACCGGCAGATCGTGGAGCCGCTGCTGCCCCCCGGAGCCGAGTGGATTGATGTCACCGTGCCGCTGGCCGCGGTGTTCGAGCGCTATCGTCAGGCGGCCCCCGGAGCGAGAATAGCTGTCTTTGCCTCGGGCGACCCACTGTTTTTCGGCTTCGCGTCCACACTGCAGCGCGAGTTTCCCGACGCCCAGCTGCGGGTGATACCCACCTTCAACTCCCTGCAGATGCTCGCCCACCGCATCACCCTCCCCTATGAGAGCATGCAGGCCGTGTCGCTCACCGGGCGCCCGTGGAGCAATCTCGACACCCCTCTCATAGCCGGCACCCCCCTCATCGGGGTGCTCACCGACCGCATCCATACCCCCGCCGCCATCGGCCGCCGCATGGCCGACTACGGCTACACCAACTATACCCTCACCGTGGGCGAGTGTCTGGGCAACCCTCAGGCCGAGCGCATCACCGTCATGACCCCCGAGGAGGCCGCCGGGCGCGAGTTCGGCATGCCCAACTGCGTCATCCTGCGGCTCACCCGTCCGCGGCCCCGCCCGTTCGGGATACCCGAGAGCGACTTCGAGCTGCTCGACGGCCGCGTCAATATGATCACCAAAATGCCGGTGCGCCTCATGACCCTCTCGATGCTCGACCTGCGCAGCCGGCACTCGCTGTGGGACATAGGCTTCTGCACCGGATCGGTCTCCATCGAGGCCCGCCTGCAATTTCCATCGCTCGCGGTGACGGCCTTCGAGCGTCGCCCCGAGGGGCTGCGCCTCATCGAGGCCAACGCACGCCACCACGGCACACCCGGCATCACCGCCGTGGTGACCGACTTCATGGAGGCCGACCTCACCCCCTACCCGCGTCCCGACGCCGTGTTCATCGGCGGCCACGGCGGCCATCTCGCCGACATGCTCGCCCGCGTGGCCCCCATACTGTTCCCCGGGGGCACCGTGGTGTTCAACTCCGTCAGCCCCGCCACGCTGGCCACATTCCGCACTGGCGCCGCCGCCGCGGGGCTCACCGTGACAGACTGCCACACCCTCACCCTCGACGGTCACAATCCCATCACCATCATCAAGGCTATAAAATGACACAGCATACACTCATCGTCTACGTCACCGAGTCCTCGGCCCGGCTCGCCTCCACCATCGCCGGCGCGCTGGGGCCCGAGGCCACCACGATGCTCCACCGCCACGCCGACCCCGCCACCCTGAGCGCCGCACGGGCCATAGTATTCGTGGGAGCCGTGGGCATCTGCGTGCGCACCGTGATACCCCACGTGTGCTCCGACAAGCACACCGACCCCGCCGTGGTGTGTGTCGACGCCACCGGGCGCTATGCCATCCCCCTCCTGTCGGGNCATATCGGAGGCGCCAACTCACTGGCCNGCACCATAGCCGCCGCCATCGGGGGCGAGGCCATCATCACCACCCTGAGCGACAATGCCGGGCTGTGGGCGCTCGACACCCTCGCCGCCGACAGCGGCTGGCTCACCGAGGCCACTCAGGCCGAGATGAACGCCGCAATATTCAAGTATGTGGGCGGACGCCCCACGGCCCTGCTGCTCGATGTGCGCGACGCCGCCACNGCCCGTCTCGAGTCGACGATGGCGCCACACGTGCGGCTCATCAGCACCATCGACGAGGCAACGGGGTCTGAGCTGGTCATCGCCGTCACCCACCGCCTGCTCACGCCTCCTCCCGGAGTGATGATGCTCGCCTACCGCCCCCCGGTGCTCGCCATAGGGGTGGGATGCCGCCGCCTGTGCCCGCCCGAGGGGATAGCGGCCCATATCGAGGAGCAGCTTCTGTCGGCGGGGCTTTCCCCACTCTCGGTGGGGTGCATATGCACTGTCGAGCTCAAAAAGGACGAACCCCTGCTGAGCGAGCTGGCCCGCCGGTGGCCCGCCGCTCAGACACGCATATTCCCGGCCTCACAACTGGCCGCTATCCCCGTGCCCAATCCCTCGCAGCGTGTGCTCGATGTCGCCGGCACACCCGGTGTGGCCGAGGCCGCCGCTATAGCCGGAGCCGACTATGGCCCCCTGCTGATAGAGAAGCAGAAGGGTGCTCAGGCGCCGGGGGCCGACTTCACCTTTGCCGTCGCCCTGAGGCGTGCGGCCTCATCGGCCGGACATATCGAGATCGTAGGCGCAGGCCCCGGCGACCCCGACCTCGTGTCGGTGCGCGGACGCCGATTCCTCGAGCAGGCCGACCTCATCCTCTATGCCGGCAGCCTCGTGCCGCGCGCCCTCACCGAGTGTGCCAAGCCGGGATGCCTCGTGCGCTCGTCTGCCGACCTCGACCTCGAGGCCCAGTTTGAGCTGATGCGCCGTTTCTATGACGAGGGGCGCCTCGTGGTGCGCCTCCACACCGGCGACCCATGCATCTATGGAGCCATTCAGGAACAGATGGCCTACTTCGACCGCCACGGCATGTCATATCACATCACCCCCGGCATCTCCTCGTTTCAGGCCGCCGCCGCCGAGCTGCGCTCGCAGTTCACCATCCCCGAGCGGGTGCAGAGCATCATCCTGACCCGCGGCGAGGGGCGCACCCCCATGCCTCCGCGCGAACGGCTCTCGCTGCTGGCCCGCTCGCAGAGCACCATGTGCATCTATCTGAGTGCCGGCATCGTGGACGAAGTTCAGGCACAGCTGCTCGAGGAGTATCCCCCCGAGACCCCCGTGGCCGCATGCTACAAACTCACGTGGCCCGAACAGCGCATCTATCGCGGCCGGCTGTGCGATCTGGCCCGGATAGTCCACGACAACCACCTCACCCTCACCACCCTGCTCGTGGTGGGCGAGGCTATCGACAACCGCGAGGGCCTCTCGCGCCTCTACGACCGCCACTTCACCCACATGTTCCGCCGCGGGGAGGAGGCGCAGTCATGACCCTGCCCCGACTGCGCCCCGTGATGCTCGGAGGCACCGGCAGCGACGTGGGCAAGAGCCTCATAGCCGCCGGCCTGTGCCGCATCTTCAGGCAGGACGGCTACCACCCGGCCCCGTTCAAGGCCCAGAACATGGCCCTCAACTCCTATGCCACCCCCGACGGGCTCGAGATAGGACGCGCACAGGCCGTGCAGGCCGAGGCCGCCGGGGTGCCCTGTTGCACCGACATGAATCCCCTCCTGCTCAAACCCTCGGGCCAGCGCACGTCGCAGGTAGTGCTCAATGGCCGTCCCATCGGCAACAGGGACGCCTATGAGTATTTCCGCCGCGAGGGACGCGGCGAGCTGCGTCGCGCCGTGTGCGAGGCCTACGACCGCCTCGCCGCGCGCTACAACCCCATCGTCATGGAGGGGGCCGGGAGCATAGCCGAGATAAATCTACGCGACTCCGACCTCGTCAACATCCCCATGGCCCGCCACGCCGGGGCCGCCGTGATACTGGTGGCCGACATAGACCGCGGCGGGGTGTTCGCCTCGGCCTACGGCTCGATCATGCTTCAATCGCCCGAGGACCGCAGGATGATAAGGGGGATCATCATAAACAAATTCCGTGGCGACATGCGCCTCTTCGAGCAGGGGCGGCGCATGATGGAGGAGGTGTGCGGAGTGCCCGTGCTCGGGGTGGTCCCCTATGCCCCCGACATCCACATCGACGATGAGGACTCCGTGGCGCTTGATGGTAAAAACACCACACCCACCCGCACTCCGGGACGGGTGAACATCGCCGTGGTGCGCCTCCCCTACATATCCAATTTCACCGACTTCAATATCCTCTCGCGCCATCCGCAGGCGCATCTCTACTATACATCCCGCCCCGACGGGATCTCGGCCGCCGACATAGTGATAGTGCCCGGCAGCAAGTCCACCCTCTCCGATCTGCGCTTCCTGCGCTCCACGGGGCTCGACACATCCATCCTCTCGGCCCACCGGCGCGGAGCCACCGTGGTGGGGATATGCGGCGGCTATCAGATGCTGGGCCGCGAGGTGGCCGACCCCGACGGCGTGGAGGGGACCCCCGACACCCTCCCCGGCCTCGGACTCCTCCCGGTGGTCACCCGCCTGTCCGGCCACAAGGTGACGCGCCGCGTGGCGGCACGCTATCCCGACGGCACCCCTGCGGGCCATGGCTATGAGATACACATGGGGCGCACGGCCCTGTGCGGCGGCTCGCCCGCCTTCATCCTCGACGACGACGACCGCGGCACTCCCGACGGATGCCGCATGCCGGGCGTGACGGGCACCTATATCCACGGCATCCTCGACAATCCCGAGGTGATGGCGAGCCTGTTGCGTCCCCATCTCGGAGGTGGCGAGCCGCTCCCCTTCGACCCCGCAGCCCAACGCGACCGCGAGTATGACAAACTCGCTGCCATGCTGCGCAGCCACTTAGACATCACACGAATCTATCATATATTATCTACCCACTATGATTGACGGCCACGGCGACGACCTGCACCTCTATCCGGGGCGCACTCCCATCAACTTCAGCTCAAACATCCTCGCGGATGTCGACCACTCCCTGCTCATGGCCCGGCTGGCCGAGGCAGCCTCCCTCCCATCCTCCTACCCCGACCCCGACGGCTCGTCGCTGGCACGCCTGCTCGGTCCTGAGGGGACGGTGGAAGTGACCGCCGGTGCCGTCGAGGCCATCTACCTCATTGCCCTCTCGCGCCGCGGCAGCCGCTCGGTGATCATCGGCCCGACCTTTCGCGAATATGAGGATGCCTGCCGCCTCCACGGCCACACCGTCACCTACTCCCCCTCACTCACTGAGGCTCCTCAGGCCGACATCATCTGGATCTGCAATCCCAACAATCCCACCGGGCGTGTCACACCCCGCGCCACACTGAGGCGCCACATAGCCGCCCGCCCTGCCACACTCTTTGTCGTCGATCAGGCCTATGCCCCGTACACCACCCTGCCCCTCCTCACTCCATCCGAAGCCGTCAAAGCAGGCAACGTGGTGATACTCAGCTCGCTCACCAAGCGTTATTCCGTCCCCGGACTGCGCATAGGCTATGCCATAGGTGCCCCCCACCTGATGGCAGACATCAATAAAGTGCGCATGCCGTGGAGCGTCAATGCCATAGCCCTCCAAGGCGCCCGCTGGCTCATCGACCACTCGGCCGACTATCCCGTCGACGCCTCCGCGCTCCACGCCGAGGCCGCGCGGCTGCGGACCGCCTTCATCGCGCTCGGCATAGATGTGGAGCCCACCGACTGCAACTTCATCCTCTGCTGTCTCACCGACGGCCGCACAGCCGCCGCGCTCAAACAGGCTCTCATGGAGCATGACAATATCCTGATACGCGATGCCTCCAACTTCCACGGCCTCACACGCGCCCACTTCCGCGTGGCCGCACAGACCCCGGAGCGCAACGACCTTCTCATCCACGCTATAGCCCGATGGCTCAACACCTGATTCTCAACACCCTCCCCCTCATTCTCGGATGGCTGCTCGACCTCGTGGCCGGCGATCCGGCCCGTCTGCCCCACCCGGTGGTGTGGTTCGGNCGCGCCATCTCGGCATGCGAACACCGCCTCAACCGCGGCGCCCGGCGTGAGGCCAAAGGCGCGCTCACGGCCATACTCCTCATCCTCGGCGTGTTTGCCGCCACCACCGCCGCCGAGTGGCTCCTGTCGCCGTGGACACTGGCCACCATCATCTTCAAGACCGCCGTGGTGTTCTACTGTCTGGCCGGCACCACACTGGCCCGCGAGGTGCGCATGGTGTTTGAGGCCGCCGACCGCTCCCTCAGTGAAGGGCGCCGTCAGGTGAGCCGCATCGTGGGCCGCGACACCGCCACCCTCTCCGACCACGAGGTGCGCGCCGCCGCCCTCGAGACCCTTGCCGAGAATCTCTCTGACGGCGTCATAGCCCCGCTTTTCTACTACGCCCTCTTTGGCGCCCCCGGCATGCTCGCCTACAAGATGGTCAACACCCTCGACTCCATGATAGCCTATCACACCGACCGCTACCTGCAGTTCGGCCGGTGGGCCGCCCGCATCGACGATGTGGCCAACTATATCCCGGCCCGTCTCACGACCCTGCTGATGATCCTCGTGGCCCGGCGTCCCGACCTGTGGCGGTTCGTGCGCACCCATGGCCCACGTCACGCCAGCCCCAACTCCGGCTGGCCCGAAGCCGCCTTGGCGGGGATACTCGACTGCCGTTTCGGAGGCACACACCAATACTTCGGCCAGAGCTTCTACAAGCCCCACATCGGCACCAACCCCCGCCCCTTCACCACAGCCGACATGCACACGGCCATCCTCATCAACCGTCTCTCCGAGACCCTCATGATCATCCTCACCGCCACCCTCACCACCCTCTTTTGAGGGAGGTCCCACACATCACACTTTTGAGAGAGGCCCCACACACCACACACTGAACAATAGGGCACCATCAGGCGTGCGGAGCACGCCGAATCATCTTAACCCCACCCGCCGAAAGCGCAGCCGAGGCGAGTGGGGTATAATCTGTGCTGACAGCAGGCACTGATCAGAGGACCGCGGGGGGTGTTGATAATTGTGTTGAAAACTGTTGAAAAGTTTTCAATAGCTTTTCATAACTTAAGGTTGACTCATATATGTCAGGGCCCGTATATGCGAATCCCCCACCCGGCCAAATAAGTTATTGATTCTCTTTGAGTGGGTTTTCAATAGCCTTATCTACACAATCGGGTTGTTTTACTCACAAAAAGTTCTTAACTTTGCACTTTATTAACAGGATGTTAATAACTATATTAATTATCTGAAAGACAGAGACAAACGATGTTGATAACCTTGCAAATAATGTTAACTGGAGTGCAATAACCCATATATGCAAGCGATAGGCCGGAAAGTTATCTGCACTTTCAACATCAATTACTCTTCTTCTTAAAAATTCTTATTCAAAAAAATTTTTTACAAATATAAAAACTAATGAAAGCAGACAAAGGGTGTGTGCCCGAGGGAATGGACACGGCGGCTGAGATCGCGCGGCTCAAGAAGGAAAAGAACGCCGTGGTGCTCGCCCACTACTATACCCTCCCCGAGATTCAGGATGTGGCCGACTTCATCGGCGACTCGCTGGCCCTCGCTCAGGTGGCTGCCGGNCTCGACGCCGACATCATCGTGATGTGTGGCGTCCACTTTATGGGCGAGACCGTCAAGATCCTCTGCCCCGACAAGAAGGTGCTGGTCCCCGACCCCGCCGCCGGGTGTTCGCTGGCCGACAGCTGTCCGGCTCCCGAACTCGAGAAGTTTATCGCCGACCATCCCGGCCACACGGTGGTGTCCTATGTCAACACCTCGGCTGCCGTCAAGGCTCTCACCGACATTGTGGTCACCTCGGGCAATGCGCTCAAGGTGGTGGAGAGTCTGCCTGCCGATGCCAAGATAATATTCGGCCCCGACCGCAATCTGGGCAACTATATAAATGCGCAGACCGGCCGCCGGATGCTGCTGTGGGACGGTGCCTGCCATGTGCATGAGAAGTTCTCGCTGCAAGGGATCATCGACCTCAAGAGGGAGCATCCGCAGGCCAAGGTGCTGGTCCATCCCGAGTGTCCCGCGCCGGTGCGTCTGCTGGCCGACAAGGTGGGCTCCACCGCCGTGCTGCTCAAGTGGGCCGAGGAGAGCGACCACACCGAGTTTATCGTGGCCACCGAGAGCGGCATCCTCCACGAGATGCGCCGCCGCTGCCCGGGCAAGACGTTTATCCCCGCGCCCCCCGAGGGCTCGACATGCGGCTGCAACGACTGTGCCTACATGAAGCTCAACACCCTCCACAAGCTCTATGAGGCTCTGCTCAACGAGAGCCCCGAGGTGACCGTCGACCCCGACATCATCGACCGTGCGCGCCGCCCCATAGAGAGGATGCTCTCCCTGAGCTGACCCCCCTCATCTCCCCCACACCCTCCTTGACACACTAAGAGAATATACAATCTAAGCAATGGAATATAATCATAAGGAAATAGAGTCGCGCTGGCAGCAGCGTTGGCGCGATGACAAGGTGTATAAGACCGTCATAGATCCTACCCGTCCCAAATACTATGTGCTCGACATGTTTCCCTACCCCTCCGGGGCCGGCCTGCATGTGGGCCATCCGCTCGGCTACATAGCCTCCGACATATTCTCGCGCTACAAGCGTCTGCGCGGATTCAATGTGCTCCACCCCATGGGCTATGACGCCTATGGCCTCCCTGCCGAGCAGTATGCCATCCAGACGGGCCAGCACCCCGAGACCACCACGCGCCGCAACATAGCCCGCTATCGCGAGCAGCTCGACAAGATAGGCTTCTGCTATGACTGGGACCGCGAGATCAAGACGTGCGACCCCGAGTTCTACAAGTGGACCCAGTGGGCGTTCATGAAGATGTTTGAGAGCTACTATGACAACGACGCCCGCAAGGCCCTCCCCGTGGCCCGGCTGGTGGAGATCTTCGCCCGCGAGGGCAGCCGCGGTGTCAACGCCGCCTGCACCGAGGGGATCGACTTTACCGCCGACGAGTGGAACGCCATGACCGACAAGGAGAAGAGCGACATGCTCATGAACTATCGCATAGCCTATCTTGGCAATACGATGGTCAACTGGTGTCCGGCGCTCGGCACCGTGCTGGCCAACGACGAGGTGAGCGAGGGCGTGAGTGTGCGCGGAGGCCACCCTGTGGAGCAGAAGCTCATGTATCAGTGGTGTCTGCGCGTGTCGGCCTATGCACAGCGTCTGCTCGAAGGGCTCGAGACGCTCGACTGGACCGACTCGCTCAAGGAGACCCAGCGCAACTGGATAGGCCGCTCGGAGGGTGCCGAGATACACTTCAAGGTGGCCGGACGCGACGACGTGGATATGGTGGTTTTCACCACACGTGCCGACACGGTGTTTGGCGTCACTTTCATGGTGCTCGCGCCCGAGAGCGAGTATGTCGACATCATCACCACTCCCGACCGCCGCGAGGCCGTCGAGGCCTATCGCGACTCCATCAAGCACAAGACCGAGCGCGAGCGCATGATAGACAAGAAGGTGACAGGAGTCTTCACCGGCGCCTATGCCGTCAACCCTCTCACCGGCGCCGAGATCCCCGTCTATGTGAGCGACTATGTGCTGGCCGGCTATGGCACCGGGGCCATCATGGCCGTGCCTGCCCATGACAGCCGCGACTATGCCTTCGCCCGCAAGTTTGACCTCCCCGTCATCCCCCTCATCGAGGGAGCCGACGTCAGCGAGCAGAGCTTTGACGCCAAGAGCGGCCGCATGATCAACTCCGCCTCCGACCGTCTCGACCTCAACGGGCTTGAGGTCAAGGAGGCCATCGCCGCCGCCAAGCGATATATCGAGGAGGCCGGCATCGGACGTGTCAAGGTGAACTATCGCCTGCGCGACGCCATCTTCAGCCGCCAGCGCTACTGGGGCGAGCCATTCCCCGTCTACTACAAGGATGGCATCCCCTGTCTCATGTCCGAGGACAAGCTCCCCCTGCTCCTGCCCGAGATAGACAAATATCTCCCCACCGAGACCGGCGAGCCCCCTCTGGGGCGCGCCAAGGGATGGGTGACCGAGGAGGGATATCCCATCGAGCTCAACACCATGCCCGGATTCGCAGGCTCGTCGGCCTACTATCTGCGCTACATGGATCCCCACAACGACGAGGCCCTCGTGAGCCGTGAAGCCGATGAATACTGGCGCAACGTCGACCTCTATATCGGCGGTACGGAGCATGCCACAGGCCACCTCATATACTCGCGTTTCTGGAACAAATTCCTCTACGACCTCGGCATCGTCTGCGAGCCGGAGCCGTTCAGGAAGCTCATCAATCAGGGCATGATACAGGGGCGCAGCAACTTTGTCTATCGCATCAAGGACACCAATACATTCGTCTCCGCAGGGCTCAGGAAGGACTATGACGTCACCCCCATCCATGTCGACGTCAATATCGTGAGCAACGATCAGCTCGATCTCGAGGCCTTCCGCAAGTGGCGTCCCGAGTTTGCCGACGCAGAGTTTATCCTCGAGGACGGCAGATATATCTGCGGCTGGGCCGTGGAGAAGATGTCCAAGTCGATGTTCAATGTCGTCAACCCCGACGACATCGTGGAGCGTTACGGAGCCGACACGCTGCGCCTCTACGAGATGTTTCTCGGTCCGCTCGAGCAGAGCAAGCCGTGGGACACCAACGGCATCGACGGCGTNAACCGCTTCCTCAAGAANCTCTGGGCCCTCTATTATAAGGGTGACACCCTGCTGGTCGACGACTCGGCNCCCTCGCCCGAGGCTCTGAAGGCCCTCCACCGCCTCATCAAGAAGGTGACATCGGATATAGAGACATTCAGCTACAACACCTCGGTGGCCGCCTTCATGATCTGTGTCAACGAGCTCTCGCAGCTCAAGTGTCACTCGCGCGCCATTCTCGAGCCGCTCCTCATCGTGCTGGCCCCCTTCGCCCCCCACATCGCCGAGGAACTCTGGCACTCGGCCATAGGCCACGACACCACCGTCTGCGACGCCTCGTGGCCCGAGTGGAAGGAGGAATATCTCGTCGAGGCCAATGCCCGCTATGCCGTCTCGTTCAACGGCAAGGCCCGCTTCAATATCAACGTGCCGGCCGACACGGCCCCCGCCGATGTCGAGGCCGTG
>WFLX010269975.1_pt1 | contig 13130 bp, 8 predicted proteins | sample 4967041 | NCBI WGS metagenome assembly WFLX01 (sample SAMN12857096, study PRJNA449069) | gut metagenome | isolation source: stool from male and female vole | host: Microtus ochrogaster | place: USA:Florida | collected 2017
GATATTTTTTAAAGCACAGTTTAAGAGATGCACCCAACCCAACCGAAAGCTCACTAAGTAAATACTGACGTGCTTTTTCGTCATCGTGAACTTTATAAAAGTANAGGGGTATGTTGTATGTGGTATGTNNCACTGAAGGCGTGTTGGTCCTGCCGGTTATCATCATAACATATCCGTCAACCCTTTTACCGCTATATATTTGTCTCAAGAAAATNGGTTTCTTATAAGGCTTTGGATCTTTGGAAAATAAGGTCGGCATTGTCTTCTGCGTCACAACACTTTTATAAACTAAAGGCTGAGTTTGTTCTCCAAAAGGAGAATATACTAATGTAACAATTTCATTGGAACCATATTTTTTGTATTCTCCGGATTCTGTTCTTATTTCAATGGCACTGCAATTCTCATAAGGAAAACCCTTCGCATATCCTTCAAAAGATGTTCCGTCACTGCTTGTTGCAGTAACTTTGTATTCATTAGCAGCAAAAAGAGGCATTGACATCGCTACTAAGAATAGAAAACTTAATATCCTGCGCATAATGAAGATTGTTATTTATTACACTTAATAAAGGAGAATGCAAATGTANGTATAANCCTGAAGATAAACAAATTTATCTGGTTTAAACCAAGTCATAAGAAATAGCCGGAGGCTTTTTTATCGTTACGGAATACCGGCGGCGCAGACAACTTCGCGGTGTCGGAGTTGTGCCATTCCTCGAAATAATCTGGATTGAGCCGTATATATTTCACTATGTCGGCGAGCCTACGGGAGTTGAAGTGCCTTTAGTTTTTGGCTGCACTCGACATAACTGGAGCAAGCTCCGTTCTATCCTCATTGGCACAAGAATTGAACGACCCGCTACGCAGATACCCCACGATTTAGGCTTTGATCTGCCGGACAATCTCATTCCGTTTCTCGGTCTGAACTAAGCGGAATATCTCACACATATTTCGCAGAAGAAACAGGGGGCATCCAAGATAAAACAGTAAGGCGGTGTTTTTTGTTAGTATAGTAACAGTAATAGGACTATTCCTACCTAACAAGCAAAAACGAAAACTATGAATATAAAAATTTGGGCTGACTACGCGTGTCCCTACTCATATATGGGAGAAACACAATTAATGGATATTATAAAAGAGGAAGGGNTGTCAGATAANGTCATGATTCAATTCCTTTCGTATCAACTTGACCCGAATGCNCCTGTGATTCCCACAGAAACNATGACGCAGCATNTTANGGCNGGNCATGAATATACGGAGGAACAGACTGAGCACCTGATGGAAAAAATCACCACTATGGCTGCAAACGTAGGACTTGACTATAAACTTGCCACCACACAGGTATGCAGCACTTTTGATGCCCACAGATTGATGGAATATGCACAAGCTACTGCATCACAAGAGTTGGTGATTAAACTCAATTTCGCCCTCTTCCACGCTAATTTCATTGAAAATCTCAGGCTATCTGATCATAACGTCCTGCTATCAATAGCTGAGAAATGCGGTTTGGATAAATCCGGAGTAAAAGCGGTTCTTGAGAGTGATGAGTATGGCAACCAGGTAAAAGCAGAAGAGCAGGAAGTTGACCAGCGCAAGGATTTCGACCTTATCCCATACATGGTTTTTGACAACACAAAAGTGCTTCAAGGAGTAATCAGCCAAGAAGCTATGAAGGAAGCCTTATCATAAAACATCCACCTATTATATAGGTAAGTGATGAGGCAATTATTTAATGAGAATGCGTATTCTTAGACTGACCGGTAAAATATTCAGAGTAAACCTTATACGCCAAGATAGCAACTAACACTACAAAAACTATTGCGGCAACACCGACACATCCGCGGATAAACAGAATTGTACGGCTGGGAATGTCGTCAAGCCATATAATAGTTGCTATTTGGGCTGCAATGGCAACCGCAATCACTATCAATGCCGAATATTTCAATCTCCTATACTTTGGAGCGTTGAACAACCTGTTTATTTCGTCACGATGATGAAAATAATCTCTCATAGCTTGTTATATGTTTCTTTCAAACACTGCGGCGCATAAGTATATAGGCAAAAATAGCAAAAATAATTAGATCTAAGAAAGTTTTTATACTGATAATTTGGATTTTATAGAGGAAATGGCATCAATATGGAACCTCCGGGGAATTTACTAAGCCTAAGCCTGATGACCAAATGGCACCTCTAACAACCAAAGTCTTATTTTTCCCTTGCTACAGTGGAAAAACTTATATAATGGCAAGCATTTTAATGTGGATAGGAATATCACTAACGATAATCGTATGGTTGGCACTTACTTTTCAAGCGTCAAAAAGATTATCTGCCAAAGATAAATCAGAAAAATTCACGCAGAAGAAAAGAGCAATGCAATTATAAAGAAACTATTGCTTGGAGAGGAAGGGCTATATTAAGAAAAATATGTATCTTCGCGAATAATTGCTGCCAACAAGCCGAAAAACGATATGGGGTAAAGATCCTGCGATGCGGCTAATGGCAACTATTTTACAGGAAACATTATCACGTAACAATCATCTATCACTTTAAATGAGACGGTTTATCCTATTCTGCATTGCTTTGGTTGCTGCATGCGTATCTGCAAATATCGCGGCAAAGGATTTGTCACGTTTCTTAATTCGCGGCTATATCTATGACAAGGTTTATAATCCTGTTGACAGTGTTGAAGTCAGCGTGAGCAAAGAGGGCGACACAACCAAATTGAAATACAAGATTCTTGGTGGTGTTCCTGACAAAAACATCGTGACCGGGGGACAATTCCGAATAATGGTTCAGTCTGGTCTAGGCAACTATAGCATCTTGTTGGAAAAAGAGGGTTATGAACCGATAGTAAAGAATTTCAAAATCGCAAACATGGGCGAAGAGGTGAAATTTATCGGCTCTTTTGTGATGGAGAAAGAAAGGTTTAAGGAACTAAAGGANGTCACTGTCACAGCAACGCGTGTTAAAATGGTAATGAAGGGGGATACGATTGAGTATGACGCGGGAGCATTCCAGCTCAACGAGGGCTCGATGCTGGATGCGCTCGTGCGCCAGCTCCCCGGCGCCACAATTGATGGCGATGGCGTAATCACCGTAAACGGTCGTAAGGTTAAAGAACTACTTGTCAACGGCAAGGACTTTTTCAAAGGCGATCCCAAAGTGGCGCTACAGAATCTGCCGGCATATACGGTCAAGAATGTGCAGGTATATGACAAACGTGCTGACGATGCAAATATAACAGCCTCCGATGCAAAAATAGATGTGAGGGAAGATGACCAAAACCTTGTGATGGATGTAAACCTCAAAAAAGAGTATAATACCGGCTGGATGGCAAATGCCGAGGCTGGAATAGGCACATCAGACCGCTACCGCGCCCGGGGATTCGGACTCGGATATACCAACAAATTCCGACTGGGCGCTTTTGTCAACGCCAATAACGTCGGTGACACAGACAAGGCTTCATCTGCCGGAGACTGGGGCAACGGATGGAAAGAGGATGGATTGCTCAATATAAAAATGGGAGGTCTGGATTATAATTACGACAACTCCAAGCGTATCCGTGCCAGCGGCAATGTCACTGTCACGCATGAGGATGTCAATTCCGAAAAGATAACGAGCACAAGTGAATATTATCCCACCGGTGATATATACCGCCGTGCTATAAACCTGCGCAAGGAGAAGAAAAACCATCTCATGTCAAGCCACTATTTCACATACAAGGGAGACTATGTGAACGTGTCGGTTTCACCGGCAATTGACTGGCTGGTGCGCAACCGGGGGTACAACGACCGGTCGGCAAACTTCACAACCAATCCCGAGGAAACATATATGGGCGAGGCGGTTGAGCAAATCTTCTCGCGAGGCTCTGAAAGCACCTTCACCAAGGACATGCTCACGGCACTCCACTCACTCCGCGCGCAGCATGACACATGGATTGATACCAAAATATCAGCAAGTTTAATGATCCGTCCAAAGAAATGGCGCGGTTATCTGGCTATGTACACCACTGGGGTATATTACGATTCTCCGATGAAAGACCGCACTCTTTACAAGCAGACCATAGGACCGCTCGGTGACCAGAACGCTATTCCACAAGTATCGGACCGCTACCAGCCTTCGTCAACAAGACGGAAGAACATGAGCACAAGCCTCACGTATAACTACAACAGAAACTTTATGAGCGATGAGATTTCCAAACAGATAAACCTCAACGCGAGTGCAAGTTACTCCTATGCCAATAGCCGGAATGACATCGACTATTATATATCGGAGAAGGTGGAATCTATGGACCGCCTGCCGGGATTATATGAACCGGAGGATGCCCGTCGTGACTGGGAGAACACCCGCTACTCCACTCCCACAACCAGGAGCCTCAGTTCATCCATATCTGCGTTTTTCTCCCGCCAGCCGTTAGCGCCCGGTGATTCCACACTTAATCCCACATGGATGGCACAACTGTCACTTACAGGCATCCACAGCGATGACGAACTGCATTATGTAAAGCCCACAATCATGGATGAGACAGTAAGCCGGATTTCAAACAGATTGACTCCTTATATGCAGGTGTCATTCTCTTCGGCAAACAAAATCCGCTACCTCAACGCAAGCATTTCAGCCAGCTACAGCACTTCCACTCCCAGCCTGACATACCTGTTGAACACTGTGGATAATTCTGACCCATTTAATATCTTTTGCGGAAATCCGGACGGGCTCAAGAATTCCACAAACTACAAGTTTACCGGAATGTTCCGCAGGTTCAGCCGTGCCGCCAACAGGGCATCGTTCTACTGGGACGCCCATCTTTATATAGATGAAAACACAATCGCCATGGCGCGTACATACGACCCTGCAACCGGGGTAACGATCAGCAAACCGGAAAATGTGAACGGCAACTGGCATATAGACTCCTACATGCAGTATGTAGTACAGGTGGGTCCGCGGCAGCAACTCGAACTTTACGGCATGCTATACGGCGAATACCACAGAATCATAAATTATGCTTCGNTAATNGCTGNTNCTGTAAAAAATACAGTCTATAACCGNCACATGTCCGGACGTTTGCGCCTCACCTATAAATTCAAGCAGGGAAGCACTATCGGACTGGTGTATTCCCAGGGATGGAACGGCATCCGCTCACCGCTTGAAAGCTTCAACAATCTTAACCCGAAGAACTTCGGATTTGGAATTACCGGAAACCTGAGGCTTCCTTACAATATAGAGGCAAACACATCGCTCAACACAACATTCCGCCGCGGATTTGCTGATGATGTGATGAACGAAAACGAATGGCTTTGGAACGCAACTGTCTCCAAAAGCATAATGAAAGGTAAAATAGCTTTCAAACTCACGGCATATGACATACTGAACTCTGTTAAAAGCGTGTCATCACTGGTCAACACCACCGGCAGGTCTGAAACATGGAAGAACACCCTTCCGCGCTACATAATGGCGTCTATGAGCTATCGATTCGACGTTAAACCCAAGAAAAAGAAGTAAAGACATAACGTCTGCTCCACCACAAGCCGCGCCACAAAAGATTTATTTCTGCTTTTGTGGCGCGCTTTTTATCCTGCATTATACGGCAAAACTCAATGTAACGGGGATTGTTGAGGAGATACAGACAATATTTATTATTTTTGCACTCCGGAATCATAAAACAAAGATTCCAATGCAAAAGAATACTTATCTTATGGAAAAAATCATACTTACCGGAGACCGTNCGACTGGNAAACNCCACCTCGGACATTATGTCGGTTCACTGAAACGCAGGGNTGANCTGCAAAATTCAGGCGAATTTGACAAGATTTTTGTAATGATTGCTGATGCGCAAGCACTTACCGACAATGCTGACAATCCAGAAAAGGTGCGCCAGAATATTGTTGAGGTCGCCCTCGATTACCTGTCTGTTGGTCTTGACCCGTCCAAAATCACAATCTTTATCCAGAGCCAGGTGCCGGAGCTATGCGAACTTACCACATATTACATGAATCTTGTTTCAGTTGCAAGGGTCCAGCGCAATCCAACTGTCAAGACCGAAATCAAGATGAGGAATTTTGAACAATCTATTCCCCTCGGTTTCTTCTGCTATCCTGTGAGCCAGGCTTCTGACATCACCGCATTCAAGGCAACCACAGTGCCTGTCGGTGAGGACCAGGCACCTATGATTGAGCTGACCCGCGAAATCGTGCAGCGTTTCAATAACATTTATGGTCCTACACTCGTTGAACCGGAGATTGTGCTCCCCACTAACGCTGCATGCATGCGCCTGCCGGGCACTGACGGAAAAGCCAAGATGAGCAAATCGCTCGGTAACTGCATATATCTCAGCGATACCCCCAAAGAGGTAGCAAAGAAAGTGAAGAGCATGTACACTGACCCCCTGCACCTCAATATTGATGACCCGGGACATCTTGAAGGCAACTGTCCGTTTATATACCTTGATGCTTTCGCCACAGATGAGCAAATCAACCGCTTCAATCCCGATTTCGCTTCATTGCAGGATTTGAAGGACCGCTATGTTAAAGGTGGCGTAGGTGACGGCACAGTAAAGAAAATACTCATCAACGTGCTTGAAGAGGAACTTGTCCCCATCCGTGAACGCAGGGCACATTATGAGAATAATATTCCGGAAGTTTACGAAATTTTGAAAAGAGGCTCTGAAGAGGCACGCAAAGTTGCTGCAATAACACTTGCTGAGGTTCGCCAGGCAATGAAGATTGACTATTTCAACGATGCCGCATTGATTGAAGAACAGACCAACCGCTTTGAAAAGAAGTAATTGGCTGGAAGGCATATCCAGGAGGGAGCAACCGGAACAGATAGCCGGATGTTCCCTCCTTTCTTATCCCAGCACCTCCTTAAACCTAAAAAGGGATAATATTTACATTAACTGATTATTCCATAGTACACTACATATAATTCAAGTAAAGACTGTACTTACCCGCAAAGTAATCGAGGTTGTTTGAGATTCCGAGGAAAAATGTTACCTTTGCATTTATTATCAGGCTATTAAACATACATATCCATTTACTATGAACAGATACCTCTTATCTCTTCTTATTTCTGCTACAGTTTTTGGTGCATCAGCCCAAACATTTGAAAAAGTTATTGAAAACCAACCGCCGGAAGTTGAAAAGAATTTCTGGGGAATAACTGACAACATCCTGAATAAAACCGAGAATCTTTTAGACGGGCTTACAGGAATTTTAGAAGGCATCAATAAAACTGACCTGAATAAAATCTTCGACAACTTCAATAAAAGCGCTGATACTTTCAAAAAATACCATGCTGACCACAAGGTTGCATTGGAGAAAGAGCTTAATCTGAAAGAGCAGCAATTAGCAACCGCTAAAAGTTCGGGTACCAAAGGTGTCAAACTGGCAAACGCTTATCTTGAATTAGGACGTGCGGCAACTGCAACAGCTGATTTTGACAAGGCAAGGAGCGCATACGCAGAAGCCCTGAAGATTGCCGATAGCAATCCGGAGCCCTCACGTTCACTCCAGTACGATATTTTGCTTGCCATGGCGGATTGTGCCTACGATTCGTATGACACCGATTATATGCTCACTGTACGGGACCAACTTGACAAACTTGCAGAAAACAGCTCATACGGCTCGATAAACCAGCGCGTCAACAGCCTGCTCTCCTCAGCAAGGTGCGATATGCGAATTGGCAACCACAATGATGCAATCAATGGCTTTAATAACGCATATTCCCTTGCATTCTCCGACAAGGATAAGAATTTTGATGTAGTAGACCCGTTTTTTAATCGCCTGCAGGTTGACTTGCTTCAAAAATTCTCAGATTTGGGCATGGCGGAAGAATGCATTAAAATAGTGGACAACTTCGTTGGCTATAAATCATCTCTCGAATCTTACCTTGAGCCAGAGGTGGCGGGGAAAATGTACATGGTGCGTGCCGACTGCCAATCGCGCATCGGGAACAATGGCAATGCCCTTGAAGACATAAGCAAGTCGCTTAAAATCATACAGATACANTTTCCCAACGGCTCTGTTGCNGNAATGGAAGCGCTCATAACGCTTGGCGACATCCTACGTCGCAATGAATTTGTGCCACGCCATCGTATCTCCCATCATTATGCTGACAAAGGAGCCACCTACTACCTCAACGGCTGCCGTATTCTTGCCACCCGCATCTGGGGTGATGAGAAAAACAATATCAATCCTTGGTTGCGCCGCATAAACAGCAAACTCGCCCTTGCGGCAATTGACGACTATAAGAAGAACTACGAGAAGATGAAGGAGGGGAAAGCTCCGTCTCTTTCAAAAGTGTTGGAAGTAACTGCGAAGAAAGCTACTTATACCTCTNATNAGAATCTTTATCTGAAGCATGAGAAACTTGCCAACTCAGCCATTGGCTTCANCAGGAAGATATACAAGCAGGAGCTTGAATACCTAAGGGATAAAATACGCACCGACTTCCTTACNATGGATGAGAGCCAGAGAGCAAATTATATGGTTGCNATGTCGGNGNTTGTNAACNATNTATATAATTNCGNGGAAATAGACAGGAAACANAAGGATACAGCCGGCATGGTTTATAATGCTACCCTCCTCAACAAATCTGTCTTGCTATCATTTTCACGCTCACTTGGCTCCGCTATTAAAGCGATGAATGACCCACAGCTTACTGCAAGCCTTAACGAGTTGAATGCAAAACGCAAGGAATATGTGAGGCTCGAACAGGAGGGGGATTTCACTTCATCAGCAAAAATCCGCCGTGAAGCCGGTGAAATTGAGCGTTCCCTGCAGAAAGCCGTATCATCTACCGATCCGGGCGCATTTGTTGCAACAACATGGAAGGATGTCAAGAAAGGATTAGGCAAAAACGACGCGGCAGTCGAGTTCTATACATTCACCGAAAATACTTATGGAAACTCAAAATTGTGCGAAAGAATGGTTGCTATCGCAGCAAATAAAGAGCCTAAGGTATATTATATCGGCTATAAACCTGGAGCGGAAGTAAAGTATTCTGAACAGCTGCAGCGCAACGCGCTATATTACTCGCTTTGGGAACCGCTCGAAAAAGACAAGGTAATCAAAGCCGGAGGGTCGGTATTTTTTGCGCCTGCAGGCAGATGGAACAGTGTGCCGCTGGAATACCTTCCAACAGGAAAAGAGGGAATGAACGACCGCTATAAAATGGTAAGGGTCTCCACTACCCGCAACCGCCCTGCCGCATCTGCTCCGGTAATGGCTGCTCCGGTACTTTTCGGAGGGCTAAATTACAACCTTGGCATTGAAGACATGAATGATATCCGCAATGAAATAGCCGAAGCCGGAATGCGTGGTGGCAAGGGGCTTGGTATCTGGAACAATCTCCCTGGCACAGAAACCGAAGTCAATGACATCGCGTCAATCCTTGCGGAATGTTCTACCGGATGCTCGCTCGTAACAGGAGATGAAGGCATCGAAGAGAGCTTCAAAGCATTGTCCGGAGGCAACTATGGCATTGTGCACATCGCCACACACGGTTATTATAATCCGTCAAACAATAATCATCCCTTACGCTCACAGTCGGCAAAAATGGATGAAGCGATGGACAATTCCGGGCTTGTGTTTTCCGGTGCAAACCAGTATCTTGCTGGAATAAAAGGAAAAGACGGACTTGATAACGGTCTGCTGACAGCACGCGAAATCGCTCTAATGGATCTTTCATCCACTGACCTCGTAGTAATGTCTGCTTGCGAAACTGGTGCCGGACATGCTACAGCAGAAGGAGTCATGGGTCTACAGCGCGGATTCAAGCTTGCCGGAGCTAATACACTTGTGATGAGCCTGTGGAAAGTAAACGACCAGGCGACTGCCGCTATGATGAGCGCATTCTATCGTCATCTCGCGCAGGGAAAAGATAAACGGACCGCTTTCTATGAGGCAAGAGCCGAACTGCGCAAAGGCACATACAAAAATGCCGAAGGCAAAGATGTCTCCGGCACTGACCCCTTGATTGGGGATGCATTCGTTATTATGGACTGAGTCTACTTTATCGAAGCTTCTACCGCAACGGCTCCGGCATCGGAGCCGATTCCATTCTCATCCTGAACGGAACCATTCATCAATGTGCATAGGGTTTCGGGGTTGTACACATTTTTTGATGCAAGCGCGACTACTTTCATTCCTTCAATATCCACAAGCTTGCAATCGGGAACAATCAATTTATTGCCNGCCGGAATAACAAGCAAGCCTGGATTAGAAGTATCTCCGGATATATGCAAGGCACTATAATTTCCCCCTACATTTATTATCACAGCTGTAGCAAGCGTATCAGCACTGTTATTGGAAACCTCCACATCAAAGTCCCCTTCACTATCTTTTATAAGTGTAAGGCTTATGGGAGCTTTACCGGAAGCAGCAGGTGATTTCACTGCCTTGGAGAGTGGCAACAGCATTGCCTGGTCATCAATTCCTCGATGGCTTACTCCTGAATGCGCGGACATCCTATCACCTCCTGCACCTTTGAAAACNTNNGCTATNTCCTTGNNNCGACTTGTTGTNGCACTCTTTTCTGCATCGGAAATAAGGGTGCGCAATCTGCTTTCTCCCTGCTTGGATATCCGTATCGGCTGTGGGTTCGTCTGAGAATACACAGTTATTTCTGAACCAGGCGCGATATTCAAGAATGAAGATTTGGACAAAGTTAACAGCCTTTTTGCAGGCTTCCACTCATCATTTTGATTTTTTTTATACTCAACTGTCCCTTTTAAACTTTTAACTATGTATTCATTATTTTGTGCCGAAGCTGTCACTGACATTACAATGGCGATACTTAGCCAAAGTGTTTTCAATAGCGTATTCATTTGTATTTGTTTTTTAGGTTATTGCTTATTTTTATTTTGCTCCCTGTCGGCAAGATAATTCCGGAACCCAAACCACAAGTCTGCTATCATCATGCTGAAAAGGAATAATGTGATTGAGTATGTGAAATCGCTTCGCACTCCACTGTATATGTATAACGCATAGCCTCCCACAAGCATCAATACGAGAAAAACTCCTTTGATTCCGAGGAATGCAATGCCTTTACGGAAGTCATCCTTATCTGCAAAATAAGCATCCGCAAGAGTAACTACCGCAACACATACAATAATAAATATTACGGTCCAGACCCTTCCGAGCGGTTTCAGCGGACGGTCGCTCAGCAAAGTGGCTATAGCAGCGGCATGCACCTTTATGCCTGGCATTTCATCATCTACAGATGTGGGATGCACATCATAGCCGTTTTTCAAATCACCTATAAGCACAANCNTANNNNCAATTGCATTCCTTATATCACCTTCACGTTCAAAGTCATATAATTCCTCCAACCCGACAGTGTCAACTTCGCTGATATTAAAATTAATTTCCTCGACATTATCATTTTTTGAAATGACCAGATCCGGCTTCCTCATCCTTGCAAGCANGTATGCAAANGATCCTATTGTATCGCCGCCGCTTATCGGTACTTCAATAAAAGTCTCACGTTGGTAGGACATGACGGGTCGCGGAGGAAATAATACCGCTGCGTAAACCTTGCCGGAGAGGTACTCATCCAACAACGATGGCTCACCACGGCAGATATATCCACTCTCCTTATCATACATCAGGTTTACTGGCATCACCATTTGGGGCAATGAGTCGATAACATCAATAAGTTCATCGGTAATACTGCTCTCGTTACGGAACAACAAATCAAAACCTATCGCTTTCGCGCCGAAACCTGCAATACGCCGGAGCACATCAGCCAACTGTTCATTCGGAATGTTATCCGAGGGCACAATAACCATATTAGTGTCAATCGGCAGAGCATGATTATTATGATAAACCCGGTCATAATAGTCCCCGCTGTTGTAATCGGAAGCACCCTCAAACAAAGAGTAAGGATCATAATCCAACAGCCATGACAGTGCAAGGGTAAATGTGATTACAACCGTAAAATTAATCGCAAAATCACCCCAGCGGTTTGATTGTACTTTTTTTATTACTTCTTTCAATGCCATAAGTACTTACCTGTTCCGCAAAAGTAAACAAAATTCGTGATTTACCACAATATCACCACATTAAAAGATTGCTACATGGCAGAATAACTTCTATTTTTGATTTTTTGAGCTGAAAATCCGGGGCTTTCAAATGTTTTTTTGATAACGGTTAAGGATAAACAAATTTACATTGAACATATCTGCCTGAAAAATTGTTAGTTAATTGATAGCAATGATACGATAAATATTTCGTAACTTTGCATCGCACATTTACTTATGCACTTTTTATATACTATCGTTTAACAAATAATTATTCAACATGAACACTGAGACAATCGGCACATGGGCCGGACTTGCGTGGAACGCACTCAACGAAGCTGATGTCCTTGGACTCAAACAGCTCAAAAAAATGACCAAACTTAAAGACAAAGAGATCTACGCTGCTCTCGGATGGCTTGCCCGTGAAGGCAAAGTGGCATTTGAGGAGAGCGGTGATGACAAAGAAATCCTTGTTCGTCTCGTTAAGTAAATCCCCAATCGGATAAAACAACCGATTTCTAAATTCATATCGGGCGTGTCAGTAATATGAGACGCCCTTTATTTTGAACTATGGAAGGAACAGTTATAAGAAATACAGGCAGTTCATACATTGTCCGCACAACGGACGGTGAGGAACTGCCGTGCAAAATAAAAGGCAATTTCCGCATAAAAGGCATCCGCACCACTAACCCGGTGGCTGTTGGAGACAAAGTTGAGGTGCGCCCCAGCGAGTCCGGCGATTCATATATCACCGCAATTACGCCACGAAGCAATTATATAATAAGGAAGTCAAGCAACCTCAGCAAGGAGGCGCATATCATTGCGGCAAATATTGACAGCGCATGCCTTGTCGTGACACTGTTTCATCCGGTGACATCCACCACTTTCATAGACCGCTTTCTTGTAACTGCTGAAGCATACGGAATCCCTGCAATAATCGCAATAAACAAAACAGACCTGTGCAAAGGCGATGCGGACAGGGAAGAATACCTTGAAGCGGTAACTTACCTATATACCTCCATCGGCTACAAAGTTGTGNACACATCTNCTGAANCCGGAGAAGGNATTNAGCAGTTACGCGAATTACTTGCCGNCAAAACNACCCTTCTCTCCGGCA
>WFLX010003976.1_pt1 | contig 13128 bp, 13 predicted proteins | sample 4967041 | NCBI WGS metagenome assembly WFLX01 (sample SAMN12857096, study PRJNA449069) | gut metagenome | isolation source: stool from male and female vole | host: Microtus ochrogaster | place: USA:Florida | collected 2017
GTGGATGTCCTTCCGAGAAAATGTAGCAATGTTCGCAGCGCTGATCGCAGCTATCGGTTATGTGCCACTGGAAAGCAAAATATTCCATATCATAGATTTATGTTTCGTATTTAATCGGTTTCTCGCCATGGGGCGAGCCGTGATAAAACGACAGACTCCGACAGAAAGGCGGGTTGCTCAGCTGCCGGAGTTGTCGGGGAGGGTACTGGACGGAGTTATTTTTCTCCTGCACCGCAAGCCGAGCCACATGCTGCGGGCTTGGGTTCGGGTTTTTCCTCGCCGGCTCCGCAGGCAGAGCCGCATGCGCCTGAGGGTGTTTCAGTTGCGGCCTGAGCACAGAGATATGCCTGTGCGGTGTGCTTTACGGCACTATTGGCAATACGCTTCATAATCGGATGGGGTTGATTAGAGGGTTAAACATATTTTTTCAATGACAAAATTAATCTGTTATGGTCTATTGATCAAGAGCTTACGAAAGGGTAACCAAGTAATATATTTGTTACTAATAATGATTTTCAGATGTTTGCATGAGATAAAATTTTTATAAAAAATTATTATTTGCCAGAGGGTTGCAACTGTCTGCAAGATGGAGTAACTTTGCGGATAAACAGCAAAGAGAATGAGAAGAAAAGAGCAGCTTAATTCCATCATAGAGATCTGTCCGGTCAGAAATGTTGTGGCCCGTTTCGGCAATAAATGGGCTTTGCTTGTCATANTGGTCCTGAGCGAGAATNACCCGATCCGGTTCAATGATCTGGGGCGTAAGATACCTGACATTTCATCGCGGGTGCTATCGTCGACACTGAGGACTCTTGAAGCCGACGGGCTTGTCAGCCGCGAATACTTTCAGGAGGTTCCTCCGAGAGTGGAATATTCGCTTACCGACACAGGGCGATCACTGGTGCCGATCATTGTGCAACTCACTGAGTGGGCTCAAAAAAACATGAAGACCATTATAGAGCATCGACGTCTCAGCANTCCTGAAAGCTGAGTGGAGACCACGGCATGAGCAGCGAACAAGTCGACGGACGCTATTGTTTCAACAGAAAATCTAAAGAATAAATGGCATCCGATTCATCTGTAAAGCCGGCACAGACCACTACCGCCGACTTATCTTCTGCTCCCAAACATTATGGCCTCTTTGTGGTGTTCATTGCCATAATAGGCGCATTCTCCTCGCTCGTCAACGATATGTACCTCCCGACAATTCCTTCGATGATGAAGGAGTTTCACACTACGCCTTCGATGACCCAGATGGGCATATCGATGGCTATGATCGGAATGGGTCTTGGCTCGGTATTATGGGGCTCGGCAAGCGACCACTACGGGCGCAAACCGATTTTGATCGGGTCGCTGATAATATTTGTGATAGCAACTGCGCTCTCACTGTTTTCGCGCAATATAACTTTCTTCATAATCTGCCGTCTGTTTCAGGGGCTTGGAGCCGGTGGAGCAATGGTGCTATCCACCTCTATCCCGGCCGATGTCTATATGGGGCGTCAACTTGCCAAACTCATGGCTATTGTAGGTGCCATCAACGGTGTGGCACCGGCTCTCGGGCCTGTTGTCGGTGGTTTCATGGCCGATTGGGTCGGATGGCATGGAATATTTGTTGTTCTCCTCGTGNTAGGGGTTGTAATGACTTTCTGGACCACACATTATACTGAGACGCTCCCTCCGGCGCGCCGTCTTAAGGCACAGAGTCTCAAGGGCTACGTCAAAGCCTACCGATCGCTGTTTGCCAACGGTCGCTTCATGCTCTATGTCACGATCAAAGCTGTTGCGATTGGTCTGCTGTATGCCTATATATCGTCTGCGCCCTTTATCATACAGACACACTATGGATTCAGCGCCATGACTTTCGGACTGATTTTCGGAGGAAACGCACTTGCCATGAGCATAGGTTCATCGCTCGCACTGAAATTTAAGGTGATGAAGCAGGCTATGGTCGTCGGTTGTTTCGGTATGTTTGTGTTCGCCGTAGCAGAAGCGTTCGTGATGTGGCATGAAACACCGTTTATCTATTANGAACTNTGCGCCATACCGATGCTTCTGTTCTCAGGCATGATCTTCTCAAGTGCCAACACACTTTCGATGGAGGTAGGACGTGATGAGGCCGGTACAGCTTCGGCTATCCTCAGTGTGGTGAAGTATGCTTTCGCTGCCGTTGTGTCGCCTCTCGTAGGTCTCGGAAATATCTTCCACTCCACGGCAATAGCATACGTTGCCGTGACCTCGGTAGCGGTAGTGCTCGCATGGCGCGCCATACGCCTCGCTCCTTTAGCCGATATGGAGAGAACTAAATAAATATTCAATCTTTGTCTGAAATTCTTTCAGGAATAATCTGTCTTTTTCTTAATTTTGTGGCACAGAACTCTAATCTGCCTCAGAAATGGAAAAGACAGAAAAGGATAAGATGCTCGCCGGCGAGATCTATGATGCGGGTTATGACCCTCAACTTATAGAGGAACGCCTGAGGTGTAAGGAATTGTGTCGCGACTACAACGATCTGCGCCCAAGGGATACAACAGCCCGTGAGAATCTTCTCTCGCGGATTCTCGGAAGCATAGGTGGCGCGATACTGATTGAGCAGCCATTCTACTGCGATTACGGCTATAATGTCTCCGTCGGTCAAAACTTCTACGCAAATTATAATCTGGTGATCCTCGATGAGGCTCCTGTCACATTCGGCGACAATGTCTTTATCGCTCCAAACTGTGGCTTCTACACAGCCGGACATCCTCTTGACCCGTCCGAGCGCAACAAAGGTCTCGAATATGCACGCCCCATTTCTGTGGGCAACAATGTTTGGATCGGTGCAAACGTGTGTGTACTGCCGGGAGTAACGATAGGGGATAACTGTGTCATCGGTGCCGGAAGCGTGGTGGTGAGGGATATTCCTGCAAATTCGGTAGCGGTGGGTAACCCGTGCAGGGTGGTGAAATCTATTTGAATAAATCTATCAGTTATAGACGGACTATATGAACAAGAACTTTTTGATGGCGATCATGCTGGTCATGACTTCACTTTGCGTGACGGCTCAGACTCTGGAAAAAATGAACTGGTTTAACGAGCCGCAGCAATGGAGCATCGCCGACGGTAAGCTGACAATGGATGTGACGCCCAAGAGCGACTACTGGCGGATATCGCANTANGGGTTTACGGTCGATGACGCGCCTTTTTATTACGCCGAATATGGAGGCGAGTTTGAGGCCAAGGTTAAGGTGTCGGGCGACTATAAGGTGCGTTTCGATCAAGCCGGCATGATGATCCGCATTGATCATGAGAACTATATCAAGACCGGCATTGAATATGTCGACGGTAAGTATAATCTCAGCACAGTTGTGACCCATCACACTTCCGACTGGAGCGTTATCGCTCTCGACCGTCCGGTTGAGGCAATCTGGATCAAGGCTGTGCGCCGCCTCGATGCGATNGAGATTTTCTACTCCTTCGACGATAAGGAATATGTGATGATGCGCAATGCATGGATGGAGGCCAACCGCCCGGTGAAGATCGGGATGATGGCTGCCTGTCCCGACGGTGATGGGTTTAAGGTGACATTCTCAGACTTCAAGGTAACGCATCTTCCGGACAAGGTCAGGACCGAATGGCTCCGCAACAATGCGGAATGAATCTTACCGTAACGATCGATAATGATACTGTTTAGCTTCCATGCTCAGGCGGAGGAGTGTTATTAGACAAAGCAGAATATGAGAAAAAGCATCATTTCATTTCTTTTTGTATTCAGTCTTTCAGTGATGATTCCATGCGCAAAGGCTGATACCACTCCAGAGGAGAGAGTTTACATCCTTTCAACGGTCTGGAGAAATGTGCGGGACAACTTTGCGTTTCCNCAACATTTTGAGCAGGCACCGCCCGACAGCNTGTATCAGGCTTTTTTGCCTAAGGTGATGAATGCCGACAGCGAACAAGTGTTTTCTCGCCTAATGACTGAATTTCTCGCTAAATTCGGTGATGCCCATACTCGTTTCATTGCCGACACCCCTACAGCATCCGTGCCGATTCAATTTATTGGACTCAATAATATAATCTATGTCAAGAATATCGGCAAACAATTTGCTAACAGGATACATGTTGGCAGTCAACTCGTGAAGATTGATGATGTGCCGGTTGCAGATTTCCTTGAAGCGAATATCTACCCATATATTTCAGCATCCAACGCTGATTGGAAATTTCGTAAGTCATTGGATTCATTTCTCAATGGAGAGATCGGCACAGAAGTTAGTCTGGAATTTTTCACGCCTGAACACAAGTCGGAGCTTGTTACTTTCAACCGCATAGATGCTCAGAGTATGGAGCCCGATGAATGGTACACTCCAGTAGATGGAAGGGTTGCCTATGTTGAAGAGCTTCCGGGTAATATCGCATATATGCGAATGTCGGATTTCNCTAAGCCGGCTGAAGNCAATCAGGTTTNCAACGAGCATTTGTCTAAGTTTCGCGAGGNAAGGGGTGTAATTTTTGATATNAGAGGCANCCGCGGAGGAACAGATGAGAGTTGGAATCCTNCATTTATTGAATACATTGCTCCTGCTGATAAAGACCTGAATAAAGCCCTCATTATAAAATGTCGGGTTGCCAACGCAGCTTTTGAGGAATATGGCAGTCAGATTCCTCAGCTTAAAGATTATGCAAGCGAGACCGCAATGGAAGTTGTGCGCACAGGCAGCAGTTATTTCAGTCAAACNCCCGATTCTCTGAAAATCAAAAGCCCGGTTGTGGTGTTGATCGATGGTTATACCGGTTCTGCAGCCGAAGATTTTGCTGTAACAATGAAAAATCTGGGATTAGCTACATTGGTAGGNACTCATACTGTTGGCGTAATCTCACATCCTCGGGTCTATCAGTTGCCTCATGGCTATAAGTATATTTTATCCACCTGGGCTTTCTTAAATCCGGATAATACTAATNTCATAGAGACAGGNATAATTCCGGATGTAGAGGTCGAATACACCGTCAGNGACTTGATCAGTGGTAAGGACTCTCAACTGATTGGAGCCGTAGAGACATTGCAGCAACACAAAAGTAGGAGATAAACACCTGCTAACAGGGTTTACCTCCTACTTCAATAGGATCGTAAGAAAAAGAGGTCAGAGAGCGAGGAGCTTCTCTACATTGGTGCGGAGGGTATCGATGTTCTGCGAGCCGGCGAGNCGGAGATCCTTAACCTGCTTGCCGTTTTTGAAGAAGAGGAAAGCGGGGATCGACATGATGCGGCACTCGGTGGCGAGCTCGCTCTGCTCGTCGATGTTATACTTGCCGATCACAATATCTTTATCGGCATATTCATCGGCGAGCTGACTGAAGATGGGTGACATGCCCATGCAGGGGCCACACCAGGTGGCCCAGAAGTCGATCACAACGGCTTTGCCTGATTCGATGGCCTCCTTGACGGTGGCGTCGGTAAATTCTATTGCCATGATTGTCTTTTGGATTATGGTATTTAGGTTTGGTTAGTNANTCATAGGGTATTGGTGTCGATTGAGTATTCGACATCCATCTCTTTGAGGGTCTCTGTAAGCTGGCGGGAAAGGACAACTCTCTGCTGGCTGGTGAGAGTGAGCCAGCGACGGCTACGCGGTTCGAGCAGCTTGAGTGTAAGTGTCCCGATGGGGTTTTCTATCGAGTTGTCGTCGGTGCGCTGGCCGGTGCGCTTNATNGCATCGGCAATGATTCCATGNAGCGTGTCGTCGATCTGGTCGGGCGCGAGGNGGATNGTGATTCCCGTACACAGTTTGCCCCTCACATCCTCAAGAGGCTGGATTGAGCTGATNTTGAAGCGAAGCTCCTGTGAGTTGAATCGGCGGCCGTAGCTGCCGCGGATGAGGAGCTTGGTGCCGACTTCACAGTATGGAGAGTAGGTGTAGAAGTCGCGACCGAAGAGTGCAAATTCATGNACGCCTGTAAAGTCCTCGACCTTGATGCGTCCGAACGGTTCGCCTTTGCGTGTAGTGGCTTTTTCAAATTTGACCACCATTCCGCCAAATGCCATCGGAACACCTTCGGCCTGCACTGCATCCTCGTCGCTGAAATGTTTNAGNGGCAGACAACCGAAGTTCAGGTCCATATAATATGGATCCAGAGGATGAGCCGAGAGATAGAGACCGACGAGATCACGCTCCTGATCGAGGCGGTAAGCATCGGTCCAGGGTGTGGAGATCGGTATCTGCGGTCGGCCCGCTGTNGAGCTGAAAGTATCGTCGTCGCCGAAAAGGCTCATGCTCTGGGCCTGACGGTCTGACTGGAACAGTTGTCCGTAGCGGATGATTGCCTCAGTGAAGGTCTCGCCTTTGGGCATGGGTGTGAAGAATGTCTCACGCCTGATATCGGGGCTGAAGCAGTCAAACGCGCCAGCCAGTGCGAGTGCCTCGAAAATACGTCGGTTGAGCGTGCCGGCTGGGATTCTTTCTACAAAATCATAGATCGAGGTAAACGGCCCGCCTTGGTCGCGAACTTTGATGATCTCNTTNACCACGCTTTCGCCTACTCCTTTTATAGCTGCCAGTCCGAAACGGATGTCACCCTTGCTGTTTACGCCGAATGAGACAAACGATTCGTTGACATCCGGACCCTTGACGGGAATACGCATTTTCTTGCACTCTTCCATGAAGCCGGTGAGTTTGGTGGTGTCGCCCATATTGCGGGTTAGGACGGCAGCCATGTATTCGGCTGGATAGTTGGCCTTTAGATACGCAGTCTGGTAGGCTACCCAAGAGTAGCAGGTGGCATGGCTCTTGTTGAAGGCATAGGAGGCAAACTTCTCCCAGTCGGCCCAGATCTTTTCGAGCACCTTCGGGTCATGGCCGTTGGCCTGACCGCCGCTGAGAAATTTTGCCTTCAGGGCCTGCATCTTATCGATGAGTTTCTTACCCATTGCCTTACGGAGGGTGTCGCTCTCGCCTCGTGTGAAATTGGCCAGCAGACGCGACAGCAGCATGACCTGCTCCTGATAAACGGTCACTCCGTATGTGTCCTTCAGATAGGTCTCCATCTCCGGGATGTCATAGACTATCGGACTTCGGCCATGCTTGCGGGCAATGAAGTCGGGGATATAGTCCATAGGCCCGGGACGATAGAGGGCGTTCATCGCGATGAGGTCCTCGAAGGTGGAGGGCTGCAACTCGCGGAGATATTTCTGCATGCCGGCCGACTCAAACTGGAATGTGCCGGTGGTGCGTCCTTCGCAGTAAAGCCGATAGGTGGCCTTATCATCGATGGGAATTGTGTCAGTGTCGATGTCGATGCCCCGGGTCCGCTTGATGTTTGCTACGGCTTCCTTCAGGATCGACAATGTCTTCAGACCGAGAAAGTCCATCTTGATCAGTCCGGTCTCCTCGATCACTGATCCCTCATATTGGGTAACGATAATCTTGTCTTTATCGCCTGAGGCTTTGTCGATGGCTGTTGAAACGGGCACCCAATCGGTTATGGCATCGCGGCAGATTATGACTCCGCAGGCATGGACGCCGGTGTTGCGCATGTTGCCTTCGAGCTCTTTGGCATACTTAAGGGTCTCACGGATGAGAGGATTGCTGCTCTTGAGCTCCGCGTCAAATTCGGGAACGTATTGGTAGATATTGCTCAGNGTCGGCTTGAGTTCTTTACCGTTGACCTGAGGCATTCGCTTGGGAATGAGCTTGGTCAGGCGATCGCTCTCGCTGAGGGGAAGCTGCTCTACGCGCGCCACATCCTTGATGGCGCTTTTGGCGGCCATCGTGCCGTAGGTGATGATGTGGGCCACCTTTTCCTCGCCGTATTTCTGAGTGACATAGCGCAGGACGATGGCGCGGCCATCGTCGTCGAAGTCAATGTCAATATCTGGCAGGGAGATGCGGTCGGGGTTCAGGAAGCGCTCGAAAAGAAGATCATATTTGATGGGGTCGATCTGCGTGATGCCGAGACAGTAGGCAACGCAGCTGCCGGCTGCCGATCCACGTCCCGGGCCGACACTGACACCGAGCTGGTGGCGGGCTGCATTGATGAAGTCCTGCACGATNAGGAAGTAGCCNGGGAAACCCATTGTCTTCATGATGTGGAGCTCAAACTTGATCCGCTCCTGAAGCTCGGGTGTTAGTGGATTGCCGTAACGCCTTTCCGCTCCTTCGTAGGCCAGTTTTGAAAGATAGTCGGCCTCAAACTTTATGCGGTAGAGCTTATCGTAGCCACCGAGCTTATCGATTTTCTTGCGGGCATCTTCTTCGCTCATCACCACATTGCCGTTTTCGTCGCGCGTAAATTCGTTGAAAAGATCTTCTTCGGTGAAGCGCTTGCGATATTCTTCTTCCGAACCGAATTCGGCAGGGATCTCGAAAAACGGCATTATCGGACCGTGGTCAATCGAGTAGGTCTCTACTTTATCAAGGATTTCAAGCGTGTTGGAGAGAGCCTCGGGGATGTCAGAGAAAATCTCGTTCATCTCGGCAGTGGTCTTCATCCATTCCTGCTTGGTATAGTGCATACGCTTCTCGTCNGTGAAGTATGAGCCGGTGGAGATGCAGATNAGGCGGTCGTGAGCTTCGGCATCCTCTGCATTGACAAAGTGTACGTCGTTGGTGGCTATCAGCTTGATGTCCAGCTCGCGGGCTATGCGGATGAGCTCGGCGTTCACAATCTTNTGTGTCTCATACACGTCTCGCGGGCCGAGAGGATCGGTGCAGCGGTGGCGTTGGAGCTCGATGTAATAGTCGTCGCCGAAGGTTTCTTTCCACCATCGCGCCGANTCCATAGCAGCTTCGATATTGCCCGAAGCGATTAGGCGCGGCAATTCACCGCCCAGACAAGCCGAAGCGATGATCAGGCCCTCGCGGTGGGCGGCCAGCTGCTGCTTGTCTGTGCGGGGATGCGAGTAAAAACCTTCGGTAAAGGCTTGGCTGACAAGTTTTATAAGATTTTTGTAGCCTGTCTGATTCTTTGCAAGGACAATGAGGTGGCGGCCTGTGTCGCGCTTGTCCGTCTGCTCGTGAAGATCTTTATTTGCCACATACATCTCGCAGCCGAATATGGGCTTGAATATTTTTTTTCGGAGCGCATNGGCTTCAGCCTCGGCGGCTGTGGCTGCTTCCGTGTCACCGGCTGAGCGGGCTTCGGAGGCGCGGGCTTCGGCATCTTTTATGGCACCCTTTGTCTTACCGTTCTTCTTGTTGACTGTGTTGAAAAACTCTTTTATGCCAAACATATTGCCGTGGTCGGTTATGGCAAGACCCGGCATTCCGTCGGCCATGGCTTTGTCTATCAGATTTGATATGGATGCCTGGCCGTCGAGCAGAGAGTATTGAGTATGTACGTGGAGATGAACAAATGGTGTCATTGCGGGGGGAGATAAAAGGGGTCGGTCAACGCAGCCTGTGCGTTAGCCGACCCCAAAATTACTAAAAATTTCCGTCCGCCGCGTTTTTTTAACTCCTCTTATCAATAGAAGAGGATCAGGCCGGTCGAGAGGCTTTTGAAATCAGGCTGCCCGACACCTCTCAGGACGCTGAGCGGCTGATAGCGGACATAGACCCCGACTTTGCTCGAGACTCCCAGAATACCTATCAGTTCGCATGTCCACCGGCGGTGGCCTATTTTATTGTCAGTTACTCTGACCCTGCGCCCTGACTCATCTGTCCACCGGGTAAGGACTGAGCCATGGGGCGAATAGCCGAGTGAGGCTCCAACGGCGATCCACTGCCGCTCTCCGTAGAGCCTGAANGGCATCCTCTGTCTAATCATAAGTGGGAGCGAGAGNGTGAAGGTCTTTATTCGGGAGTAGCGGGGAGTGACGTCGGCGGTGTAGGGGAGTGTTTCGATTCCTCCGTTGCCGTTGGGTGAAAAGTAGTAGTCGGGCGTNGTGATTTTGTAGTTNTTCCAGTCCATTCCGATGCCGATGGAGACCGAAGTGAGGCGGGAGAAATCGTATCGGGCGCCTGCNATCTGAAACCAGCCGATTTCCCATGATTTGCCTGCCTCGACCGGAGCTGAATGTCCATGCCCTGGAGCAAAATTCCAACCGATATTTAGGGCGCCGGTCTCAAAGTGCCATTTCTGTGATGAGTTAGAATAGGTTTTGGTGTAATTTGTAACGTGTTCCGACCGGTTTGAATTTATGATGATGGTGCGGTTGCTCACGGGATTAAGTTTTGTGATCGTTGTGTCGCCATCGGTNTCCGTCAGTTCAAGCAGGGTTGTTCCGTCGGGCATCTCTTTGATTATGATCTTGTCGGACTTTTTGCTAAGCGTTGTATCCTGTTTTTCTTGGCCGTGGCAGGTGAGGGCAATCAGGATGGAGCAGAAGATAGATAATATATAACGTGTCATAATGATTCATTTTGTCGTTTGAGAGTCGGTTCAGAGCGGTATGGTTGCNCCAACGGAGAGGGTCTTGTATTCGGGACCATATCCATCNATCCATTTTTTCATAGGAGAGTAGTTGACGTAGACGCCAATGCTGTTGAACCATCCGAGAGCNGCCTTCATGTCGATAGTTGCAATCCGCTGATGGAGTCCTTTGATGGAATTGCTCACTTTATTGCCATTCTCCATTCTCCAGGATGATGAGGCAGTTGTGTAGGTATTGAGGTGCAATTCGCCCGTGAGGGTGAGGCCGAAACTCCGGCTNATGGGCAGCTTCAGGGAGAGNGGCACTGTGAAATGGAAGTTTTTTATGCGGCTCTTGATCTTTCGGCTACCTTCGGGAGCGGGGACAACCATCAATCTTCCATATATCTTTTCGAGTATGCAGCCACGATCCATATTCAGGATCTCCCATCCAAATCCGGCTCCGATACTGACCGAGGGATATTTGCTACCGGCGCTCCATTCGCCTCTTACGAAGTTGCTCAGCCCGATTTCCCATCCGGTTTTGACCGGTGAGTTGCTTCCGAGCGGGATGATGCCTCCGGCATAGAATCCTCTGAAATATTCGGTGTTGACATAACTTCGACGGTAGCGTCGCGTGTTTGTCGACAACAATCGGTTGAGGTTCCATCGTTTCGGCTGGGTGAAGTCGAAGAAGGAGGGGATCGATGAGGCATCGGTGCTCATATCCGACATATCATCATTGTCGATCACTGAGATCGTGATGACTTGCTTGCCGTCTGTTTTTGTTATCACCGTTACATCGGCGGGATTGATTATACCTACTATTGTGTCGGGGGTCGTCTTATTCTGTGCCGCCGCATATATGCTCGCGGTGATGAATAATGTGGTGAAGATTTTCCGGATATTCATAATGTGTTGGTTTGTGAGGACGGGATAATTCTGGACTATTCTGAAATTGTTTTAATGAGTTTCTTGATCTGTTGAGGTGTGGCCTTGCCTTCGAGATAAATGATTGTCGCCTCATTACCCCCGCTGATGAAGCTGTTCAGGTAAAGGATGTAGCGCCGGGTTTTGTTTTGCGATTTAAGTTCATATACTCCCGATTCAAGTCGGCCGCCTCGGTTGACGGTCTCCTGCCATATCGCCTGGGCGCCGTCAGATTTGACAGCATTTTCCAGCGCTGTTGCAAGCGCAGGATCTTTCCTGACGGCAAGCGAATGGAAAGTAGATAGGGAATAGGGTTTTAGCGGCGCCCCGGTGATGACGGTCTCGGTTGCGTTCTTGTGGTTATGATACGGACCGTTGAAGAGGGCTTCGAGAGCGGCGGGTGTGTTAGCCCGTGCATGAAGTGTCGCTGTGGCCGCCATGATCAATAGGATTAGGAATATTTTTGTTTTCATGATGATGGAGTTTCAAATATGGATACATTAATCATCTGCCAGCATGTTGTCTAAAGCCGAAAAGGCATCGGCAGTCGCACCGTTTGCCTCGGCCGAGCCCATGGCGCTGAGTTGGGCGTGCATTATTGCGAGGGCTTCGTCGGTCGATGTGATTACCTGGCCGTCGGTATAAACAGTTGCGTAGGAAGGGGCCGCTTCAGAATGGGGTAGGGCATGATACGCCACAGTAATGATTCCGGNCAGCATTGCTGCGGCAGCAGCTCCGCGCGTCCACTTCTTTACTCTGTTTTCGTTTCGGGGCTTTGGGTGGTGGATGGCCCGTTGAAGGCTTGTGTAACCCATCACAGCCCTTGCTTCCTCCACCTCTGCCGTGGGTTCTGTCTCCGGGTCGGCCAGCAGTAGCCTGAGCTCGTTCTCTTCAGTCTCGGTCGTCGAGGCGTCAAAGTAACGTTCAATAAGTATATGGATGCGTTCGTTTGTTGTCATGATTAATATGTATATGAGGAGAAATCTGGAGTTGGTATATATTTTCAGATTAGAGTTGTTGTCGATATGCGTCGCGGATTGCCTTTCGTGCTCTTGACAATATTACTCTTGCATTTGCTTCCGAGATACCCATCCGTTCCGAGATCTCGTCATAATTGTAGCCGAGTGAGTCGTGAAGCAGCAATATTTCTCTTGCTCGGGAGTCAAGGCGTGTTTCAATGAGATGCTTCACATCTTCTACCATGTCGGCCATTGCCTCTACCGGTGAGTCTGAAATGGTCTCCGGTATCTCCACGGGATCGGTCCGGCGGATACTTCGCTTTCGCAGGGAGTCGATGCAGGCGCTCCTGAGTGCTGTCATGCTCATGGCGTCCACCGCAGAGAGATCTTCTTTAATGCGGTCTTTCTGGCGCCAGAGCCGGAAGAAGGCTTCCTGCAGGGCATCGTCAGCATCCTCCTGGCTGCCGAGTAACCGCGAGGCCCAGACTCTCAGACGGGGTCTCAGAGCCTCGAAGCGTCCTGATAGTGTTGTATGGTTCGGTTGCATTTTCGTGTNGTTCTATCAAATATACGCACCATCTTCCGTTTTGCAACACGGGGAGTCAAATTTTTTTGTGACGATGCGTTTTTCGCCCGTTTTCGAGGCTACAGACTATGGGATTATCAAGGAGCGGTTTTTATGCTCAAAAGCATGATTTTGCAGTCATGTTTACAAACAAATTGTTAATTAAAGTTAATGAGTGAACAATATTTTGGGGTNTATTTNGCTGATGGATAGGGANAAAGGCTGATTGGGTGNGAAAAGGGTNAAAATAATTTTTTGCTGAAATATTTGCACAATTCAGAAAGTCGCCTTAACTTTGCACTCGCTTTCGGGAACGATGCTCCCAAAGCCGAGAACATTGAAAGATTTACAATA
>WFLX010021706.1_pt1 | contig 13128 bp, 22 predicted proteins | sample 4967041 | NCBI WGS metagenome assembly WFLX01 (sample SAMN12857096, study PRJNA449069) | gut metagenome | isolation source: stool from male and female vole | host: Microtus ochrogaster | place: USA:Florida | collected 2017
GTTGGATTTTGAATTGTTTGATTGCTTCCTTGCGTGATTCTTCGGGTAAGTCAAGGAATTCCTGTAAACGTCTGTTCCAATCCTCGTATTGTTCCACCTTGTTGGAAAGGGTATCATTTTCGTTTTGGAGTCTGCGGTTATCCGTGCGGAGTTGACATATCTCATCACCCTGTTCCTTTACCAAACGTTTGAGATTTTCCATTTCCTTTCCGTATTGGTCTTTGTATTGTTTGGCAACCTCATTGATGATGGATTGCTTCATAGCCTTTCTTGATTGTTTGTTACCTGACATATAGGGAATTTTGTGTTTTTTAAGAGATTCGTGAAACGTTTTCTATTGGAATAGGTTCATAAACTCGGAATTGCCAACAATCCTCAATGTAATTATTCTTCTTGGGATGCTTGTAGGGGTCATATTTCACCTGTAACAGGACATTGCCGTAGCACTTGGCTTCCTCAATCATCGGGGTGAGATATGTGCAACGGGAGGGATTGTATTTAGGGCACAGGCGTTTGAACTCATTGTCCAATACCTGCAATCTCCCAAACAGAATTCCCTCCTGTTGTATGGTTTCCCAATTCTCTTCGGATGTTCCGTGATAGAATATCATTCTTTGTCGTTGTTATCGGGTTTGGGGATTATGCCATAGGCAAGACAGCCAAAACGGGTATCGGTGTCAATATTCTTGCCGTCAAAGACGATTTCTTCGCCCCCGATTGATGTCAGTTTGATACCGACAGGGATTGCACCATAGAGCCATATAGGGATAAGGCGTATGTTGGTTTCGTCAGACCATTTCATAAAGCGGAGGTCTTTGCAATCCTGTTCGGTGAGGTTATCCCAATCAAGATGTTCTTTGAGATATTCGTTTGCTTTGTCGTAGGCTTTCTCTATTTGTTCTTGGCAGAATTTTGCACCCCACGAATCTTTGTAAACCACTGTCTCGGCAAGAGCATTTGCCAAATAGCATAATGTATGAAGAATTTCCTGTTTCATATTGTTGTTATCTGTTTCGGGGTTGTTATTAGTCGTTCTCGTTGATTACCTCTACCTCATCAAGTTTAACGCTGTAGGCACGTTCTGCGCCCCTTATTGAACGTGTGCCGTCTTTCTTAGGTTTATCCACGATGAGGATGATTTCCGAAGTATCACCAAAGACCATTACTTTGATTTCTTTAATCCACCCTTTTTCGATTATTTGCATATCGGTTTGTGTGGTTTTTGATAGAGGTACGCGGTGGTTGATTCTCACACAATCGTCCACCTTGAAATGGAATGTGCTGATATATTTATTCTTGGCGTTTTCTATCTCATTACGAATATCCCTCTCCTGCTGACGAACCTCGTCAAGTTTATTGGAGAGTACGCCGTATGCCTGTTCAAATTCTTTCTTATCCATATATCGGTTGGTGTATTATGTGTTTGTTGATATTAATATTTCCCTGCGATTATCTCGTCCTCGTGTTCCGACAGGAAGTCGTAGTCTTTTTTTATTAGCCGTTCCCAACCCTCAAAAGCATCAAGTGCCATACGTATACTGAAAGCCTTACGGAACGATTCACTCTCGCGGTGGAGGTCTATTTCCTTGTCAATGTCATAATAGTTGTAGTATTTCTCAAAGGAATCAATGGTGAATGGTTCAAGAACAATGATATTGTCAATCCCTGCGTCCGAATGTTTTTCCAATTCAGCATACCTGCGAGGGTGTTTGTTGTGTTGGGAAACAGGCTCGTCATAGACATCCACGATATATCCTCGTTCTTCCAAAGCCTTTTTCAAGGATTTCTCATAAGGGGTAAGTTTCGTTGCTTTCTCCATAATTTGTTCTTCTGCTTTTTGACAATGCAAAGTTAATAAAAATAATTGGAATAAACAAGAGATTTGTAGAAAAATTTTATCCCTGTATGGCAGATTTCTTTTTCGCCTGTAGTTCCNACATTCTTGGGATATATTCGTTTTGGATGTAGTCTATANCTTGTNNCTCCNTATCGGCAACAATCCAATCTCGGCACTGCACAATTTCATCAGCGGAGAAAGCGATGTCGGTATCGTATTTGTTCTTTCTGCCCTCCCATATATTGTCAATGCTTGGGGTGTTAATAAACACGCCCTTGAAACGGATAACGTGAATTTGGTCGGAATTGCGGTGTTCAAACACACAATAGTGTACCACTTGGCTGTAATTGCATATAAGGGAGAACACATATCCCTGTTCACGACAATTCTCGTAACGACCTACCTGTGTTTCAAAGTGGAGGTTTTCAATGAGTTCTTGGTTATCCGCATTTCGTTCAATGTTTTCAGTGATAAATGAAACTTCGTTTGCGGAATATCTCATTAGGCACATTACAGCCTGTGCTTTGTAGTTTGCTCCGTCGTTGAGGTAATTTTCTATATTCATCATAGTCGTAATCTGTTTTTGTATGTTTTGAAAAAAAAAANTGTNTTANTCAAATGAGTACAAGGAGAGAATGGGGAGAGAGGATTACAGGGGCGATTAAATCATCGGCAGGGAATATCCTTCTTTCTCAAGAACATCATTGAGAAGTTTCGCAATTCTCACAGATTCCTCGTTACGGGCATCGGTGTATTTCACGTCAGCGAAAGCCTTGATGATTGCCATTACAAGGCGCATTGTGGATTGCTGAAGGGTTCGGTGATACTTGGTAACAACGTATTCCGCGAAGGCTTTATAGTTGAAGCCATAATCGTTCACCGCGTCTTCGAGTTCACGGGCATAGAATAGGGTTCGTGCTTCATCCCTGTTGGTCTTGGGAGGATAGTGGAACTTCAATGCGTTTGCGAAACGTTTGATTGTCGTGTCCTTATCAAGGGTCAGCACGTTCTCGGAGGGTGCTTCCCTGTCAAGGTCGTTTGCGATGTCAAGGAGGTCGTTGTTCCAAAAGTATTCGTTGGTTTCCTTTACTGATTTCATCACGAGATTGTTGTTTCCTGTTGCCATAGTTCTATAACTGATTTAAGAGATTTGTAAAAAGGGTTTATGGGGAGAGAGGGAGGGTTGAGAGGATTATGCTTCTAAGGTTTTCTCCACAATGTAGACATCGTAGAAATATTCGTAATCGGAGGTGCGAGCGATGGTGTATCGGTCAGGGGTTGCGGTTTCCACCTCCCAATCCTCGTCATCGTCAAGGTAGCCTTCCACATAGGGGTTGATTTCGCATTCCTCATCATCGGGGTCGTAGTCAAAGTGGTCTGCCCAATCCGCGATAATGTCTTTCTTGGATTGCTCCACGATTGCCTGTGCGCCCTCTTTGGTAAGGCAGAGAGCCTTGAGGGTTGTTTCCTCGTCACACATCTTACTGCGGTAGTTTTCCATTACCACGAAGATTGTCTGTCCTGCTTTTACTGATGTTGTCTGATTGTCCATAGCTGATATTTGTTTTATGGGGTTAATGACTTGGGTTGTTTCTCAATCACGATGCAAAGTTAATACTTTATTTTCATATATGCAAATATTTCGGCAATTATTTTTCAAAAATTTTCAGCGGTAATTGGCGTGAGGTATTCGGTGGTAATATCCGCACCATTGCAGAATACTGCCACAGGCTTGCCGTCTCTAATGAGTTCACCGACTTTGACGGCACATACCTCAATACCTGTGTTCTCGCGCCTGTGAGATACCTTCTTGGCTTTATTCAACGCCCTGCCGTATGTTTTGTATCTGACCAATGCCCCGTCAACGAAAGCGTTGAAAAACACATCTCCTTTGTGGTGGANCATAGGTNNGCCATTGCTGAAATATCTGANGATNNAATATGTCTTTGGGTTTTCCATAAATCTGTGGTTGTTATGTACTCGATTGAGTACAGGTTAAACGTTTTGGTCTGCTTCCTCTGCGAGTTTATAGCATTTCTTGACCTGTTTCCATATTTTCTGATGGTCTACGTCCTTGTCCTTATCGCAGGTGAAGTTTTTGATTTTTATATCTTTGAAATCGGGTATATTGTCATATCCCTGCTTGCAGTATATCATATCGTACCCACATAATGCAGTGAGAATGAATTTCATAGTGTCACAGGCGGTGTAAGAGCCGAAGCAGTAATCACCCATCTGCTGATGCACGAATGTATGGGTGAAGCCGTAGTCATCGCACTCGCCCCAATATGGGATGAGCATCTTGTCAAGTTTGGTGAGTGCCTTCGCAAAAGGTTGTTCAATGCGGATATCAAATAATGCAAGTTCCTCTGTAATTGTCATAGCCGATATTGTTATTAAGCGGTTTGTGCATAGTTTCCATAAATCACATTGTCGTAGTAGTCCTCTGCGGTCTTGGTGTCAATCCCGACTATCGCAAGGGTCTTTACAACATATCTCCTGTCAGCATCCACATTGCCTATAGAGTTCTCTGACAGGAAGCGCATAATCGCCACGTCAACGAGTTTATGGCCCATATATTTGCGGTCTTGAGGGTGTTGGTGGTAGTACCCTCCCCAAGCGGTTTCAACCTGTTTGTTGACCGCGATGGTTTCCTGTGTTGATAAATTTGCCATAGCTGATGTCTTTTTGTTGGGTGGGTTTAACTCCCAACTGCGATGCAAAATTACAAAGAAAAATCCATATATGCAATACCCAAAATCATTTTTCACAAAGATTAACATTGATTTAACAGATGATTAACACTTCCATATTAGAGTGTAACGAAGACTATACTTCAGAATTCCACTCCTGCCTTTAAGAGTAACTTATCTCTTACGGGTACAAAATTACAAAAAATATCTGATACCACGAAATTATTTCCCTTAATTTATGTTAACAGGATGAGAAAAAATAAGACGGACTATGCTCACGCACCATCCGTCTCCACATCAATGAAATTCTATTGGAGTCTTATTTCATTTCGGTCATTCTGCCGATTATTGTTTCAAGTTCTGCCTGTGTAATCTCCCTACCCTGTATGCCGTGTGGCTTCTTTTTGTAGACCTGTTCATACAGGAGGATTGCAAACGGCTTGTTAATGTCATTCATTCCTTTGAAACACTCATAATCATCTGCAAGGGTTGATTTGGACGGCTTCATATATTTGGTCTTGGGAGGGTTGAAAAGATACATCCCACCTTTGAGAGTGTCGGTATCAACGATTGCCGTTCCCAAAATTGATTCATAGAGGGTAATCTTGCGTTCCGTTTTCTTTGTTTGCTGACGTGCCATAATATCGTTTTTATTGGTTTATATAATTTCGTTGTTTATCTTTCAACAGGCGATATGCTTGTAAAAGCCCTGTGCCTGTGGTATTACAATCCGTATGGGTGGAAATTGGGTTGCAGACCTGTTTATCCGTACCTGTTTAAGACCTGGGATGTAATATGCTTCCATTGCCGTCTTATTTGCCTCTCTTTCGTTTTTACACCTCACGGCATAGTAACTCTTACCTTTAAGGGGAGAAACGTGACAGAACGTAACGTAGACGGNTNTTTTGATAGGTTTCATACTATGNGTCNTTGNCATTNTNGTTTTCACTTGGATTCTATNTTTNCATAATCTTTCGGTATCTCANTGACGATTGCCACTCGGTCGTATGCCCACAATCCGATTAGTTTGTCCTCTCGGTCGCAACCATACCAAAATTGGTCGTACTTATCCCCTGCGTAACACAGGAATGCCAAAGGGGATATTTCATCCTCGGTAAAGGTAATGTTGAGATGAACATATTGCTTTTTGTCGTGGTTGACAAAATAGAATAATACCCTGTCGTTTTTCCACTTGGCGTACTTATCGCTTGAAAAATCGTTATATGTGAGGTCAAACGCCTGTTTGCATATCGTATTGTAGGTGTTGNACTNTATCTCGCCATCCCCTATTTNAGTTACGNCAACATTGGNNTTGAGTGGTTCATAATCCCCTGCGTAGGCAAAGTGAGAGCCTTTGTCGCCATATCCCATAAGTTTGGTTTCNGTGTAGAACATCGTANGGGAATATNCCCATCCACATTCACCCAATTTCAAGCCGTCCATCAGCCTGTGAGGGTGTATTCCCGATTCGGGGATTAGTTGAGGTCTTNCTTNACGTTTACGNAGAAATGTNGNTATNTANNACTGTCCCATAGTCGTATATCGTTATTTAGAGGTTGAGGTATTGTTTTACTTTCTCGGTTTCCGCTTGCACAGGGTCAAGGTATCTCATCAGTTCGTTAGTTATCACCTCTTGGAGTTCCAAACGGATGAAGTTGGTGTCAATAGTAATCTCGTTGACAAATTCTTCCTTGAGGGTTCGTGTGGAGAAATCAAACAACATATCGTCATTGCCGTCATAGTAGGCAACAATGCTTTGTGTGGCGGTATTGTATTCCCCAACCTGTAACAGGCAATTATCGTCAATGTAGAACGTTCCCTGTGGCATTACGTTGGTGAAACGTGATTTTCTATCAATAAGAGATAGACAGGCGAGAAAACGCACGATACAGGTTTCTGCAACCTTCTTGACAAATGCCGAAGTCCTGTAATCGTCACGCACCTCAATAAACTTTTTGAGAGCAGACAGGGCATTGTTGGCGTTATTTTTTACAAAGGCATTCATTGTGTTGCCCCGTACCACGTCATAGAGGATATTGACATCCGTTCTTTCTGTGCCGTTGATAATAGCATCAAACATTTTGTTGAAGTAGTTCACAAGGCGTGTGCAGAGAGGATTTTTGCTCTCGTTGGCAGTCTCGGTGATTGTCGGTGTGGGTATCTCCATATCGTCAGTATGATAGTTGATTTTATCGTAGTTCTCACCAAATTCCAATACGTTGCGCCTGTGGCAGATTGTCGTAAGAGGGCAGTTTTTGCAGTCGCAGACATCGTGGTCGCAGAGATTACAGGGAGCAATCCACTTGCCACACACAGGGCATTTATGAGCTTCAAACGTTGCAGGAAGTTCCACTTCGGATTCGCAGTGAGGGCAATACTCGTCAATAATCGTGGGTAAATCCTCCTTCTTGATAACGTGGAGGTAGCGCATATCCTTTGGCTCACAGGAAAGGATTTGGTAATCGTGAACGTCATCCCCGTAAGCATAGCGTTTCATATACTCCTGTGCTGTAGTGTATGTTTCAAAGACATCGTGGATGTCAAGTGATTTGGGAATACCGCCTTCGTTATAACCCTTAACCACCTTAACAACGAAATAAACATTCTTATTTTCCATAACTGATAACTGAATTTCTCGGTGAGGGTTGGTTTCTCTCCCTCATTGCGAGAGCAAAATTACAAAAACTTTTTGAATCCTGCAATACCCAAACCCATTTTTAACTAAAGTTTAACATTTGACGGGGTAAAGCACAAAAAATACCCCACGTTTCCCAACGTAGGGTATCAATTATCAGCTATAGTCGTGTTTTTATGCTGCGGAGGTAGGATAAACACGCAAACCTAACGGAGTAGTTCATAGTTCCGTTTTCTGTATTATAGTGTCAGCCTGTCAGAGATATATTGTTTCAGTTCGTCAACCGCCTGTCCGTTCATTTCTGCGTGATAAGGAGGTGTAACGTCAGCATTATACAATATCTCGGTGAAGCCTTGAAACTCCTGTAGGCTTTCTCCATATTCGTCAGCGAGTGCTTTCATTTTGTCGGCAATCTCCATAGTGTGCTTGGCTATGTATTTCCTTGCAGTCTTTGAAGCAAGTATCTCATCAGTGAAATAACGGGATTTCCTGTTGAATGTGGTATAGGAATACCCTGTGCCATTCACGTTGAGGTAATCCTCTTGTTTGTCCTTGCAGGATAGGAAAATTACCCTCTCGTTGTCAATCCCCTCGTCATTGCTTTTGACAATCAGTTTTTCAGTATGACCTGTGGTGAGGTCAACAAGAAAAACATAATCCCCTGCAACAAGTTCAGCGAATGACTTATGCTGATGTGTCTTTATTGCCATATCAAAATCTTATTGAGTGCAAAGTTAATACATTTTCCTGAGATATGCAAGATGTTTAACATAATTTAACTTTTATCCTCATCAAACATATAAATAAGTTTCTCATAAAGTTCTCCTATCTCGTTGCCATACAGGTAGAACATCTGATTGCGGATTGAATCATTGTCAATGTGTTTGTCAACCTCCTGCTTGTATGTTTCGCTATAACGCCACACGTTAGAATGCCACGCCTCTTTGTCTTGTGAGTCTATGCCCTGCCGATATTTCAAACGGGCGCAAGCATTAAAGAATAACAGGTTGCGTTTCTCCTGTTCCAAAACATCAAGGCTCGGCTCTAATGGAATCCCCATAAGGCTAAACGTGGCTCTTGGGATATACTCGTTTCGTCCGTGTGATTCAAAATCGGAGATGTTATGGAGTTGTCTTAATGTGTATTCGTCAGTGAGACCCAATGATGTCAGTATCTCTATGGTCTTGTCTCGCATCAGTTCACGCAAGCGGTGATAATCCTCCACGAATTGTTGATACTTCTCAAAATCGTTATATATCTTCGGTTGTAGTATTACACAAAATTCCATTTGCGCCCNGTAAGCCACACAANCCTGCGATGAGAGGTCGTAACCTGNGAGGGAGTAAAACATAATACGTTTGCCATACTTTTCAACATATTCNTTGAAATGTGANAGCAGACCATCGTACACAGGNACATCAATCCTGTTAGTACCTGCCTTGTTGACTTTACGCCAACCAACGCCATATATGAACGCTTCCTTGTAGTTATCGTGTTTTGATAAGGGGTATAATTCACCCTTGTATTTCAAACAGGGGATTGTTTCCTGTGGAATGTTGTGTTTATGCCATTCTGCGAGTTCCGTTATATGTATTGTCTTGAATTTATCCATAACTGATATCGGGTTTGGTGGATTTATAAAAAGTGGGGAGAGAGGGAAACAACACCTTATTCAGTTTCCACAGGCGTAGGGAATGCTTCCGCAACGACTTCGGATATTTGGTAGTAGGTATCAATGGGGAACATACAGGCATCGTCTATGCACTGAACATAATCAAACCAACGGGGACATTTATTCCTGTCATCCAACGCTTCGTCAATGTAGGCGATAGTTTTGGTTTTCTCGTCTTTGAGGAATGACAGGCAGTCTTTTTGAAAGATGTCCTCCCAAGCAATGATACCAATCCAACGCTCCCCGTGTGAATCTTCAGGGATGATGATTGCACCAACACGGAACATTTCGTCAGAGCATTCGCATACGCTATACACTCCATCAGTGTCTGCGACAACAAGCGACAGGATACCAACATTGTTTGCTTCCAAATGGTCTATCACTTCATTTGCAAGACGTGTTGCAGTGCGGTGGAGTTCTTTACGTTTCTTTGAAAATAGTTTTGCCATAACTGATAACCGATTTCTACATTGGGATTGGTTTAAGTTCCCAACTGCGATGCAAAGTTAATACTTTATTTTGGATTGACAATGGCTTTTTCTGATTTTAACATTACTTTAACATTTGGGGCGGTTAACCCTGCAAACCTCGTAGAAGCCGTTTTAAGCGTGTTTCACAGGGTGGGCGGTACAAGTTATCACTTGACAGGATAAAACGCGATAGAGAGCAAAAGAAACGCCCCTGTGGGCATTTACCGAACAGAGGCGCAATCATCAGTTATGTGGATTATGGAAATTATCAATCTTCGTCATCATCGTCAGAGACGATATCATAGAGTTTTTTCTCTACATCGGCAAGCACCTCGTCCACGACTTCCTGCACTTTGCGTGAGAAGCGAGCCTGTGGGTTAACCCAAATGAGATGACCGTATTCGGTATCAACACGAGCCACAGTCGCGCCTTCTTCGTTATCATCGTCCGTTTTCCAAGCGTCAATGCAAACCTCGTTATTCTCATTAACGAAGTTGGAACGGACTTCAGTGTAAGGGTCGTTGTCGTTCATTTCCACCTCGGTTACAAGGGCGGAGGAAGCGATAGCGAAGTAGTTGTTCTCCGTGCCAACCATATCTCGGTTGAGGTGAAGCAGGAAATCATCAAACGTAGGATAGACATTCTCGCCTGTCTTGTTACGTTGGTGTTCATATTCGTAAAGTAAGCGTACCTGTACGTCCGAAAGGTTATGGAGAAACTGAGGGTCGGTTGTGTCAACGCTGAAAGGGTAAACTGCTTTTGATAACATACCTGATACTGATTTTAATGGGTTTGACATTCTTGTTTTGTTTTACTCTGCAAAGTTAATACTTTCCGTTGAAATATGCAATAGGTGAAGATAGAATTAACTATTTTTTAACATTTGGATTATCCTGTAACGTTTGGTAAGTTCCCTGCGGATAATCTCCAAACGCGGATAAAATTCATATTCAAAGGGGATAGACATAACGTGCAAACGGGCATCCTGTGGTTTCTCAAGATACTGAATTTCCAATTTATTGGTTTTCATATTCACATTGAACGTGGCGTTATATACCTTATCGTGGATAGGGTGTGTGCCAAAGAAATTCAGTATCGGCAACATCAATTCTTTATCCTGTTCCACATAACGTTTGATGTAGTTACGGATTTGGTTGACCGACATACCAATAAAGGTACTCACCTGCTTTTCGTCAAGACCTGTGGCTACCAACGCCTGTTTGACTTTATCGGCTTCCTTGAACGCTGAGTAGAAACGCGCACGGGGTATTCCACCGACATATTCAATTTTTACAACGCCACGCATAATGATTGTATCACCGAAAATCATATAGGGACTAATTCCACTATACAGGCGACCATAGGCTTCAGAGCCGTCTTTCTCTATACGGACATATTGGTCATATCCTGTGGATTCTGCGGTCTTGATGGCGTTTTTGATAATGTTAGGCGTATCAATGATACTTGAGGCGGTTTTCTCCATATTGGTGTAAGTTCAATGTTATTAAAGTTGTTGACTTATTGGTTTTGGTAAATTGGGGAGAGAGGATTACAGGACGATTAAACCTTATGAGATAAGGTCAAAATCGTATTCCTCGGTGTTTGGGTTGAGGAAGTAATCAGCACATTGACTATTGCAGAGTTCTTCAGCAAATTTCCTGTATGTGAGTTTGAATAACTCATCATCAGCATAGAAAGCAATTTCATTGTCTATATCGTTTGCTCTGCCCTCGTAATTGTCAGCCGATATTTGCTCGTTGAGAGATTCGGGAGCGACTATCACAATATCGCCTTCGTCATTCAGAGCGTAACGGCAATGGTATATCTTACCCTTGTACTCAATCGAGTACACTTTGATGGGGAAGATTACACCTTCCTCGTCAACACCTTGAATATACNCGGCAGTGNTTTCNTCATANTGATAGTCATTGATATTCACAGGATNGGGGANTACCTTNCGGAATTGTTCCGTCTCACCAAAGCAACCTGTCTCGCCTGTGATGGGATGGATTTTATAATCACAGGGAAGCAAAACGTAGATGCCTGTAGCCATAGACTTGTAAAGATAAGCCTTGCCGTCTTTGTATTCAAGGTTGGTGTAGAGAAATAAGTTGTGGATTTGAGTTTTGGTATTCTCAACAACAGGAGTTTCTTTGGCGACGGGGGTATTGTGTATGTTTCGGATTACGTCATACAGGGCAACCGCATCCTCACTGCTCATATCAGCATAACGGATAACGTTGAAGTTGGCGCAGTTGTTGATGCGTCTTACGACCACAAGGTCGGGGTCAAGATTGCAGATATTGAACAGGGAGTAGATTGTGATGTTAGGGGAGGACGTAAGCACCTTCTGTGGCTTAGGGAGGTTATATACATTGCCTTGATGGGTAACGAAAGTGGTCAGTTCGTCACCGATAGCCTTCTTGAGTTCTTCACGTTGTGCGTAGATTGATTTGCGGAGGTTTGAAATTTTATTTGCCATATCACTATAACTGATTAAAGGGTTAATATATCCTGTACTCAAACGAGTACATTGTTGTTGGTGGAGGGGGTTATCCCCAAACCACTTTGCAAAGTTAGTCATTTTTCTCCAATCCTGCAAGCGATTTGAGGATTTTAACACTTATTTAACACGCCTTGCCATAACGCCTGTTACTTTAAGATTATTACAGGATGGTTTGAGCCATAGGTAGTAAATCGTATCGTAATCCACGTTAGCGAGTTTTGCCAACATTCCGAAGATACGTTCACGGACAAGAGAATCAGATGCCCCCAAAACATCGTAGAAGTCTTGTCCCTCCTGTATTTTGGCAAGGAGTTTCACAAAGGTGAGGTTGGGGGTGATACGCTCAATGAAGTAGGTGTCGTTGGGGTACAGAGTGCTGTAAACCTGCTTCACGTTAGAGAGAATGGTAACGCCACGCATAGTAGTGTTGCGCTTGGTCTTGTCATTGTAGATACCTTTGAGTTTCATATAGCTGATAATTTTAGAGTTTAGCAAAAGTGTATTCAGCGGTGTAGCAATCGTCATCGCTTGGCTCGGCTCGCTTGTCAAGTATTGTAAAGCCGTTTTCTTTCATTAGGTGTTGGAGATACAGGTGGTCGTGTTTCCAATCGCCACACTCAACAAAGATGTAAACCTCGTTGGGGTTGCCTGTCGTGCCGTACTCATACCACAGGTTGTGTTCACGAAGCAGATTTCCTACAAATTCGTCCATAGCTGATGATTTCTCGGTGAGGGTGGGTTTCGCTCCCTCATTGCAAGTGCAAAGTTACAAAGAATTTTCCATATATGCAATACTTTGGGGTAGAAATTTTCAACGTGTTAAGATTTTTTAAGAATTGGCATATATTACCANAGNTTCGCGTAGATTGGAGACTATACTTCAGAATTTCACNCCTGNCTTTGGANACCTCTATCGTTNCCGTATGCAAAGGTAATAAAAAATCCCGAAACCACCAAAGGAATCGGGAATTATTTTCCTTAATTTATGTTAACGAATTTTCAGTTCTCAAACTCTTGGAGGTTGTCAAAACTGATTGTGTAGCCACCTGCCTTGAGGCTCTCTCGGAGTTCTGCAATAGCAGTCTTGTCGTATGGCATAGTGAAATCTATGGTTTTGGTATACATATTGACACAGGTGTTAGCCTTTGCCCTGTGAAGGGTATCAATAACATCTCTTATAGATTCGTTCACACCTTTCAATTTCACACTACCAAATAATGTATTCTCCATATCGTAAATCTCTTTTTATTGTTAAACCTGTGGGGGATTGTATTAGAAAATTGATTTAAGGCGTTTCTCGCGTGTTTCAGCCTGT
>WFLX010045574.1_pt1 | contig 13128 bp, 6 predicted proteins | sample 4967041 | NCBI WGS metagenome assembly WFLX01 (sample SAMN12857096, study PRJNA449069) | gut metagenome | isolation source: stool from male and female vole | host: Microtus ochrogaster | place: USA:Florida | collected 2017
GTCATAGCGGGCAAACAGACCTCTGGTCCCGTCATCGTCAATAGGGGTAAGACTATCAAAATGCGTATGTTCCATCCGTTTATAAGCGACACAGACTGCCGGCGTGACTACATAGAAAGGTATCCCGTCATAACGAGGATGCTTATACCGGTTCCGCCCAAGAAAGAGANGGAAAAAAGNGGTTCCCAAACATGNANTGACAAGCACTTTCTTCATGCCCGTATATTTCTGCGCCATAAAGCCTCCCAAGGAATGGCCAACCAGCAAATCTATTTTTTCCTCACGGATCAACCGGTCTATCAAAGGAAAAGAGAGGGCCGGATCGATCGAAAGATCCGGAACAATGATTCTATGTTCCGGGAGATACTTGCGCAAATAAGCGGCCGTTTCTGACTGGTGGCTGGAAGCCATGCCGTGAAGATAAAGAATATTCATATAAAAAATAAACTACTTTGTTTTTATAAGGATGCGTCGCCCGTTTACAAATTCCCGCTTTCTACAGAGTGAAAACGGCCCCTACTTATTTTACAATCTGAAAATCCGGCGATATCCCCCCATCCACGACGGNTNAAACCGATATCCGGAAACTTCGGACCTGATTCATATATGAGACGGAACGTTTCCATAGGTGACAAAGATAAAGAAAAATATCCGGAATCGGCATAAAGTCGATAAATTCACATCCAGAATCGATATTTTCTAATTTTATATCGTTTTTTTTCTATTTCTTTGCATCCGAGATCCAATCCTACAAAAGGAATCGTCGGCACCAGCCCGGCCCGGAATAAAAAAACGANATCATTAAAACAAAAATCACCATANTGTCNTGANACATCAAACAGGAAACCGCTTGCTGACGACTGTAACCCTCTCTCTGGCAACAATCTTGCACGCCGGGGCACAGCAGCCACGCAAACATTATGAGGCCACATGGGAATCGCTCGAACAGAACTACACCGTACCCGAATGGTTCAAAGATGCCAAATTCGGGATCTTCATCCACTGGGGTGTGTATTCGGTTCCCGCCACAGGCAGCGAGTGGTATCCCAAACACATGTACAACGGTCTGGCCGAAACCCACCGCCAACGCTGGGGTGACCAGCGCGATTTCGGGTACAAGGATTTCATCCCGATGTTCAAGGCCGAAAAATTCAACCCCGACGAATGGGCGCAATTATTCCGCCGGTCGGGGGCACGCTATGTGATTCCAACAGCCGAACATCACGACGGCTTTGCCATGTACGACAGCCGCCTCACCCGTTGGAACGCCCTACAGATGGGACCCAAACGCGACATTATCGGTGAATTGGCCAAGGCCGTACGCGCAGAGGGGATGAAATTCGGAGTTTCCAACCACCGCGTGGAACATTGGGACTTCATGTATCCTGAACGCTTATCGCCCGATTCCACCGATCTTTTCCTACCTGAATATGACGACTTCTACGGACCGCCGCAACGCCCCACCGATGCTTCGGGCATGGGGCCGTCGGATCCAGACACCCTGCGNCATCCTCAGGACGACCGTTTTCTGAACGAATGGCAAGAGCGTGTCTATGAAATCATAGACCGCTACAGGCCCGACCTGCTCTATTTCGACAACGGTATCAATTATCGCTCCATGGACCCGTGGAAACTGCGTATTGCACAATATTATTACAACAGCGCCGAGAACTGGGGCAAAGAGGTCAGCATCCAGTCGAAAAGCANAGCCTANTTAGCCGGTTCCATCCTCGATTTTGAACGCGAATCACGGGCACCCAAGGAACTTTTTACCTCCGCCTACTGGNAGGTAGATGACCCGATCGGCAATAAGTTCGGATATATCGAAGGCCTGAAACTGCAAAGTGCCGAGGGCATCATCCGGAATCTGGTGGAGAATATATCAAAAAATGGAAACCTCTGCCTGAATATCTCTCCGAAAGGCGACGGCAGTATTCCGCAGGAGCAGCAGAAAATATTGCTGCGCATCGGCCAGTGGCTCGACCGCTACGGAGAAGGTGTCTACGGATCGCGGGCCTATAGCGTTTTCGGCGAAGGACCGAACATCAAAAAACACCCATCAAAAGCCAATATCCGGTTCACGTGCAAGGGAGAATCCGAAATTTACGCTTTCGTTATCCGATGGGACGGTACCCCCTTCCATATCCGGACCCTGAGCCATTGCCCGGTCACCAAAGTGGAATGTCTATATGAGCATAAACAGGTCGGCTACAAGCAGACACCCGACGGATTGCTGATNGACGCACAATTATCTGTCGACGATCCNNTTGTNGTATTCAAAATNACTCTCGCCAAGCGGCCCAAAGTGCTTTTTATCGGCGACAGTGTCACCGATGGCGGCTGGGGCAATAGCGGAGGCCACAGCACGCCGAGCGGGAAACGCAACCGACGGGATCTGAATCACATTTACGGCCATGGCTATATGGAACTCTGTGCGTCTCACTGTCAAAGTCTTTATCCGAAGCGGGACATACAGTTCTTCAACCGGGGCATTTCCGGAAACACATTGCAGGATCTGTATGACCGCTGGCAACCGGATGCCCTCGCCCTGAACCCGGATGTTATTTCCATTCTCATCGGCACCAATGACATCGACAAACATCTGCGTGAACATCCGGGCGAGGATTTCGACTTCTACCATTGGGGTGAAACCTATAAAAAATTACTGTCGAAAGCCCGGCAGAAAAATCCTGACGTAAAATTTGTTCTGGGAGCCCCTTTCATTGCTAAGGTCGGCCGAATCGGGCAAGCCGGCGATTACAATAAGCGGGAAGAAATGATCGGCCGGTGCGCCGAAACAATCCGAAACATCGCCCGAGATTTCAACGCCATCTATTTACCTTACAACGAGATGTTTGCTAAGCTCTCTTCCAAAGCCCCACACCCGGATTACTGGATTTGGGACGGCATCCATCCCACCCCCGCCGGACACCGCCGAATGGCTGATCTCTGGTTGAACCAGGTAACCCCTGTAATTAAGAAAATCAAAAAATAACAAAACGAAAGAATTTGAAATCNGNAATNACCAGACANCCGAATATTGCATGACGGCAAAAACAACAAAGCAGAAACAGCTTGCTCTTCCAGTTTGGTAAAAACACATAAAGAAGACTGCGTTTCATAATTCAACGCGAATCATGTTTCATCTATANAAATAAACGTATATGACTAAACAACACATTATCACCTTCTTGCTGGCCACTATTCCCGTATGGGGAATGGCGCAGTCCTATCAAGTGCCGGTTTCCGAAGAACACGAACCGATGCAGAAAGGCCAGTTTCAGCCTACCTGGGAATCGCTTTCGCAATATCAGGTACCGGAATGGTTCAGAAATGCCAAATTTGGCATCTGGGCTCATTGGGGACCCCAATGCGTGGAAGGCTCCGGCGACTGGATGGCCCGCGATATGTATATCGAAGGCTCCAAAGCCTACGAACATCACGTAAAAAACTATGGACATCCTTCGGAAGTGGGGTTCAAGGATATTCTNCCCCTTTTCAAAGCCGAAAAATGGCAGCCCGACAGCCTGGTAGCCTATTATAAGAGTCTCGGCGCGCAATATTTCTTCGCTTTGGGTAACCATCATGACAATTTCGACTTGTGGAATAGCCAGTATCAACCTTGGAATTCCGAAAACATCGGCCCCCATCGCGATATTTTGGCAGAATGGGCGGAAGCCTGCCGTCATCACGGACTGCATTTCGGCGTCAGTCTGCATGCCGACCATGCCTGGTCATGGTACGAGCCGTCACAGCGTTACGATCAGAACGGAAAAATGGCAGGAGTGTACTATGATGGAAAACTGACAAAGGAAGATGGCAAAGGGAAATGGTGGGAAGGATACGATCCGCAGCAACTTTATGCACAGAACCACCCGATGAGCGACCGCAGCTGGGCAAATAACCGCATTCACTGGCAATGGGCATGGAACAATGACGTCTGTCTTCCGACACAAGAGTATGTCACTAATTTCTACGACCGCACTCTGGATGTCATCAACCGCTATGCTCCGGATTTGCTCTACTTCGACGTTACAGTCATGCCATTTTATCCCATCAGCGATGCCGGATTGAAAATTGCCGCGCATCTGTACAACCGGAACATGGAAACACATAAAGGAAAGAACGAAGCGGTCATGTTCGGTAAGATTCTCTCCGAAGAACAACGCAAAGCGCTTGTCTGGGACGTGGAACGCGGAGCTCCTAACTCGATTATGGAACAACCGTGGCAATCCTGCTCCTGTATAGGCGGATGGCATTACAACACCGACATTTATCAACACAATCATTACAAATCTGCGGCAACCATTGTCAAGTTGCTGGTCGATATTGTCAGCAAAAACGGAAATCTGTTGCTCAGTGTTCCTTTGCGTGCAGACGGAACTTTCGATGAAAAAGAGAAGGCCATTCTCGATGAATTCGGCGCGTGGATGAAAGTAAACCGAGAGTCTATCATCGATACCCGTCCCTGGAAAGTTTTCGGCGAGGGTCCTATCGCAGAAAGCAATATCAAACTCAATGCACAGGGATTCAATGAAGGCTCATACAGCAAAGCTACCAGCCAGGAGATCCGCTTCACCCAGACCGCCCGCCATATTTATGCCACAGCCCTGGCATGGCCCGAAGACGGCCGTCTGGTGATCAAATCTCTCGCCGCAGGCAATCCTCATCACACACGCCGCATCNNTCGCATCGATTTATTGGGCCACGGCAAGGTTTCCTTCACTCAAACAGCAGAAGGCCTGATCGTAAATCTTCCCGACAAGCCGACAGGCAGTATCGCTCCGGTACTGAGAATCAAAAAATAAGATTTTAAAATCATTTTTACCTCTGTAAAACCGGCCTCATAATTCAGCATTAATAACAGACAGAACATCCGCTATACTCAAGGCAAAAACTCTCCCTGCCCAAAGTATAGCGGATGTTCTTTGGAATAACGTGAATATGATATAAGACATATAAATAGCCGCTTAATATGTCTCTAAACGACTAAATCCCTTATCAAATCCGTAAACTATAAAATTGAAAATGCAAAAGTGAATCTGTAAGGTAATAAAGTGCATCAAAGAACGCTGTTATTTTGAATCTTAAACATAAACAGCACATAGTTTATTACAAATAACAGACTGATAAAAATCCGAAAAAAGCGGACGCCCCAAAAACACAACGGCATTGCCGGATAAAAAAGCAGAGACCATGCCATACTTTTAAATGACACAGTCTCTGCAGTTTTTTATGCTATGATAAATAANNGCCGAAGGTTTTTATTTCACCATGATCTTNCGGGTCTCGATAGAACCGTCGGAATATANAGTCTGGATAATGTTGATACCCTGCTCGGCAACACGGATCTGCTGGCCNGAGAGGTTGAACATACGGACGGCCTTCACAACTTTTTCNCCAGAGATAACCTCATCGATGCCCAAGCCCGGACGCTCCTGAGTCGGTGCAAGCAGACAGATATCGAAGATCATCGTCTTCTGAGTGTTGCTGTATTTAGCGGGATTGGCAGAAGCAAACTTCACATAAACTGCACCGTCACCCAAGACTTCTACAGTCTGGTAGCTCATAAGCTTCATGTAGTTGGTAGCGACAGTGTCGACAACGGTCCAATTTTCGCCATCCACAGAAGTTGAGATCTCAACAGCCTCACGGTACTTACCATCCAGCTTGCCGTCGCCGCTTTCAGCCTGGCCGGTGAAATGCAATGCAGCCACAAACGGAGCCTGGAATGTAACGACAGACCTCAAATAACCGGAAGCCGGGTCATTGGATTTCTGGGTCTGAAGGAATGTAAAGCCATTGGTGGAAGCGCCAGCATCCAAAGCGGTTGCCGGACCATAGCTTGCACCTACCATGGCTGATGTACCGGTCTTCTGCACCATAATACGCTGACCATAAGAACCGACCTTCCAATCCGTACCGATTTCAACCTCTGTCAAGATGTCAGCAGGCTTATAAGTATAAACCGTATCGATCGGAGTTACACCGTCTTCATCGAAAACGATAGTTGAATCGGCCTTTTCATCAGAGTAATAGTTATATCTTGCCACAAGTTCTACTCCGGGATTCCACTCGTCCTGTTGGAAGTTAAGGTGAGCCAAAGTATCGTTGTAGTAAGTTAAAGCAGTGTTGTCGACAACGAATTCAACGATATCGGAAACCAACTTACCATCAGCATAAGAGAATGCAGTCAGCACCGTAGGACGTAAAATGGTGAGACCCAAAGATTCCACATATTTAGAGGACTTAGAAGGATCATTGGAGCCGGTGATATTGTAATAGGCTTCGCCATCTTCAGGAGCGGTAAGCTTAACTTTGGCAATATTACCTTCGTAAGACACCTCATAGGTCGGAGCTGCCAACTTGGCCTTCACAAGAACAGTATCAACAACGATAGAACTTGCGTTGTAGGCAGGAGCCGTTACGAAGGCCTTGAGAATAGTATGATTTTCAGTAATAACCAACGGCTCGGTATAACGGGGGCTGGCAGTAGTAGGATCGGTATCATCCAAAGTATAGAAAATCTTAGATCCGTTGATGGCTGACTTCAACTCGACGGTAGTCACATTGTTGTCATACTTGTAAGAAATAGCAGGACGACCAGCAGCCAGAACTTTTCCTTTCGTACCGCGCAAATAAGAAATGGTATTGGAAAGAAGCTGAATCAAATTATCGCTGATGATAGGCTCATCCTCTATAACTGCATTTTCAGATGCCAAAGGAAGCAACATATAAGTGTTCTTCGTACCATGAAGATGGATGGCGGCATCGCTGCCGACATAGGCCAAAACTTCATCATCAGCGAAGTCAGAGCCTTCGTTCAAGGTATAACCGAGACATTTGCGACCTTCAACGGCATCGCCATCGTCGAAGATGGTCAACATCTGACCGTCAAGCATACAATCTGCAAAAAGATCATGTTCTACAGCCTCTTCAGTCAAAGTGAAAGCGCTGGTCGGTGCAGGAACTACGGTGCTACCCTGTCCCCATGCGGCATAAAGATCTACATTGAAGTTCAATACCGGCACACGGTTCAACTCACCGAGAAGGAATTCGGCATAAGTGCTTCCGGCTGCGATACCATTGGAATACACTACCAAATCGAATGTTTCCAGACTATCGGCCATGGACTTCTCTTCAGAAGTATATGTAGCCAAATCGAAAGCCTTTGTATCCTGTTCGTTGATAGGAGTATAAGCGTAGAACGGATCGCTTTCCCAATCATATTCCTCGACAGAAGAATCATATACCCAAGCGATAGTAGGAGTTGTTTCGATNCTGCCGCCGTCGCCCTTATCAATCTGAATCAAAGAGATGTCAACGCCGCCGACCAAAATCTTGAAAGATACCTCTACGGAGTCTTCGCTGGTAGTTTCAACACGCCAAACCCACGTCTGCAGGCCTGCCTCTCCGGGTGCGACNTCACCTTCCGGACCGCTTTCCTTTACAAGATTGGTTGTATTNGCAGTAATACCACGAGCGCTTGTACTGTTGGCACTTTTTGCCATAATCATCACCTGCTGTCCGTTTGCCAGTTTCGGGAGGTTTACTACCATATTGGCTCGAGACATACGAATGCTGGCAGGATCCAACAAATAGTTATTATTGGTACTCAGTCCTGCTGTTCCGAAAACGAGTCCCTCCAGTTCTGCAATCGGCTCGCCGTTGGCCATCAATGTNCCNGACATCNTCGTACNATCTTTCCAGCCGGTAGTNTTACCTTNACTANCGGTACGATTTGAAACCCAATTGGCATCAGCTGTCAGGTTAGCTTTGGTCACATCACTATAACCTTTAGTGAAGTCCCAAGTCTTACGGCTCTGCGCCCATGTCATGTCTGCGGCAGACAGTAACATCACAGCGCTTAAAGAAAAAGCATAAATCTTCTTCATGTGTTGTTAATGATTTGAATTAGTTAAATAATTATTGTAGATTGGTGTTTAATAATATCCATATATCAAATAAGAAGCATCTCCTATAAACATAATCCATAAATCCGCTTTTTATCGGTACAAAATTAAATAAATAGGACGAAACAAAAGAAAGAATCCCCCTTTTTTGCAAGTTTTTAACATGTAAAAGTTTCAAAAAAGGGGGATTTTCACTCTATGCGATCCTATTTTTTTTATTTAGCAAGCTCTAAACAGCCCATGATAAAGGGTCCTGTCGCCTTGGCATCGTTATCGCGTATCTTTTCGTTGATATAATATTCGAAGCTACCGTCACGATAAGGATTTCCACCCAATCCGCCGACCTGGCAACAACGGGTCAGGGTCAATGTGCCGTCAGAATTTTCGACGAGAAGACTACTTTGCAAGCCGTTATAGGCCGCCTCGGCGATTTTACGATATTTCTTATCGATATAGCCCTTATTGGCAGCCTTGGCATAGGCATACATAAACTGTGTGGTGACCGAGGCTTCCGGGTAATTACCTTCACGTTCCGGACAATCGAGTACCTGATACCAGAGACCATCACGCTGATACTTGGGGAGCACCGCCGCAAGATTGCGGATATATCCTATGATAGTGTCACGCCCTTCAAAATCTTCGGGAAGGAAGTCCAACACATCGACCATAGCCATAAACCACCAGCCGGTGGAGCGCCCCCAGAAATTCGGAGAATGACCTTCGGCATCCGCCCATCGCTGATTNTGGCTTTCATCCCAGGCGTGATGGTACAACCCGGTCTTAGCATCGTAGGTATGGCGATGGCAAGTCAGAATCTGGTGTACTGCCTGCTGCTGCCATTCCGGCTTCTGGAATGTATAACCGTATTCGGCCATAAAAGGAGACGCCATATACAGACCGTCCAACCACATCTGATGCTGATAGACCAACTTGTGCCAGAAACCGCCGTCGTGNGTACGGGGCTGGTTTTTCAGCTGGCGGATAAGCAGATCCATAGCCTTTCGGTATTTCACGTCTTTGGTACGTGCATAAACCTCAAAAAGAGTCTTTCCCGAATTGATGTAGTCGAGATTATAAGCAGACATGTCATATTTATAAATATCGCCATCGGGCATTACCAGCGTNTCGGTCCATTGCGCCACATAGTCGAAATATTTGTCTTCGCCNGTCGTACGCCACATCTTCAGCATAGCACAACAGCCTACACCCTGCGCGTAACCGAAAAAGTAACGTTGGCCATGNTCAAGCTGATATGCCTCCGGAAAACGNGTCATTTCACTTTCAGCAAAACGACGGGCCATGACAGCCGGATCTTTAATCGGACGATTTAACTTGGCNGCAGCCGGCAATATGCTCAGGGCAGCCAGTGTTAATGAAAGAAGTTGTGTTTTCATAGATTTTGAAACTAATATCCGATTTGTTTTTGCCGGCAAGGTGGAACATNCCGACAGAAAAAACTCACATCCGACCGGGAAAATCNATCCCGCGGCAAAAACAAATACGATAGATTTCGAAATTATTTTTCCTCCTCCTTGAGGTCAAGGGCGAGTTGCAGTTCTTCAAGCTGCGCCGGATCGATAGCCGACGGAGAATCGATCATCATGTCGCGGCCGGCATTGTTCTTCGGGAATGCGATGCAGTCGCGAATGCTGTCGAGCTCGGCAAACATACTGACGACACGGTCCAGGCCGAACGCGAGACCGGCATGAGGAGGCGCTCCGTACTTAAAGGCATTGATGAGACAACCGAACTGAGCCATGGCCTTCTCCGGCGTGAAACCGAGAAGNTCAAACATACGCTCCTGAAGCTTNCTGTCNTGGATGCGGACAGATCCACCGCCCAACTNAACGCCATTGATGACNCAGTCGTAGGCCCATGCACGCACTNTGNCCGGATCGGTATCCAACAAGGCGANATNTTCNNGGTTGGGCATGGTGAACGGATGATGAGTGGCATAATAACGCTGGGTTTCATCATCCCACTCGAACAGCGGGAAGTCGATCACCCACAATGGCACGAAATGCGATTTATCCATCAGGCCCANACGACTGCCCATTTCCAGACGGAGGGCACAGAGCTGCTTCTGAGTCTTACGCTTTTCGCCGCAAAGAATCAGCATGAGGTCGCCGGGGTTGGCTTCGAAGCGATCAACCCAAGCTGTAATCGTCTCCGGAGCGTAGAATTTGTCGACCGAAGACTTGACGGCACCCGTCTCATCCACTTTGACCCAGACCAACCCTTTGGCGCCCACCTGCGAACGCTTCACAAAGTCGGTCAGCTGATCCAGCTGCTTGCGGGTATAAGAGGCACAGCCCTCGGCGCAGATTCCAGCCACATAAGGAGCATCGTCGAAAACGGAGAATTGACCGGCCGGAATGCTTTCTTTCAGTTCGACGAACTTCATACCGAAACGGAGATCGGGCTTATCGGATCCGTAGTATTTCATGGCATCTTCCCAAGTCATACGCATGAAAGGTTCGCTGTATTCCACCCCCTTGAGAGTCTTGAAAAGATGCTTGATCAGTCCTTCAAACATCTGAAGAACGTCCTCCTGCTCGACGAACGACATTTCACAATCTATCTGGGTAAACTCAGGCTGTCGATCTGCACGCAGATCCTCGTCACGGAAGCATTTCACAATCTGGAAATAACGGTCGAAACCGGCCACCATCAGCAATTGCTTGAATTGTTGCGGGCTCTGGGGAAGCGCATAGAACTGCCCCGGGTTCATGCGGGACGGGACGACAAAATCGCGGGCGCCCTCAGGAGTGGATTTGATAAGAAAAGGTGTCTCGACCTCCAGAAAATCCTGTGCGTCCAGATAACGGCGNACCTCGAAGNCCAGTTTATGACGCAGTTCCAGATTACCACGCACACAGGGGCGGCGCAGATCCAAATAACGGTACTGCATGCGGAGATCGTCACCGCCATCGGTCTTGTCTTCAATNGTAAACGGCGGAACGGCCGACTGATTCAACACCGTCAAACGGCTCACGATGATTTCGATCTCGCCTGTCGGTATGTTTTTATTCTTACTTTCACGCTCCGAAACAGCACCTTCAATCTGAATCACATATTCACGCCCCAAATGATTGGCGGCCTCACAAAGATCGGCGTCAATTTCCTGATTGAATACCAATTGAGTAATACCATAACGGTCGCGCAAATCGACGAAAGTCATACCACCCATCTTGCGGGTGCGCTGTACCCATCCGGCCAAGGTTACAACCTCACCGACATTGGAAAGGCGAAGTTCGCCACAGTTTTTTGTTCTGAACATGATTATATATTAATAATGTAATAAAATAAGCATCGGATGAAACCCTCTTCCCCGACGGAAAACATCGGAAAAGGCAGCGCAAAAATAACTTTTTTTTATCATCGGTGCATCTTTACAACCTCAAAAAGTCTCTAAACATGTAATTTTCTGAACAATTCACCATGTTTCATGTAATATTTGCTATATTTGTCGACCCATTTATTATCTTTATATGGAGCAAACTTTACATGGTTATTTAACCAATACACTCCGAAATCATTGGGATCTGCCGGCTTTCACCGATTTGCATGGGGATACATTCCGCTACAGCGATGTAGCCCGACAAATGGCAAGATTCCATCTTCTCTATCGCCGCGCAGGCCTCCTCCCCGGCGACAAAATAGCCATCTGCGGAAAAAACAGCAGCCGCTGGGCCATGGCCTTCCTTTCCATTCTTACGTATGGAGGCGTCGCCGTACCGTTGTTGCATGAATTCACTCCCGACAGCATCCTTCAGCTCGTCTGCCATTCCGGCAGCCGCCTGTTATTCATCACCCGCTCGCTTTGGGAACAACTGGACGCCAGTAGGATGGAATCCCTTGAAGGGGTCATACTTCTTGACGACTTTTCGCTGGCACACACCACGCAAGCACGCCTTCGGGAAGGATATGAAGAGCTCGATACCCTGTTTGCGGAAACCTATCCTGAGGAATACGGCCGAGAACATATCTCGGTCTATCCTTACCACCGCGAGGAACTCGTACTAATCAACTATACNAGCGGCACAACNGCNGCCTCCAANGGTGTTATGCTNCCGGAACGGTCGCTGTGGTCCAATATGGCCTTTGCTCAAGAGGTGTTGCCGATGCTCTCCTGCGGGCAAAACGTCATTTCTATGTTGCCGATGGCGCACATGTACGGCATGGCTTTCGAACTGCTGTATGAATTCGTCTCCGGTATACACGTGCATTTTCTTACCCGACCNCTGAGCCCACAGGTCATCCTGCAGGCAATGAAAGAGGTCAAACCGGCACTCATCATCGCCGTACCGCTCATCATCGAGAAAATCGTCCGAAAAGGAATCTTCCCGGTCATCAGTACAAAGCGGATGCGTATTCTCCGCCGCCTGCCCGGAATCAGGGGAATCATCAACCGGAAGATCCGCCGCAAACTTTTCGAAACCTTGGGCGGCAATTTTTACGAACTCATCGTCGGCGGAGCCGCTTTCAGTCATGAGGTAGAACAATTGCTGCACGAAATCAACTTCCCATTCACCGTCGGATACGGCATGACCGAATGTGCTCCGATCATCGGTTACAGAGACTGGCATACATTCATACCGGAATCCTGCGGTCAGCCTGCCCCCCGCATGGAAGTCAGAATCGCCAGCCCCGACCCGCACAAGATTCCCGGTGAAATCCTGACCCGTGGAGACAATGTGATGCTCGGATATTATAAAAACGAAGAGGCCACACGCAATGCTCTGGACGAAGAGGGCTGGCTGCATACGGGAGACATGGGCATCATGGATGCCGACAACAATATCTTTATCAAAGGGCGCTGCAAGAACATGCTCCTTGGCCCCTCCGGACAGAATATCTATCCGGAAGAGATAGAAGACGCCGTCAGCAATCTTCCTTACGTCACAGAGACTGTTGTCGTCCAACGCAACGCCAAATTGATCGCTTTAATTTATCCGGACTATACGACAGCGGCCAAAGAAGGATTCCCGACAGACGAAGCGCTATTGGCCCACATTGAGAAACATCGCAAAACACTGAATGCATCACTTCCCTCCTACGCACAGCTTAGCGGTTTTGAACTTGTAAAACAAGAATTTGAGAAGACACCGAAGAAAAGCATCAAACGGTTCCTCTACACATAAAAGACAGAAGCAAAAAGACAAAGAAAACAGGCCGGAAACTTACCGATAGAAGTATCGGTGACAGTTTCCGG
>WFLX010292300.1_pt1 | contig 13128 bp, 11 predicted proteins | sample 4967041 | NCBI WGS metagenome assembly WFLX01 (sample SAMN12857096, study PRJNA449069) | gut metagenome | isolation source: stool from male and female vole | host: Microtus ochrogaster | place: USA:Florida | collected 2017
TATCTTGCTGCGTTCCTTCTTCTTAGCCATTTCGTCCGCCTCCTTCCTTTATTCCGTCAGCGCTCATAAGCGCCCATAAGCGATGACAGCCGCAAAGCCCGACAGAAAGCAAGCTGCCCAAGCTTTCACCGACTTCATCTATATAGTATAACATATTTCTTTAAATTTTGCAAATGGAAATAGCTGTATAATTGAAAATCCGATAATTTTTTTCTGTTAACTGTTTTTCACCTTAACTTACTCAGCCCTTTTCAGGTCCATTTTTTTCTGTCTGTCCTCTGAGTTCCCATAGCTTTTCGTGTCCTTATCAGCCCTCAGAAGATGCCGATCCTTCCTTGCCCTTCAGATCCTTGTCGGCGATCATAAATTCAAGCTTTTCTCTGATAAGCGTGGGGTTAAATCCCGAAGCGATAGCCATTGCGCCCTGACAGATGATCTGCATACAAAGTATCTCGTTTGCGTTGGCATTTTTCAACGCACTGTCGATAGGTGCAAAGATAACATTAGCCAAAAGCGATCCGTAGAAGGTAGTGATCAGCGCCGTAGCCATGGCAGAACCCAAGTCGTCGGGGTTATCCGCCATTTTCGCCAGCATGTTTACAAGTCCTACCAGAGTACCCAGCATTCCGAATGCAGGGGCAAGTGCAACACCCTTTTCAAAGAACGCACTATTTGCTGCATGACGGTCGTCAGTAAAGCTGATAGCTTCTTCCAGCATCTCGCGGATCTTTTCTGTATCGTTTGCATCGACCAGCAGCAGCAGGCTCTTCTTCATAAAGGGGTCTTTTGCCTTATTGGCGCTGTCTTCAAGAGTAAGAATACCTTGGCTTCTTGCGATTCTTGCATATTCGCAGATTTCGTCTATGTATTTCTGAGGATCATATTTCGGTGGAATAAAAGCGATCTTCAACAGTACCGGAATGGATTTCAGCGTTGAAATGGGGAAGCTGGCGATAAGTCCGCCCAAAGTACCTCCCAAGGTAATGGCAACGCTGGGGATATCTACGAAGTTGCTGAATTCTCCTCCGTTCATAATACCAAAGACTGTCAGACCAAAGGCCAAGACCCAGCCTATTATAATCGTAATATTCAAAACAAGCCCTCCGTTTTCTCTTTTTTGGCAGATTCAAAACATTTTTATACTGCCTGTATATTTTACGCAATATTTGCGGATCAGTCGGAATTTAAATCGCCGTTTCTTCTGTTCAAACTTCTTCTGCTGCTGCGGTTAACGGCAATAACGCTTTCCATGATCTCGTCCATTGATTCCTGAACAATGTAGCTGTGACCATTGTTAAGAACAACAATGGTATCGGGATTCTGCGTTATGGCTTCTATATTGTCCTCATTAAGTATAAAACGCTTTCCGCCCAATTTAGTAAGAAAAATCATAATTCAACCAGTGCCAAAGGCACTGCTCCTTAAAATCATTAAAAATAAATGTTTTAATCCGCCGTTTCGTATAAAAACGGTATGTATTAACTTTTTGTATAGCCTTTTAGCACTTTTGGCATTGTCCTCTCTCCCGCACGATCTGCGGGAGAGGGTCAGCCAAATATCGAAAGCTCGGTATAATTTCATAAAATCATCAAGCTGTGAACAAAATGTTCAATCCTTCACAGCAAAAGAGATAACATTATCTCTTCAGGTTTACAAGCTCTTCAAGCATTGTATCGGTAACGGTGATTACACGGGAGTTAGCCTGGAAGCCTCTCTGTGTAATGATCATATCGGAGATCTCCTGTGAAAGGTCTGCGTTGGACATTTCCANAGCGTTNGAAACGATAGNNCCNNNACCTACATCGTTAGGAGTNCTNANCTTCGGGATCGCCGGAGCTCAAAGANGGCTGCCAGTAAGANGTACCNACCTGGTTAAGACCCATGGGGTTCTCAAANANAGCCANGTCGATACGNCCCATAGCGATAGTGCCGTGGATAGCGTGAACGCCGTAGATAACACCGTCATCATCGATGTAGATCTGATCCAGATCCTTGGTGGTCTGCTCAGCTGCATAACGTCCGTCTGTAAGCTTAACAGTGTCCAAAGCGTCTGCAAAATCCTTGAAGAAGCCGTTTACANCGCNTGTTAATNCTGTTNGGNAGGTCTTGTCGCCGATATNTGTAACATCATCTACTGTAAGCGAAGTTGCATCAGTCAGATAGCCGGGATCGGTGANAGGAAGATCNGGATCCTTTGTCTGAATAGATACTGTCAGCTTTCTGCTGTCGTTTTCACCTGCTGCATCGTCAACCAGCTTCTGAAGCTCTTCAAGATCAATAGCTTCCTTGGGGAGCTGAATTGTGAGAACGCCGTCGTTCCATCTTGCAAGAGGCTCGCTGAGCTTTTCGTTGTACTTAAGGTCGATCTCGTANNCGNTGNNCTTGTNGNNGNNGAATTTTGATGTAAAGGTAACAACAGTATTTCCAAGCTCTATCTTGTTCTGAGCCTTAATCGGAAGCTGAAGGATACCGTCAACGCCTTCCTCTGTTTGCTCAGCTTCAATATCTCCTGTAACAGCACCTGCGGGAATGCTGGTTCCCATTACGGTCATTCTCTTTGTTCTNTCGCCGCCCGCTGCTCTCTGGATCGCACTTTCGANTNATGCANCGGTAATCTCTCTGTCAGCAGGAACAGTAATAGTCAGATCATTACCATTCCAGTTAGCAACCAAATCTGTACCTGCAGCGCCTGCAGTTATGGTTACTGACAAATCGTTTCCGGTCTGCCCCGCCTGTCCTGCAGAGAAAATAAAGCTGTTTCCGCCAATAACANCGGTNTATTCAGCTTTTACAGGATAGTGATCGGGCTGCCAGGGCANTGTTNCANANTCAAAGTCGATACCGAATTCTCTGCCAAGGTCAATATCGCCCTGTGCAAGAGCTTCGTCAAATGCCTGCTGGAACTGTGCAACATTCTCATAGTCATCAGAAAGGTTCATGTGAACTACAAGGCTTGAACCGTTCTGTACTGCAAAAGGAGTTTCGCCGTCCTCAAGGTCAATGATAGTGAGAGAAATATTTCCCTGAGGACCAACAAGTCTGTTGGAAATGGTGTAGTTGTAAGAATCGCCGTCAAACTTAAATGTCTTGCTTACACTTGCAGCCTTGTCATCAATGGGAGGAACGTACAGATTGATTCTGTTGCTGGAAGCGTCAACGTTTGTAGGATCGCCGCTTACACCCAGAACGATGTTGCTGTTGGGGTCGCAGAGGTTGCCGTAGTTATCAATGTGAAAAGAACCGTTTCTGGTATAGTAGATGTTGCCTACCTTATCCATTACACGGAAGAAGCCTTCACCNTGTATAGCGCAGTCTGTGGGGANATCGGAATATACAAGACCCGACTGAGTCANAACCTGCTCAATAGCGCCCAGATTTGCACCGTAACCGATCTGGTTGGCATTACGTCCGCCCTTGATGATGTTACCTGTGGTAGCCTCGCTCTTGTTCTGATAGAAAATATCCTTGAAGGTTACTGTGCTGGCTTTGAATGCAGTAGTGTTTACGTTGGAAATGTTGTTACCGATAACGTCCATTCTCTGGTTGTGAACCTTAAGACCTGCCACACCGGAGTAAAGTGATTTCATCATAGCTTTATAGTCCTTTCTGTAGGGACTCACCGCTTTTCGGAGTCCTCCGAGGGAGTATATTCAATACTCCCTCAAACTCCGCTGCTCTCCTTCAATCGTTCGGGAGAGCGATATTTCCTTTCGGTCCAATATCATACAATAACGGTTGAGTCGATGTTTGTAAATACGTTTTCTTTTAAATCTGCCTGTGATACCGTGGTAATTACCTTATTGTTTTCCACGCTCACAATATAAGCCGTGTTGTCAATAAGTATCAGCGACTGTCCGCAGCCCTTTTGCGACGCCAACTCAACGCCCTTGTTAAGCCTTTGGAGAGTGTCGTTTTCCGTTACGTCTATCTCTCTGCTTTCAAGCCGTTTAATCGCATGGTTGCTGAACTGTACTGCGCTTTTACCTGCTATAAGAGTCTTTAACTCGTCTGCGAAAGAGTTTCCCCGTTCGTTTACTCTGACCTCATTATTATTGCTTTGAGGAATAGCAGAGGTTTCAACAGGCTGACTTACGATGCCTTGATTTCTGGTTTTCAGAAATTCGTTAAGCAGCATAACTCTCGCCTCCGTTTCGCAAAGTTATGAGATTTGTTTTATTTCTTTCCCTCTTCTTCCATGATAGAGGTTTCCGTGTTAACGGGCGTATCATCGGTTTTTCCCGTATTTTCAGAAGGATTCTGTACCTTAATAACATCGTCCAAGCCGTAGGAATATCCGTTTACAACTACACGGTATTCACCGTCCTTGATCTCCACGCTGTCAACAATACCGATATCAAGAACGCTGTTGCCTTCCTCTGTAAGAGAATTGACAGTAACGCTTTTTCCGATAAGGCTTACCGCATAAGCTCCGTCCGAACCCATAGATGTTCCCGCAATATTTGTGGAAGAACCTACAACGTTCATTACATTGCTGAGCTTGTATCTCTCACCGTTGATAACAACTTCAATGTTCTTTCCGTCGCTGATGTCAACGCCTGTAACAACTCCGGTCAAAACCTTCAGATCGTCTTTTGATGCGCCCTGTGTAGCAACGGTAACGACTTTTCCCGCAAGACCCGTAGCATAAGCAATGGTGTTGTAGTAAAGGCTGTCGGAATTGGTCTGCAATGCCGAGAAGCTTGCCAACTGCGACACGAACTCTGTGTTGGAGGTAGGCTCCAAAGGATCCTGGTTGGTCATTTCCGCCATAAGCAGCTTGTAGAACGTTTCAATGGAGATCATACTGTTGGAGTTTGAATCCTCGAAATATTCCGCATACTTGCTAAGGGTATCGGCGGGGCTTGTGGTAGGATTAACGTTTAAAGATGCCATTCGCTCTCCTTTCCGCCTCCGAAAAGGCTATTTTTCTGACATTAAACCGCTTGCTTCAAAAAATCCGCAAACTGACTGCCGTTTTCGTCCTTCTGTGTTTCCTCGGTATCCTGTCTTACATAAGGATTCTTACTGCTGCCATCGTAGTTCTGCTGACCTGCTCTGCTTTCCTGCTCGGGACCGTAAACCACTTGATACTTTTCAAGCTGAGTGCCATTGTCCTTGGCTGCCTGCTGCATAGCTTCCATTCTTTGAGAAAGAATTTCCGCAGTTTCCTTGTTATGAGAAGATACCATAAGACTGATCTTACCTGCTTCCTCAGATACCTTCATAGTGATCTTGCCCAAGCTTTCGGGGTTAAGGGTCATTGTAAGAGTGGTAACGCTTCTTTCGGCATGTGAACCGTCAGACAAATTGTTGAGCATTTCGGAAATAATCTGTGCTGCGATCTGCTTTACACCGTTTTCATCGGGAGTATAGCCCTTTGCCACAGCAGTATTGTCCGCCTTTATTGCTTCAAGTGTAACGGATTCGATAATGCTCTTGTCGATTCCCTCAAGACCTTCCTGCTCTTGATCCTTGCCAATAGCCTTTACAGCGCCTTGATTTTCGTCAACGCCCGTTTTGGTCTCCTCGCCGTCCTCATCTGTGCTTTCCAGAATGTCGTTCTTTTCCTTCAGCTTCTTGTCGTCGCGGCTGTCCTTGATTCCGAAAAGCCTTTTCAGTTCATCTACCTCGCCCGAAGTGTCCTGAACTCTGCGTCCGTAGCGGTTAGCTGAAGAAATAGCAGCCGATGTGGATTTTTTACCGCTGTCTGCGTTGCTCTGAGAACCATTTCCGTCAAGATTTGCAGGCTGTACAGCCTTGTAAACGCTATCAAAGCTTACGCTCTGAACATTTTCAACGGTAACGGCTTCGGTTTTCCGAACAGCTGTCTCTTGATTGCTTACCTCGTTCACAGAAACAGGAATGCTTTCGTTTTCAACAACAGGAACGCTTTTGCTTTCAACAACAGGGACGCCTTCGTTTTCAACAGCAGAAACGCTTTCCTCCTCGGAGTAAACATTAACCTGTTCGGTAACAAAACGGCTTTCTTCCTTGGAATAAGCTGTCGTTCTTTCCTCACTAACAGCTGCTGCATTGACATCGGTTACATCAACAGCGTTTTCAACAGTTTTATGTACAGGCTCCTTTGCCTGATAGCCCTCTGTCTTAACATCCAAAACCTGTTCAACCGCCGCAGTGGGATCAGCCTCGTTTTCCTCTGTTTCCTCAGGGCTTTGCTGAGAATTCAAAAGACCGATCTCAAAAGCGCTTATATAGATTCCTGCCGTGTAATCCTCTTTCTTATCATCATCGGCGTTTTTCTTTGCCGCTTCGATCAGATTTTCGATAATTTGCAGCAGTAAATCGCCCTTGTCCTTGCTGTCGTCGTCCTCTAAAGCAACCTTCTTGTCCTTATCATCGTCCTTGCCGTTAATAGCGTCAACGAACTTCATAAGGAACTCAACAAGCTTTTGCTGATACTCCTCNTCCTTCTTAACGGGGTCGTGCATATTGGAAACCGCTTTTTGAATTGCAGTTATCAGCAGCTGTCTGAACTGTTCGCTTACAGTGGGTCTGTCAACATTTTCAAGNGTCTCGCTTAACACGTCAAAGANNTTCTGNAAAAAGTCTCCATCAACAATATTTGCCAGATCATCGGTGCTGTCGCCTTCGCCTCCGATAAATATTCCCTTGTCGGTTACCTTAAAGGTAATAATGTCGCCGAAAACGATCTCGCCCTGCTTCATAAGCTCCTCAAGAGTGCCCTTGAAAAGTGCAGCCGCTTGAATTGGTTTTCCTTTTTCAGCAGTATGCTTTTCCTTGTCGGTTCTGTTATTCTTTCCGCTGTTTTGTACGGGAAGATTTCCGTCCTCGGTCTTTTCCGTTTTTGAAACCTCGGTCAAAAGCTCGGAATTAACAACGGAAGGCTTAAGGATATTCGTCTTATTTTCGGTGTCAATACCCAAAACAAGCTCTGTTTCCTCGTTTTCGCCCTCGGACTGAACTTCGTTTAAATCAACCTGTTCGCCATCGGCATTGTTGGCAGCAGGCGCAAAAACTCCCTGCAGCTGCAAAAGCACAGACTGATTGTTGACATCTGCAAGATTTTCCGTACCCTCATCGGTTACATTGACATTATAGCCGAAAGCTTTCAGAAGCTCTCCGTCTGTCTGACCGTTATCGGAATTTGCAGAATTCTGAGCCGAAAAACCGCTGTTAAGAGAATTGTCGGAGTTTACCGCAGTATCTTGCTGTAAACCCTTGTCCGTTACTCTTTCACTACTGACATGAGCGGGAGAATTTTTAACTCCGCCCTGTTTTTCTAACTTAGGTCTGACGGGATTCAAGCCTGCGTCGGGTTCTCTCAGCTTAGAGCCGATATCCTCAGAGCTTATGCTGCCGTCAAGAGCGATTTCCTTCAGTCTTTCGGAAAAAAGCTTGCCGTCCTCAGAAGAAAAATTGAGCTTTTTTATTCCGTTGGATTTAACGGTTCTTGAAAAACCCTTTATCTCCTTTACCTGTACATCGCCGCTTTTAACAGGCATGATCAGATTTACCTTCGTATTCATCATTTTTCACCTCCTTNCAAGTATTTGCTTGTGTANCANTGCCGGAACATAAACGAAAACCNGCATATATACCCCGCANCGATATATNNTNAAAAGGAGNAAAATCTCCTTAANANCCNAAANATACANAANATAANTGTACACTCTANAATTATACACAGATNATAATTAAAAGTCNACAAAANGANGGTAAAAAAATGTAATCTTTGACAAAATTTTTATCTTTACNTTTCTGCCCACANCTTTATGCTGTATTATGCCTCANCCTTCGGCTTTGCTCCGAAAAACTCCTCTATAAAATTCTCGTTTTCCTTTAATTCTGCCTGTTTGTATTCCTCTAACTGATGCTCCTCCAGCTTTTCCATTTTTTTCACTTCCTGGGTTGCCTCAATTACGTCCTGTAACTTCTTTTCAATCTGCTTGTTCTTTTCCTCAATCTCGCCCAGCTTCATTTCCAAGGACTGCTTTTTGAAAGTCAGATAGCGGTTTGCCACCGATATTTCGTTTGGGAAGGCCCCCTTGCGGTACAGCCTTCTCAGCTCCTCGCTTTTTGCCAGAATCGATTTTCTTATCTCTTCCGCCTGCTGCTCCAATTCCGCTAACTCTGCCCGCAGCGCCGAGAGATCGTTTTTCTCCATTTCCTCGATCTGGATACGGTACTGTTTTATTCTGTCAAGCGTAAATCTGAATTTTTTCAAACGCCGTACCCCTTTCGTGAAAATGTAAATTTCTATGCCTTAATATAACATAATTTAGCAATATTATATAACGCTGTTTCTCTTATAATCGGTAATATCGCTGCCTAATTTTTCCTGCAATTCCTTGACTCTGATTTTTTTATCAATAATTGCCTTAAGCTCGCTGTCGGTAACTCCTATAAATTCCACAAACTCAACCTTGCCGTTAGGGGTATCAAGAGTATTCACAGCGGGATCGTACATAGTGATAAAGCCCGTCAGCTTTGACTTCTGAAAGCGGTCAATGCCCTCTGTCTGNCCTGTGTACACATATTCGTNNGGCAGGAACAGCTCGCCCTTGTCAAANGTAAGCTTTGCGATATTATCNAAGTTNCCGCANATACAGCGGAACTCCTCTTCCTCGTTTTCCGCATCGTAACAGCCNTTTTTCAGCTTAAAGGTGAACTCCATNCCGTAGCCGCTCCACTCCTTGTCCTCCGACTCCTTGTCGTACAGCTCGGTCAGCCCGAAGGTAACAAAGTGCCAGTAATCCCCGCCGTCGTAAATGCTTGTGCCGTCCAAAGGATTGGGTCCTCCCAGTCTCCACGGGATTAGGGTGCCGTAGTGCTTAGGCTCGGTCTGACCGTGATACACTCTTTCAAACTCCGCTGTGATTGCGTCCCAACCCGAGGTGTTGAGCGGCTCTTCTTCGGGATTTGCGCCGTTGGTATCATGGATTATTTTAACAGTATCGTTATTATTTTTATTCTCTTTGTTTTCTTTGTTCTTTTTTCCGAAAAGTCCCATAATTATCTCCTTTTAGCCGACCGCTTCCTTCAAAAGCGCAATAGTCTCGTCCAGATCAAAGGACTCGTCAACGCCCTGCATCAAGAATCCGTTTATCTTGTCAATTTTCGCAATAGCCTCGTCCAGCTTTGGATTGGTTCCGCTCTTATAAGCACCGATATTTATCAGATCTTCATTAGACGTATACAGCGCCAGCAGATTTCTCAGCTTGCCCGCCGCGTCCTTATGCTCCTTATCACATATAATGCTCATCAAACGGCTTATGCTGGGCAGTATGTCAATGGCGGGATAATGGTTCTGCGCCGCTATCTTACGAGACAGCACGATATGTCCGTCAATAATACCTCTTACCGTATCGGAAATAGGCTCGTTGGTATCGTCGCCTTCAACCAGCACTGCATATATTCCCGTTATGCTTCCGCCCTCAAAGCAGCCCGCCCGCTCCAGAAGCTTGGGCATATCGCTGTAAATAGAGCTTGTATAACCTCTCATAATAGGCGGCTCACCGATAGACAGTCCCACATCTCTTCTCGCCATGGCGAAACGGGTCAGATTGTCCATCATCAGAAGCACGTCCTTGCCCTGCTGCATAAAATATTCCGCAATGGCGGTGGCAGTCATGGGACATTTGCTTCTCATCATAGCGGGCTGATCACTGGTAGCAACAACCACCACCGAACGCTTCATTCCCTCTTCGCCCAAATCATTTTCTATAAACTCGCGAACCTCTCTTCCACGCTCTCCCACAAGAGCGATCACGTTAAGATCCGCCTTTACCTTCTTCGCGATCATACCCATAAGGGTACTTTTACCAACGCCCGAGCCTGCAAAAATACCGATTCTTTGTCCCTTGCCAAGGGTACAAAGTCCGTCAATGGCTTTAACTCCAAGCTCCAGCGGTTCTGCAATCTTGGGACGGTTCAAGGGGTTAACGGGGATTCCCGAAATGGATATCTCACCCGTATACTGTATCTCGCCGCCGTCGTCCAGCGGATTGCCTACGGCGTCCACAATTCTTCCGATAAGGGAATTGCCTGTGCGCACCATAAGCTTTTTGCCCGTGTTCTCCACAATACTTCCGGGACCCACGCCCTCTATATCAGTGTAGGGCATTAAAAGCACCTTGTCTTCCTGAAATCCCACCGCTTCTGCAAGCAGATAATCTTCACGCTGACCTTTCTTGTAAACTCGGCAAACATCTCCGATGTTGCACTGGGGACCGCTTGCCTCAACGGTCATACCGATTATCTTTTCGATTTTTCCCATAGTCCTGCGGGGTTCAAAATTCTTTATTTCCTCTGCAAATCCTTTTAAATCCATCTTTTTCCCTCATACTGTATGCGGTAATTTTGCAAATTCTGTCCAAGCTCCCGTTGCCGATCAATATAATGTTTGCTGAATTGATAATCAAAACCGTTTTCCCAACTCTGCAAGAAGATCCAACTTTAAAAACTGTTATCCAAGCTCAGCTAACAAAGCAAATTTCAAACAAATGTCTTTCCCCAACATCTGCAAAAAAATCCAACTTCAAAAACCGTTATCCAAGCTCAGCAAACAAAGCAAATTTCAAACAAACGTCTTTCCCCAACATCTGCGAGACAAATCAAAAGGCAAAACCGAAACGGTATTGCCTTGATGTCCCTATTCTGAGTCCCCGTCTTCCGTGACGGGTACTTCCCCATTAGCAAGTAAATTTGTATCTTCGCTTTTTTCAGCTTTCGCTTTTGCCGTTCTTTTTCTGGTTTTTCCCTCGCTTTTGGCTTCGGCTTTCACATCTGCCTTGACCTCGGACTTTTCCTCTGTTTTTTCTTCAAATGTCTCTTCAAAAAACTCTTCGTTTATATCCAACGCCTTATCTTCGCCGTCCTCTGCGAATTTTTCAGGCTCTTTCTCCGACTCCCTTTCGGGCTCTTTATCACGGTATTTTCCGCTGCCCAGCTCCTCGATCATTCTCAGCTGAGTAGAAACGCCTGCGTCAAGAATTTCCGTATCCGTTTCGATCTGAAGAGTTCCCTTTTCACCGTCCTCCAGCACCTCAAATTCAACCTCGGTGGAGGGTAAAAAACACCGCTCAAAGGTCTTTAAGTCGGTTTCCACGTCCTCGCTCAGATCATATCTCGATAAAGTGACCTTTACCCTCTTCGCCTTACGGAATTCCTTTGCCGCATTGGTTATCATTTTCTGGAGAACGCTCTTGTCCTTCTGATTAAGCACCGCCATAGTTATCTTTTGGGCAATGCCCATGGACAGATCGAATATAGCGCGGCGGTTTTCCGTCATAATCTCATTTTTTTCTTTTTCAATGGTTATGCACAGATTTTGCAGTTCCTGAAGAGCCGCGCGGCACTCTTTCATTGACTGAGTATAGCCGTCCTCTGCACCTTTTCCGCTGCCCTCGCGGTAGCCCTCTTCATAACCCTGCTTTCTGCCCTCTTCCTCCGCCAGCCTTACTCTGTCCTCGGCAGATGCAAGAATTTCGGAGGATTTCTGTTCTGCCATATCCACAATCTTTTCCGCCTCGGACTTGGCACGGGCAATCTCCATTCCCGTCTTTATCCGCATCTCCTCGGCGTACTGCTCTCCGTCCATGCGGTACTGCGCGCGTATGGCGTCAAGCTCGTCTTTGGTCATAGTGATAAGGTTTTCGTCGGCGGCTTTTTCTTCCTTGCTTACGCCTTCCTCCTGCTCCGACTGTACCTTGCCCGCAGCCTTTTTGGATCCGATGCCGATTTTCACATCTCCGTCAACTATTATTGTATGAGAAGGGCTGCTGCCCTTAATAACTTCAAACATAGTTTATTGCTCCACCGCCTAACTCTTGAGTTTTTGCTTGCCCCATTACCGAAATACTGCGTCACAGCTCCTTGAAATATGACACATTCCTGCGGAGTTGTTCCCTGTCATTCGGCAACGGTTCTTCGCAGAAATCATCAAGATTTAGGTGGTGGAACAATAAAATTNCTTCAAAATACGCTNTGTAAAANNNGAAAAATAAGAGAATCNAAATTAAGCAATAATTTCNNCGTTGCTGTCCTTGGAAATGGTGATAATTCCGTCTGCCTCCAAACGTCTGATAACGGCAACGATACGCTGCTGAGCCTCTTCAACGTCACGCATACGCACATTGTGCAGATACTCAACGTCGGTCTGAGTAGCCTCGCGCTTACGTGTGGACATATTGGCATAGATAACCTCGGCAACCTCGGCAGTGCTTCCCTTGATAGCCACAGCCAGATCCTTTGCGTCCACTTCGTTGATAAAGGACTGAATGGACNTAGAANCCAGATTGACGATATCGTCGAACACGAACATCTTCTGACGGATCTCTTCTGCCAGCTTGGGATCTCTCATTGACAGCTCGTCGAAAATAAACTTTTCCGTGGAACGGTCCACCTTGTTCATAACGTCCGCTATGTAGTTGATACCGCCGATCTCCATATCTCCCGTTGTGACCAGCATGGCAAACTTGCGTTCCAGGGTCTCTTCAACGGATTTGGTGAATTCGGGGCTTGCACTTTCCATTTTTGCAATTCTTTCAACTACATCGATACGGGTGTCCTTTGGCAGCTCGGAAAGGATAGCCGATGCCTGATCGCTGCGGCAGTATGAAAGAATAAGAGCTATAGTCTGAGGGTGTTCGTTCTGCACCACTGCCAGCAGGTTTTTATAATCTGCCTTGCGGATAAAGGAAAACGCCTTGGTTTTCAGCTGCTTTGTGATACGGTCAAAAAGGACATCTGCCCTTTCCTGACCGAAGGCCTTCTGAAGAATGTCGCGTGCATACTCCACGCCGCCCTCGGAAATTACCTTCTGGGTAAGACAAAGCTCGTAAAAATCGTTAAGCACTCCGCTTACTATGTCGGAGGACCAATAGTCCATTTTGGCAACCTCAACGGTAAGCTTTTCGACCTCGTCCTCGTTAAAATGCTTATAAACCTCGGAAGCGCTTTCCGCTCCTATTGAAGAAAGCACCATTGCGGCTCTCTGCATAGAGGTTATCTGATCGTTTTCTGCCAATTTAAACCCTCCCTTGATCTGAGTTATTTAAACTGTGTTAAAACTGTAAATTTTTAAATGAATATGATCTGCGTTACATATGAGTCTTGCGGTGAAAGCACCCTGCGAGAATAGGATAA
>WFLX010359410.1_pt1 | contig 13124 bp, 8 predicted proteins | sample 4967041 | NCBI WGS metagenome assembly WFLX01 (sample SAMN12857096, study PRJNA449069) | gut metagenome | isolation source: stool from male and female vole | host: Microtus ochrogaster | place: USA:Florida | collected 2017
CGATTTCGTAGACGCCCTCGAATCCGCCCACGATGAGGCGCTTGAGGTAGAGCTCGGTGGCGATGCGGAGGTAGAGGTCGATGTTGAGCGAGTTGTGGTGTGTGATGAAGGGACGTGCGCTGGCGCCGCCGGCAATCGACTGCAGGATAGGGGTTTCCACTTCCATGTAGCCGTGGTCGTTGAAGAAGCGGCGCATGGTGTTGAGGATTTTGGTGCGCTTGATGAAGATGTCCTTCACTCCGTCGTTGACAATGAGGTCGACGTAGCGGCGACGGTAGCGGAGCTCGGGGTCGTCGAAAGCGTCGTAGGTCACGCCGTCCTTCACCTTCACGATGGGGAGGGGTCGGAGGCTCTTGCTCAGGACAGTGAGCTCCTTGGCGTGGATGGATATTTCGCCCGTCTGGGTGCGGAACACGAAGCCTTTGACGCCGACGATGTCGCCGATGTCGAGGAGTTTCTTGAACACGATGTTGTAGAAATCCTTGTCCTCGCCGGGGCATATTTCGTCGCGGTTGACATACACCTGAATGCGGCCGTCGGCGTCCTGGAGTTCCAGGAAGGAGGCCTTGCCCATGATTCGGCGGCTCATGATTCGGCCGGCCACGCTGACTTCGCGGGCGGGAGCGTCGTCGGCAAAGGAGGATTTGATTTCTTCACTGTGACCCGTAACCACGTATTCAGCAGCGGGATAGGGGTCGATGCCCATCCGGCGCATAGCGTCCAGACTATTGCGGCGTATCTGTTCTTGTTCGCTTAATTCAAGAGGGTTCATATAGCGTTCGAATTTATGACGTATTCATTGCGGGGCATAAGAGCCCAAACTACGGGCAAAGATACAAAAAATCCATTACATAGCACGCAGCGGGTGGGTAAAATTGCAAAAACGTAGGCCCGCGGGCAGCAACCCGGTCAGGCGGAGGTGCGGAGGGGGTTGTGGAGGATGCGGAGGAAGTTTTCGGGGAAGAACACCCATTGGAAGGAGACGAATGTCCGGCGGGGGTTCTCGCCGTTATAGAAGCGGCTGGCGGCTGTGGTGTCGATGACGGAGCGGACACCATCGATGCCATGCTCGCGGAGCAGGCTTCGGACATAAGGTTCGCTTTCGGGCGGGATGGCTTCGATTGGGTATATGCTGGTACCTTCCATAGCCTTGTTCCAGTAGTGGACCACTTCGGCGAGGTCGGTGGTCGGGANGGCGGGTTGNTCCGNCTGAGAAGGGTTGNGGTTGGAGGCGGCGNGGCGTTNCTGTTGCTTCTGGCGGCGNCGGCGTGCGCGNTCGATTTCGAGGNGGANGNAGGNGAAAGCGANCGAGGAGACNTCGTNGGGGAAGGTGGGTTCAGTGCCGGTGTAGTAGTAGACGGTTACGGCGGCGATTACGGCGTCGCGGATTTCGGGGTTGTAGCGGTTGAGGATTTCGAACCATTCTTGTTTGAATTTCATAGTTGTTTAGCTTAAGGTTTAAGGATTTAAGGGTTTGGGCTTTAAGGTTTAAGGCTTAAGGTTTAATGGGTTAATGGGTTTAGGGAGCTCCGCAGCAGGCTGCGGAGGGTTATGGGGTTAAAGGGTTAAGGAGGGCTGAAGCCCTGCACATTGACAAACCGCCTGGCCGGCTCGAGGCACAATAACGCCGCTCCTGAGTTATTTGAGGTTTGGCGGTGCAAAGATACAACAAAAATCAGCGTATGTCAAGAGTAAATTGCATAAAAACAAGATTTTTTTAATTCAGCAGGCCTGTTATTCCAGCACGGCCACAAGAAGCAAGCTCCTTGCACTGACAAAATTCTTTCCTTCGGGGAATAAAAACGGGAATGTTTGAAATTTTTGTGAACTATTTGGGCAGGTGGGGCGTTAAGATTAAAAACTCAACCCGTTTAAAGAAAACTAACCCCTCAAACACCTAAAAAATAATTCTATGAGCTACAAGATTATTGACATCGAAGGTATCGGTCCTGCATACGCCGAAAAACTCGAAGCCGCCGGCATCAAAACCACCGAAGCACTCCTTGCCCGCTGCGCCTCCAAGAAAGGCCGCGAAGAGGTAGCTGAAACCACCGGCATCGCCCCCGCTCTGATTCTGAAGTGGGCCAATCATGCCGACCTGTTCCGCATCAAGGGCGTAGCCGGCCAGTTCGCCGAACTCCTCGAAGCCGCCGGCGTTGACACCGTCAAGGAATTCCGCCACCGCAACGCCGAGAACCTCCACAAGGCCATGGTAGAGACCAACGAAGAGAAGAAGCTCACCCGTCGTGTGCCCACCGTGAAGATGCTCGAAAAGATGATCGAGCAGGCCAAGACCCTCGACCCCGTAATGACCTACTAATCAAGTAGCCCCAACCGCATAGCCCGCGCCGACCTCGGCGCGGGCGTTTTGTTATGGGGGGATTGGCATCGGGGGGGGTTGTGTATGTGCGGGGAAAGTGTTATCTTTGCCTCGAATATACACATTGCAATGAGAGCAAAATTACTGATACCTATACTGTGCGGCGCCCTTGCCTTGTTTTGGGGCTGCAAAACTAACACTGAGTCTGCCCACGACCATGCCCACGAGCACTCAGAACACGCGCACGAAGGCCACGACCATGACCACGAAGGCCACGACCATGACCACGAAGGCCATGACCATGAGGGTCACGACCACGATGCAGATGAGCATGAGGGCCACGNCGAAGCAGGTTTCGGCGGCGAGATTGTCCTCGAACCNGAGGTGGCCCGTAGTTTTGGTGTAGAGACCGCCGTGGTTGAACCCGGAACCTTCCACCGAGTGGNCCGNGCTACCGGCCAGATACTTAACCTNANTNCACAAAGCGGCATCGTGNCCGCACCCAAAGCCGGAACCGTGACGCTTACGCGNTACGCAGAGCCCGGGGCGAAGGTGGGCGCCGGNACCGTGCTGGCCGTGATAGATTCGCGCGGTGTGAGCGGCGGAAGCACCGATGCCGCTGCAAAGGCAGCCCTGGACCAGGCCGAGCGCGAGTACAGCCGCATCAAGAGTCTCTATGCCGACCGGCTGGCGACCGTAGCCGAGCTTAACGCCGCCGAAGCCACCCTGGCAGCAGCGCGCGCTCAGTACAGCCCCAAGGCCATGAGCGGCAACGCAACCAGCCCCCTGAGTGGCGTGGTGACAAGCGTTGACGTCGTGGCAGGGCAGTTCGTGGAAGTTGGGCAAGCCATCGCCACGGTTGCTTCATCGGCCAACCTCCAGCTTCGAATCGACGTGCCCCAGAAGGACTTCGCATCCATCGGCGACCTCACCAACGCCATAATCCGCCTGCCCTATGCCTCCGAGGCTATCGACCTCAACGCTGCCGGCGGCAAGCGGGTGGCGGCTACAGCGATGCCCGCGCAGGGGTCGGCCGGCGCCTATGTGCCCGTCTACTTCCAGATGCCTAACGACGGCTCGCTCATACCCGGCTCCACCTTCTCGGCCTTCCTCACCGGCACCGAGCGCGGAGGTGTCATCACCGTGCCCGTCGAGGCACTGATTGAGCAGCAGGGCGATTATTTCGTGTTTGAAAAAATCGACGAGCACGGTTACCGCAAGCTGCGCGTAACCCCCGGCACATCCGACGGGCGCCGCATCGAAATCGTCAGCGGCGTCAAGCCCGGCACCGAGGTGGTCACCAAAGGCGCAACAACCGTACGCCTGGCCGAGGCATCAGCCGTAATACCGGAAGGACATACACATAACCACTAAGCCATGCTCAACAAGATAATCAAGGCTTCGCTGAACAACCGCCTGACGGTGCTCATCCTCACCGGGCTGCTTCTGTGTGCCGGTGTGGTGGTGCTCATGCGCATGGAAGTGGACATCTTCCCCGACCTGAACGCGCCCACCGTGGTGGTGATGACCGAAGCCCCCGGCCTGGCGCCGGAAGAGGTGGAGCAGGTGGTGACCTTCCCCATCGAGACAGCCGTCAACGGCTCGACGGGGGTGCGCCGCGTGCGCTCCACGTCGACCACCGGTTTCTCGGTGGTATGGGTTGAATTCGACTGGGGTACAGATATTTACCTCGCGCGTCAAATAGTGGCCGAGCGTCTGGACGCCGTGGCCGAAAACCTCCCCGACGGCGTCGAAAAGCCCGTCATGGGTCCACAATCGTCCATTCTGGGCGAAATGATGATCATCGGTATGACCGCCAAAGATACCCCCCTGCTGGAACTCAGGCGCATAGCAGAAAAGACCATCAAGCCGCGCCTGCTGGCCCTCGGGGGCGTGTCGTCGGTGTCGATTATCGGTGGCGACGACCCCGAGTACCTCGTGCTTCTCGACCCCGAGAAGATGCGTCTCCGCAACGTGACCCTCGACGAGGTTGTGGCTGCCACAGAGGGCTTTAACAGCAACGCCGGGGGTGGTGTGGTGTACGATTTCGGCAACGAATACCTCATCAAGGCGCGCCTGAACACATCCGATGTGGAAGAACTCTCGCAGGCTGTGATCCGCAGCGACGGCCCCGGCGAAGTCGTGACCCTGGCTGATATTTCCACCGTGCGCCTCGGTGGCCGTGAACCGCGCCTGGGCGTGGCGTCCGTGCGCACCGAGCCCGCTGTGATTATAACCGTCACCAAGCAGCCCGCCGTGGGCACCATCGGCCTGACCGAGAACGTTGACCGTGAACTCGAAGCCCTCAAGGCAACCCTTCCGGCCGACGTGACCCTCTCCACCGACATCTTCCGCCAGAGCACCTTCATCAGCAACTCCATCTCCAACCTCCAGGAGTCGCTCCTTGAGGGCGCGTTCTTCGTAATCATCGTGCTGTTCTTCTTCCTGATGAACCTGCGTACCACGGTGGTTTCGGTGGTGGCCCTGCCGGTGTCTATCATCGTCAGTGTGCTCATACTCAACGCCCTGGGCTACTCCATCAACACCATGAGCCTGGGTGGTATCGCCATCGCAATCGGCTGCCTGGTGGACGACGCCATCGTCGACGTCGAGAACGTCTACAAGCGCCTGCGGCAGAACCGCAACCTGCCGCCGGAGCAGCGCAAGAGCACCCTCGACACCATCTTCCACGCCTCGGCCGAGGTGCGCATGCCCATCTTCAACTCCACGCTCATCATCACCGCCGCCTTCCTGCCCCTGTTCTTCCTCACCGGTATGGAAGGGCGCATGCTCAAGCCCCTCGGCGTGGCATTCATCGTGTCGCTGGCGGCATCGACCATCGTGGCGCTGACGCTCACGCCCGTGCTGTGCAGCTACCTCCTCGGAGGCAAGGGCAATCAGGCTGAAGTCACCCGCGAGCCACGCTTTACGCGCTGGCTAAAAGGTGTTTATGCCCGTTCGCTTGAAGTAACGCTCGAGCACCGCCGCATTCTTCTTGGCGCCGTGGGCGTGCTTTTCCTGGTGGCGCTCGGCCTCTTCTTCACCCTCGGGCGCAGCTTCCTGCCGCGATTCAATGAGGGGTCGTTCACCATCAACGTGTCCACCCTGCCGGGCATCTCCCTCGAAGAAAGCGATAAGATAGGGCGTCGCGCCGAGCAAATACTCCTCGAGATACCCGAAATCAACACCGTGGCCCGCAAGACCGGCCGCGCCGAGCTCGACGAGCACTCCCTGGGCGTGAACGTGTCGGAAATCGAGGCTCCATACACGCTCAAGGACCGCTCCCGCTCCGAAGTAGCCGCCGAGCTCCGCAAGCGCTTCAAGGAAATTCCCGGCGCCATCGTCGAAATCGGCCAGCCCATCAGCCACCGCATCGACGCCATGCTCTCAGGCTCGCAAAGCCAGATTGCCATCAAGGTGTTCGGCCCCGACCTGAACCAACTCTTCGCCATCGGTGAGCAAATCAAAGGCATCGTGGCCGGTGTTCCCGGCACCGAGGACGTCAACATCGAGCAGCAGGTGGAACGCCCGCAGCTGCTCATCACGCCCGACCGCCCCATGCTGGCGCGCTACGGCATCACCCTGAACCAATTCAGCAACACCATCGGCACCCTCCTGGGTGGCAAGGTGGTGGACCAGGTGTACCGCGAGGGCAATTCCTACGATGTAGCACTCATCATGGACCCGGCCTACCGTGCGTCGCTTGAAGACATCCGCAACATTCCCATTGACTCGCGCGAGGGCAAGATTCCGCTGGGGGCTGTGGCTGAAGTGCGCTCCACAACCGGCCCCAACACCATCAACCGCGAGAACGTAGGACGCCGCATCATCGTATCGGCCAATGTGGAGGGGCGCGATCTCCGGGGAGTTGTCAACGACATCCGTGCCCGCGTGGACAGCGAGGTGGACTTCGGTCAGGACTACCACGTTACGTACGGCGGCCAGTTCGAAAGCGAGGCCGCGGCGTCGCGCACGCTGCTGCTGGCGTCGCTGGGCGCGCTGCTGATAATCTTCATGCTCCTTTACTCCGAGTTCAAGAAGGTGTCGCAGGCACTGGTAATCCTGGTCAATATGCCTCTGGCGCTCATTGGCGGCGTCCTCATCCTGGCCATCACCGGCGGCGAACTGAATATACCGGCAATTATCGGGTTCATATCCCTGATGGGTATCAGCACCCGCAACGGCATGCTCCTGATGAGCCGCTACAACCACCTGGCGTCCGACGGCGTTAGCCTCAGCCGCCGAATCGCCGAGGGGTCGGCCGACCGCCTGCTGCCCATAATCATGACCGCCCTGACCTCGGCCCTGGCGCTGATTCCGCTCGCCGTCAAGGCCGATGCCCCCGGTAATGAAATCCAGGCCCCGATGGCTATCGTAATCCTGGGCGGACTCCTGAGCTCCACGGCCCTGAACATCTACGTGGTGCCCGCTCTGTATCAACTCTTAAACCGCAAAGAAAATGCTTAAGGCTCTCTCTTTAGCAGCGACCCTCGCCCTGACGGCGCTCACGGCCGGAGCCCAGACCATGGACGCCGTGGTGAGCCAAGTGCTGGCCAACGACCCCGTGCTGACGGCCGAACGCATGCGCCTGCAGCGCCTCGAGGCCGAAATTCATGCCGAAAACACCCTACGAGGCCCCGAGGTGGGAATGAGCTACCGCTGGGGTTTGGACGGCGTCGGGAACAAGTGGGACCTCGAGGTGGCCCAGGAATTTGACTGGCCCGGCCTCTACCGCGCCCGCTCCCGCCAGGCTTCCATGCAGGCCGGCGCATTCGCCACGCTCTACCGCGCAAAGGAGGTGGAGCAGGCCCTGGTGGTGCGTCAGGCAATATATACTCTCCTGTCGGCCCACGCCGAGATGGACGAGCTTTCCCATTGGGAGCAAAACCTGCAGGAGCTGGTGGAGGTTTACGAACGTCAGCTCAAGCGCGGGGAAACGACCATCCTCGAGGTGAGCAAACTCAAACTCGAAATTTTCCGCGCCCGCACGCGGATCGCCGAAGCGCAGAACCGTCTTGCCGCCGCCGAGGCCGACCTAAAGGCCCTCAACGGTGGCGAAATGCCCGCTCAGCTCCCTCATACAGCCTCATGCGAACCTCTCCAACCCTTCGAATACTACCGCGACGCCATCCGCGCCACCGACCCCCAGGTAGCAGCTTCGCGACGCCTCTTCGACCTCGCCCAGCAGCAGGCCCGGGTGGATAAACTCAAGGCTGCCCCGGGCTTCAAGTTAGGATATGTCTATGAAAATGAGGCCGGTGAGCACTTCCACGGCTTCTCCTTTGCCGTGACCCTCCCCACATGGAATCGTCGCGCCGCTTCCCGGGCCTCCGAGGCGGCCCTGATTGAAACCATGGCACAGGCCGATGTTGTAGAGATGCAGCGCATGGCACAGGTCCAGGCACTGTACACCGCCGCCCGGAGGGCTCATCAGCTCATGACCGACGGCGAAGCCCTTTTCGGCGACCATTCCGACTACCTCGCAATCCTGCGCAAGGCTTTGGANGGAGGCAAGATTACGCTCCTCGAGTTCATCCGCGAGGAGAACGATTACCTGGAAGGAGCTCTGGAGTACACGGCCCTTTGCCTGGAGTTCAACCTCGCCGCTTCTTCGCTCAACCGTGCCGATTTTGCCGCCCATGATTAGCATCAGGCGCTATAACCCGGCTGATTGCGGGCTTTGGGATGAGTTCGTGCGCAACTCACGCAACGGAACATTCCTACACCTGCGCCCGTACATGGACTACCACGCCGACCGCTTGGCCGACTACTCCCTCGTGGCCGCTGACGCCCGCGGGCGCTGGCTGGCAGTGATGCCGGCGTGCAGGCAGGGCAGTGTGGTCAGTTCCCATGCCGGGCTTACTTTCGCCGGGTGGATAATGAGCAACAAGGCTGACGCCCTCAACATGCTTGAAGCCACACGCACCGCAATCGACTTCATGGCGNCCGACGGTGCGGACACATNATTATATAAGGCTATTCNNTNTNTCTACGCCGNNTACCCCGCGCAGGAGNACGTATANGCGCTGATGCAATGCGNGGCTACGGTGGAACGCNCCCTCCTGGGGTCGGCAGTTGACCTCAGTGACCCCATTCCCTTCGACATGGCCTACCGTCAGGACGTCCGTCGCGCCCGGACCTCCGATGTCACTATATCCGAGGCGAAAACCGACGCCGAATGGCTCGACTTCTGGCGTCTCCTCTCCGCACACCTGAAGGAACGGTTCGGCACAACCCCGGTCCACTCTTTTGCCGAAATTTCTCTCCTTCGCTCACGTTTCCCCGAAAACATTCGCCTGTATGCGGCCCGTGCGGCAGGCGAACTCCTCGGTGGGGTGGTGGTCTACCACTCGCGCGTTGCCGCCCATAGTCAGTACACAGCCCTTTCCGCAGCCGGGCGCGAGCGGCGTATCCTCCCGGCAATCCACGCCGCAGCTATGGATGCCGCCAAGGGAATGGGCGAGAAATACTTCGACTTCGGCACGTCCGCCGACCCGGATTCTCCTTCCGGCCTCAACGAAGGCCTGGTGCGGCAAAAGATTGCCTCCGGTGCCCGAGGAGTACTGTACACCACATATCGAATCTCATTGCACTGACACAATTTTTCGCCCCATTTGGCGTTATTGTGTTGATGAGAAACTTAGTAACATCCCTGCTTTTCATTTTCTGCGCACTCTTTGCCGTCGCAAAGGGGCCCGTGACCATTTCCGGACTGATAACCGACGCTGAGAACGAACCATTGGAGTTCGTCACCATCAAGGTGGCCGGTAGTGCCATCGGTACCACCTCGGGCCTGGACGGGAAGTACTCCCTGACTGCCCCGGAGGCCGACACCATCCGCCTGGTCTTTTCATGCATCGGTTTCGAAACGAGCCGCCGGCGCCTTGTGGAACCCTCGGGGCAGGTGACGGTCAACGTCAAGATGCAGCCGGCCTCCTACACCCTCGGAGGCATCGAAGTGACCGACTTCCAGAAGCAGACCGACGGCATGCAGCGCATCGAAGGGTCATCCTACCGCCTCGCCCCGGGCGTGGGCGGCCCCTCTGTGGAAGGGATGCTCACCACCATGGCCGGCGTCAACTCCAACAACGAGATGTCGTCGCAGTACAGCGTCCGCGGTGGCTCTTACGACGAGAATTCCGTATATATCAACGGCATCGAAATCTACCGTCCGCAGCTCGTAAGCTCCGGCCAGCAGGAAGGCCTCAGCGTCGTCAACCCCGACATGGTTGGCGCCATAGGCTTCTCCACCGGCGGCTTCTCGGCTCGTTACTCCGACAAGATGTCCTCCGTGCTCGACATCACCTACCGCCAGCCCGAAGCCTTCGAGGGCACCGTCTCGGCCTCCCTCCAGGGCGCCTCGCTGGCCATCGGCTCCAGCTCGCGTCGTTTCAGCCAGCTCCACGGCGTGCGCTACCACCGCAACGCCTCCCTGCTGGGCTCGCTCGAGGACAAGGGCGATTACGACCCGCAGTTTTTCGACTACCAGACGTCGCTGAACCTCAACATCAGCCCCAAGTGGAAACTCTCCATCCTGGGCAACATCGCCGTCAATAACTATAAGTTCATCCCCCACACCCGAACCACCAAATTCGGAACATCTACCGACGCCAAGGAATTCACCGTCTTTTTCGACGGGCAGGAAAAGGACCGCTTCGAAACTTACTTCGGAGCCGCGTCGCTGCAGTTCGTACCCTCCAAGGCTCACACCTTTACCCTCCAGGCCTCGGGCTACTTCACCAACGAGCTCGTGGGCTACGACATTTCCGGCGAGTACTGGCTCAATCAGGCCGGCACCGAGGGGTCGGGCGACAGCGAGGCCATCGGCGGCGAGCTCGGCGTGGGTCGCTACCACGAGCATGCCCGCAACCGCTTCAAGGCTTCAGTGCTGTCGGTAGCTTTGCGCGGGAATACCGGGCTCAAGGGCGGCCATAGCCTCGAGTACGGCGCGACATTCCAACACCATAATATATATGACCGCGCACGCGAATGGGAACTGCGCGACTCCGCCGGCTACTCCCTGCCGTTCGACCCCGACGCCCTCAAGGTTGTCTACAACCTGTCGTCGCGCANCGAACTGCAATCGTCGCGCATGTCGTTCTACGGCATGGANACCTGGCGCCTGGACTCCGACAAGGGATATCTCACCGTCAACGGCGGCNTGCGGTTTTCTTACTGGACCTTCAACCGTGAATTCCTCGTGAGCCCGCGNATCAGCGCATCATTTGTGCCCGCCAAGGCCCCGCGCCTGTCTTTGCGCTTCGCAACAGGCCTTTATTACCAGACACCCTTCTTCAAGGAGTTCCGCCGGCCGGTGGACGACGGCATGGGCAACCTAACCCTCGAACTCAACGACCAGATCCGTAGCCAGCGCTCGCTCCAGTTCATCCTCGGGGCCGACTACACCTTCCGCGCCGTGAACCGTCCGTTCAAAATAACCGCAGAGGCCTACTACAAGGCCCTGTCGAATCTCATTCCTTACGAAATCGACAACCTCAAAATCACCTACGCCGGAGTCAACAGCTCCAAGGGCTACGCCACCGGGCTCGACTTCAAGCTCTTCGGCCAGTTCGTGCCCGGCTCCGACTCCTGGATCAGTTTCTCGCTCATGAAGACTAACGAGAACCTCAACGGTGTCAACGTGCCCCGTCCTACCGACCAGCGCTATGCCCTCGGCCTCTATTTCACGGACTATTTCCCCAAGTTCCCGAAACTCAAGTTCAACCTCCGGGGCATTCTCTCCGACGGTCTGCCCATGACCGCGCCGCAGAGCAGCCGCGACGAAGGCTACTTCCGCGCGCCCGCCTATAAGCGCGTCGACGTCGGCCTGGCTTACGCCCTCGTTTCGCCCCTGCAGCCCGGCCAGCCAAAGCGCGGCCTCAACCGCTTCATCAAAAGCGCATGGATCGGCGTGGACGTGTTCAACCTGCTGGACATCTCCAACGTCAGCAGCTACTATTGGGTCACTGACGTGAACCAAATCCAGTACGCCGTGCCAAACTACCTCACCCGCCGCCAGTTCAACGTCCGCCTCACCGTCGATTTCTAAACCTTTTTTCAACCTCTGTGTGTACTCTATTGGGGGAATGTAAATAAATTTCGTTAATTTTGCGTTATGAACGAACAACCCCTTCTACAACAAACATCTTCAGAGCAAAGCAACGAGATAATCCTCTACCAACCGGACGCGACCCTTAAGCTCGAAGTTCGACTGGAGAACGAAACTGTTTGGTTGAATAGACAACAAATTGCCATTCTCTTTGATCGTGATGTTAAGACTATCGGCAAACATATTGCCAATGCTCTAAAAGAAGAACTGAGTGGTTTGCCAACTGTCGCAAATTTTGCGACAGTTCAGATTGAGGGAGCCAGGACGGTTAGCAGAAATATAGAATATTATAATCTGGATGTTATTATCTCTATTGGTTATCGCGTAAAATCTAAACGAGGTATCCAATTTAGAATTTGGGCCAATAAGATATTGAAGGATTATCTGCTGAGAGGATACAGCGTTAATGAGCGTCTATTGTATATGGAATCGCGAATGGACCGTCGACTATCGGAGCACGACAGCCAAATAAAGGAACTCAACAGCCGGATGGATTTTTTCGTGCGTGCCTCCCTCCCCCCTCGCGAGGGAATCTTCTTTGACGGGCAAATCTTCGATGCGTATACTTTGACATGTGAACTGGTCCGCAGTGCTAAGAAACGGATTGTGATGGTTGATAATTACATCGACGACTCAGTGTTCCGTCAGCTTGATAAGCGTCAGGCAGGAGTGTCAGCGGTAATATTTACACATACTTTGAGCCGGACATTACGTCAGGATTTGGAATGTCATAATTCCCAATATCCACCAATCGAAATCAAAACCTATCGCAAGGCTCACGATCGCTTTCTCATTGTTGATGACGACGTATATCATGTGGGAGCATCCTTTAAGGATTTGGGAAAGAAGCTGTTTGCTTTCTCAAAGATGGAAGCAATGAGCGCCGAGGAGTTGATTGCGCGTTTGGAAGATCCTCAGTAATGAAGTAACCCAGATTTCTCTAAGGAACGAAAAAGCAATTCGTGTGCAACACCTCGGTGACGGAACATTTTTCGGGTGGGGTATGGATTTGTAAATCCGAAAGTATTGTATTATTTTTATCTTGTACTTTATAGTAAGNNAATGAGNACNTTTNTNAAAATCATATCATTTTTCTTGTTTTCGGCATGTACACTCNGNGGGTGGGGCATCGAAATCGGTTCCGCCGAAGCGGCTGCCTTCACTGCTGATTATGTTTCGGGTACTCTCCCGGTTGTATATATCAACACCGTCGACGCCACTCCGGTGGTCGACAAGGAGAATAAGATTGACGCCCAAATGTGGGTGGAAATTCCCGAAAACTACACCGGCGACCTTGAAGCCGTAGCCTCCGCCGACGAGCCTCTGGAGCTGACCATCAAAGGCCGGGGAAATTCGTCGTGGTTCGGCACCGAAAAGAAATCATATAAACTCAAACTCGACAGCAAAACGGCGCTCCTCGGTATGCCCAAAAGCAAACACTGGGCGCTTCTGGGGCTGGCCCTCGAATTTCCCGCGCAGTTCCTCAACACCGAATCTATCGGGTTGTATGCTCTCACGGAAAGTACCAAGATTCATTCCAACCGAGTCGACATCTATAAGCAGCCAGAAGAGACCGACGACCCCGCCACAATCCCTTACGGCTGGCTCATTGAGATAGATAATTATGTGGATGAAGATCAGGTGGTGGTGCCGGAATTTAAGGGGCAGATGATGAGGGTGACGCACAAATCGCCC
>WFLX010009360.1_pt1 | contig 13122 bp, 10 predicted proteins | sample 4967041 | NCBI WGS metagenome assembly WFLX01 (sample SAMN12857096, study PRJNA449069) | gut metagenome | isolation source: stool from male and female vole | host: Microtus ochrogaster | place: USA:Florida | collected 2017
CCGGAACTTCCTATTCTCGATGGAAGCGCCACAGAATACACTGAAAAAATCGAAGAAGTAGGACTTGAGGAATTGAATGCCGACAAGGATTACTATATTATAAAGGAGAAGATCCAATATAAGGATGAGAATGGAGCCACAATCACTTTCTATCCTGATGAGGGCTTCAGCGTTGAGGTGATGGTGGAATACAACTCTCAGATTCTCCCTAATCAGTTTGCAGTGCTCGACGATCTTGCTGATTTCCGTCAGGAAGTGGGAAGCGCCCGCACTTTTGTATTTGTGCGTGAAATTGAAGCTCTTCTCCAGCACGGCCTCATCAAAGGAGGAGATCTCCAGAACAGTATAGTCATCTACGACCAGCCAGTGTCGCAAGAAAAGATAAATGAAATATGCGATGCCGTTAAGGTAGAGCATATGACAGTGGATAAACTTGGATATATCAATCCAAAGCCATTAAAGTGGGATAATGAGCCGGCGCGTCACAAACTCATGGATGTAATCGGCGACATTGCCCTAATCGGTCGTCCGCTCAAGGGAAGGGTTGTTGCTATCCGTCCGGGTCATACAGTCAACAATAAGTTTGCCCGTATGCTCCGCAAAGAAGTGAAGCATACCGAAATCCAGAGTCCTGTCTACAATCCTAATGTGGCTCCTCTGATAGATGTCAACGGAATAAAGAAACTCCTTCCTCATCGCTATCCCTTCTTGCTGATCGATAAAATCATTGAAATCGACCGCAAGCATTGTGTGGCGATAAAGAATGTCACGGTGAATGAACCCTTCTTCCAGGGGCATTTCCCGGAAGAACCTGTGATGCCGGGTGTGCTTCAAGTTGAGGCTATGGCTCAGGCAGCAGGAGTGCTGGTGCTCAACTTCCTTGAGGAGCCTGAGAAATATTCCACCTACTTCCTTAAGATAGACAATGTAAAATTCCGTCAGAAGGTGGTGCCAGGCAATACTTTGATTCTTAATGTAGCTCTTGCAACTGAAATCCGTCGCGGATGTGCTGTAGTGAAAGGATATGCTTTCGTCGGAGAGAAGATAGTCTGCGAAGCNGAATTNATGGCNCAAATCATCAAGAATAAGTAACGACATGGCACAGATGAATTGCATACACCCCGATGCAAAAATCGGTAAGAATGTAAAGATTGGAAACTTCACTACCATTCATGAAGATGTAGTGATAGGAGATAACTGCGAAATCGACTGCAATGTCAATATCTATCCTGGTGCAAGAATTGGGGATGGCGTAAAGATTTTTCCTGGAGCCACAGTCGCTGCAATTCCGCAAGACCTGAAGTTCCGCGGAGAAGAAACCTACGCCTATGTCGGTGACGGAACAGTGCTCAGAGAATGCGTCACAGTGCATCGTGGCACAGCCTCCAAGGGAAAGACAGTGGTAGGGAAAAATTGTCTTCTCATGGCCTACGTGCATATTGCCCACGACTGTGTGATCGGCAACAATATCGTGATCTCAAATGCCGCTCAAATGGCAGGAGAAGTTGTAATCGATGATTTTGCAGTGATTGGCGGAGGAAGCCTTATTCATCAATTCTGTCATATAGGGCGCAATGTGATGCTTCAAGGAGGAGCTCTTGTCAATAAAGATATTCCCCCATTCATCAAGGCGGCCCGCGAGCCTATCTCTTATGTCGGACTAAACTCTATNGGCCTGCAACGTNGAGGATTCAAGCCCGAAGAGATTCAGCAAATCCAAGAGATATATCGAATCTTNTATCTTNGCGACCTCAATGTCACTAATGCCTTAAAGATGATTAAGGAGGTATGCCCTCCATCCAAGTTCAGGGATGAAATTGTTGGATTTGTAGAGCATTCCAATCGTGGCATTGTAAGATCCGCTATTTAAAACTTAGATAAAGAATAAAATGGCTTAATAGGGAGTGGCGGAATGACGTCTCTCCCTATTGCATATCATCAAAAAGTGATGTATACTTCCAATGAATATTGCCGTCAGATTATNTCNCTNCTTCATNNNCATGGAGTNGANACNGCATATTGCAGTCCNGGCTCCNGNAATGCTCCATTGTTGNTGGCTCTTGANGANTGTGAGGAGATTACTAAACATATAGTCGTAGATGAGCGTAGCGCAGCTTTTCAGGCTTATGGGTGCTCTCTTATTGAGCAGAAACCAGTGGCACTCGTTTGCACCTCTGGCACTGCCGTACTCGACTATGCACCAGCAGTGGCAGAGGCTTATTATTCAGGAATACCCTTGATTGTAATTTCTGCCGACCGGCCCAAGGAATGGATTGATCAAGAAGATTCCCAGACAATCCGCCAATTTGGAGTGATGAGCCATTTCGTCAAAGGGAGCTTTGATGTGCGTGCAATTCCGGAAGGCTCGTTGAGAGAATATACTGAAGATGTGAAGTGGACTGTCAATAGGACTGTCAATGAAGCACTCATTAAAGCCATGGAGGGGAAGCCGGGGCCTGTGCATATCAATGTGCAGCTCGCAGAGCCATTGGGAGAGATGACCGATGCCCCTTCTGTAGCACAGAGAAGAGTGGAATTGATAGCTACTTCTGAATCTTTGGCAGCTGACACCCTTAAGCAATTAGCGCGCGAGGTAGCAGATTCAAAGGTGATGCTTGTGGCTGGCTTTGGTGTCCCTGATCATACTCTTGATAAGGCTGTCAGGACATTTGCTTCGCTGCCGAATGTGGTGGTTATGGCAGAGACTATTGCTAATCTGCACGATCCACAACCAATGTCGACGATGATCGACGCTGTGCTATGCGATATGACCAAGGAGGAGAAAGAAGCCATGCGTCCTGACATTGTGATCTCTATTGGAGGGGCTTTGGTGTCGAGGATGCTCAAGCAATATTTACGTGATTATCCTCCACGTCTGCATTGGAGTATCGGGCATTCCAATTATTTTTGCGATTGTTTCAAGTCTCTTACTCAAAAGATAGAGATAGCTCCGGCTCCTTTTTTCAGACAGCTCTGTGGGGCAATCAGAAAGTCAAAAGTCAGGATTGCTTCAGAATATTCTTTACAATGGAAAGAACTTAGAAAAAGATCTGCTAAGTTATCAGACGAATATATTCATATTTCACAATGGAGCGATCTGAAGGCATTGGATTATATATTCAAAAAATTACCTTTCGACAACCTCTTTGTCTCTAATGGAACAGCTGTGAGATATTCCCAGATTCTGCCTCATTCTTGCCATGCTGAGTATTGCAATCGAGGGGTGTCGGGAATTGATGGGAGCACATCCACCGCAGTAGGAGCCGCTTGGGCATATCGGGGTAAGACTACGCTCTTGACAGGAGATATATCTTGGCTCTATGATTCTGGTGCTTCAGCTTTAGGGAATGTCCCATTTGATATGCGTATGGTGGTGATGGATAATTCAGGAGGAGGAATTTTCAGATTTATAAAATCTACCTCTGCTATTCCAGAAGAGACTCGGGAAAAATATTTCTGCGTAGAAAATCTTCCGGATATTTCATCTATTGCTTCCGGGTATGGAATAGAAGTAATGGAAGCAAAGGATATGGAAGAGCTACGGGATGGGATAAGATGGCTTTCTCAAGAATCTGATTTTCCGCGGATGCTCGTTGTGGTGACTCCTCCTTTGGAGAGTGCGAAAGTATTAGATGGTTATTTTAAGAAGGTTGTTGGGTTGTTGGGTTGTTAGGTTGTTGGGTTGTTGGGTTGTTGGGTTGTTGGGTTGTTAGGTTGGTGGGTTGTTAGGTTGGTGGGTTGTTAGGTTGGTGGGAAAATTGATAATGGATAAAAAAACTAATAAGATATGTTTGATTGGAAAACTATAAAGGAATATGAGGATATCCTCTTTGAGGAATTTGAAGGGATTGCAAAGATTACAATCAATAGGCCAAAGGTCTATAATGCATTCCGACCAAAGACTAATTTCGAGATGCTTGATGCAATGCGCATATGTCGTGAACGAAGCGATATAAGGGTAGTGGTACTCACAGGAGCAGGCGACAAGGCATTTTGCTCTGGTGGAGATCAGAATGTGAAGGGAGTAGGAGGCTATGTAGATGAAGACGGCACGCCGCGTCTTAATGTGCTTGAGATGCACCATGCTATCAGAAGCATTCCTAAGCCAGTGATTGCGATGGTGAATGGATATTCCATCGGAGGAGGCAATGTGCTTCAGGTGCTTTGCGACCTTTCAATTGCATCTGAGAATGCCCGGTTTGGTCAGACTGGGCCGAAGGTTGGAAGTTTCGATGCCGGCTTCGGAAGCTCCTATCTTGCCCGTTGCGTAGGACAGAAGAANGCTCGTGAAATATGGTTTCTATGTAAGCAATATACCGCACAGGAAGCTTTGGAAATGGGTATGGTGAATTGCGTGGTTCCGTTTGATAAGCTTGAAGAGACCACTGTAGACTGGTGTCGCACCATCATGAAGCGCTCTCCATTTGCCATAAGAATGATCAAGAGGGCTCTCAATGCAGAACTCGATGGGCAGCGTGGCATGATGGAATTTGCAGGCGATGCGACCCTGATGTATTATCTGATGGACGAAGCTCAGGAGGGAAAGAATGCCTTTCTTGAAAAGAGAGATCCTGACTTCGACCAATATCCAATGTTCCCATGAGACTTGCCTACGCCCCATATATACTGAAATTTCATTTCCCCGCTGGCACGAGCCGTGGAATTTTGACTGAGAAGCCTACTTTCTTCATCAAAGTGTTTGATAAGAAGGATCCTTCAAAGTTTGGAATAGGGGAATGCTCTGTCTTTCCAGGACTTTCCCCTGAGGCAGATGGAAATTATGGCTATAAACTCATCGAACTCCTTGCCAATATGGCACTTGGCAAGGAGACAGACCTTACGGGTTATAGCAGTATAATTTTTGGACTGGAGCAGGCTTTCCGCGACTTCGCAGGTGGATGCCATCATCTATATTTCCCTTCTGAGTTCACTCGGGGAGAATCGAGCATTGAAATCAATGGTCTTGTCTGGATGGGCAATTTCGATGAGATGATTGAGAGAATTGATGAAAAGGTAGAAAAAGGTTTTCATTGCATTAAGCTGAAGATAGGTGCTATCGACTGGAAAAAGGAAGTGGAGATGATAGAATATGTAAGGAAAAAATATTCGGATTCTACTCTTCAGATAAGAGTCGATGCCAATGGAGGTTTTACTATGGACAATGCCCTTCCACGCCTCAAGCGTCTTGCTGATTTGGGTGTGCATAGCATTGAGCAACCAATCCCTGCCGGTATGCCTGAACTTATGGCATTTCTATGCCAGGTGTCGCCCTTGAAGATAGCCCTTGATGAGTCGCTCATCGGGGTGTATGGAAAAGAAAATAAGGAGACACTCCTCGACACTGTCAAGCCTGCTTACGTCATTCTCAAACCCTCTCTCTGTGGAGGCTTTTCGGGTGCAGAGGAATGGATAAGGCTATCGGAGGAAAGAGGCATTGGATGGTGGGTCACATCAGCATTGGAGTCAAACGTTGGCTTGAATGCACTTGCGCAATGGACTGCAACCCTGAAGACTACAATACCACAGGGTCTTGGAACCGGCGCTCTCTTTACAAATAATTTTGAGAGTCCACTATTCCTTGACTCCGACCAATTGCGCTATGACCCGGCAAAGAAAATAGATAATAGAATTTATGACTCACTTGACTGGAGATATTGATTATGACTCAAAGTGAATTCGAAAAGATATGGCATGACGACAACGACTACGTAGTGTGCCACACGTCAGGCTCTACCGGCAAGCCTAAGGAAATCCGTCTGAAAAAGGATTTTATGAGGCAGAGTGCCAAGAGGACAAACGACTTTTTCAATATCCAATCTTCAAGTAGACTCCATACATGTCTTGACTTCAAGTATATCGCTTCAATGATGATGACGGTGAGGGCGGAGGAAGCAAAATGCTTGCTTACTTCTGAGCAACCATCATCGCATCCACTTGCGGATATCGGCATGGATGACGTAGTGGATTTGGTGTCGGTGGTGCCGGCTCAGATGGAGTGGATACTTGATTGCGGAGAAAGATGGAAGGGCTTGAGGCATATCTTGATTGGAGGCTCAGCCATTCCTCCGATGATGAGGCGTCGTATTGCTCTTTCCGGATATGATGCGTGGGAAAGCTACGGGATGACTGAGACTGCTTCGCATATAGCACTCAGGAGGGTGACAGAAGATGAAGAATCTTTTTCAACTCTACCAGGAATATCGGTTGAACTGAATAAGAAAGACTGCCTTGTAATCAAAATGCCTGATGGCACAACACTGGCTACCAATGATATAGCCGTAGTAGAAGATACTAATCGATTCAGGATTCTCGGGCGTGCCGACAATTGCGTGATAAGTGGCGGCATCAAGATATTGCCGGAAGAACTTGAGAGAAGATTAGGACCTTTTATCGCATTTGAATATTGCATTTCTTCTGTCCCAGACAAGAAATGGGGAGAGAAGTTGGTGCTGGTCGTAGAAAATCCGGAAGAATCTATAGAAGAAGATCTTCTTCTTGAGGCAGTAGGCGTAAGGCTTCGCCAATACAGAAAGATATTGGATTTAGGAGTGAAATCTCCAAAAGATGTGGTAAGAGTANCGGAATTGCCNAGGACNTCCAATGGGAAAATNGANCGGAAGCGACTTAAGAAACTTTTGGAAAAATTTTAGTGCTGCCCCTCCGGGGCAGATGGGAGAGGAGATAGTATATACCCCCAGTTGCGACTGGGGGTTAACAGTAGTCTTAGCCCTCCGGGCTATCCATTTTTTGATATTCGTTGAAGCTGCTCTTCGTTGATGATCTTAATCTTGCGACCATCTACGAGTATCAGCTTTTCATTGACAAAAGTTGCCAGAGTACGGATGGCATTGGCGGTTGTCATATTGCTGAGGCTTGCCAGATCCTCACGGCTCATAAAGATGCGAAGGGTGGCTCCATCTTCCTCCAGACCATAATTATCTCTGAGGAGAAGCAGGGCATCGGCCAGGCGACCGCGGATATGCTTTTGTGTGAGATTGACAATCTTGGTGTCAGAGCCTCCCAGATTGCGCGAAAGCTCATGGATAAAAAACATTGCAAGGTCGATGTTGCCACGGATAAGTTTTTCTACCACATGCATCGGCACCCTACCAAGAATTGATTCTTCTACAGCCGCTACCGACGACACGTATGGTTCTTTAGCGAAATATGCCCTATAGCCGAAGTATTGCACCGGACTATAAAGACGAAGTATCTGTACGCGATCGCCAACCCCGGCTTTATACATTTTCACTTTTCCTTTGAGGAGACACCAAAGATATTCCGGCTCCTCATTCTCAGCATAAATTACTTGATTTTTCTTGAATTTGGATATGATGAAATTGTCAGTGACGATTCGCTTTTCCTCTGGCAGGAGAGCGTTCCACATCTCTGACATGTCATTGCTGATGATATGTTCAAGTGTACTCTTCTTTAACATTATCTTTTCGTCTATCCGATCTTACCTGTATGAAACCTATAAATGTAGTTAAGATCTTGCATTCTCAAAAATTACCTGTAGAAGTCTCCTATCAAAAATCATCAGAAAAACCCATTGAAATTTGAGAGGGGGCTTGTCGTGCAAAATTACAAAAAAAAAATGAATTAAAGAAATTTTTTGCTAAATTTGCATTATCAAACAAAAAAATAATTAAAAAAGTTATGATAGAGGAAATTTATAAAGCTGCTTCCAACCGATATGAGACAGGAATGGAATATCGTAGAAGTGGAAAGAGCGGTATTCTTTTGCCAGAGGTTTCATTGGGATTCTGGCATAATTTTGGTGAAACTGCACCTCTTGAGAGAAGCAAAGAGATCATGCGCCATGCCTTTGATCAGGGCGTCACTTCGTTTGACCTTGCGAATAACTATGGTCCCGGATATGGCACAGCGGAGGAGACCTTCGGCTACATTTTTGAAAAATCGTTCCGTCCTTATCGAGATGAAATGTTTGTAGCCTCCAAAGCAGGCTATGACATGTGGCCCGGACCATATGGGAATTGGGGATCACGCAAATATCTTTTTGCTTCGATCGACCAAAGTCTGAAGCGCACGAAACTGGACTATTTTGATGTCTTCTATAGCCATCGTTATGATCCTGAGACTCCTCTTGAAGAGACGCTGCAAGCACTTGTAGACATCGTCAGAAGAGGGAAAGCACTCTATGTGGGAATTTCACGCTGGCCTGTAGAGGCTACTAAATTTGCTTTCAAGTATTTAAAAGAGCATGACACGCCATGCCTAATATTNCAAGACCGACTTAATTTAATCGACCGTCGTGTTGAGATGGATGGCACCCTCGATTGTGTCAGGGAGAATGGGTGCGGATTTATCGCCTTCTCACCTCTTGCACAGGGAATATTGACCAACAGATACCTGAATGGCATTCCATCCGATTCGAGGGCGATGCAGCAACGCTTTTTGAAGACCTCCCAGATAAGTGAGGAACTCATAAAGAATATTTCTGAACTTAACAACATCGCTGCTCGTAGGGGACAGTCGCTTGCACAGATGTCGCTGTCGTGGGTATTGGCACATCCAGGGGTCACCTCTGTCATCATTGGATGCAGCAGTGTGGCTCAGCTTGAAGATTCACTTCAAGCAGTGAAATCAAAAGATTTCACTGCCGAAGAACTGAAAGAGATGGAAGCAATTGCTTCAAAAATTAGGTTGTGAGGTTGTTGGGTTGTTAGGTTGTTGGGTTGTTGGGTTGTTAGGTTGTTGGGTTGTTAGGTTGTTGGGTTGTTGGGTTGTTGGGTTGTTGGGTTATTTTGAGATTTATTGCATGTGGTCTGGATGGTAGCCGAGAAGGAAAGCGTCGGCTGCCATCCTTTTTTTGCCTGCTGGTTGGAGTTCTTTGATTTCAAGCCAGTTGTCTTTGCATGCTACGAGAAGACGTTTGCCATCGACTTTTATTGAACCCGCAGGGTTTGCTTGGCAAGGCATGTCTGTAGTCAGAGTAGTAAAGACTTTGCATTCGAGTGGACGCCCTGTATTCTCAACAATAACAGTCCAAGCAGCTGGATATGGACTCAGACCGCGCACATGGTTGTGAACTTCGAGAGCTGTCTTAGTCCAGTCTATCTTGCAGTCTTCCTTGAATATTTTTGGGGCAGGGGTGAATTCCCCTTCCGGTTGCGGAGTCGTGGTAAGTGTGCCGTCAATAATGGAATTTACTGTTTCTACTACCATCTCGGCCCCGAGATGCATCAACTTGTCGTGGACATCTCCGACATTTTCATCAGGAAGGATTTCTATCTTCCGCTGCATTATCATGTCGCCGGTGTCAATCTCGTGCTTGAGGAAGAACGTAGTCACGCCGGTTTCGGTGTCACCATTCATTACAGCTCTATTGATGGGTGCCGCTCCGCGATATTTTGGAAGTAGAGAAGCATGGAGATTGAAAGTGCCAATGCGAGGCATTTGCCACACTTCACGCGGGAGCATCCGGAAAGCAATCACGATGAAAAGATCTGCATTCAGAGCCTTAAGATTTTCGAGAAAATCTTCTGATTTTAGTTTTTCGGGTTGGAGCAGAGGGAGTTTATGCTCGACTGCGTAGCGCTTCACGTCGCTTTGATATAGTTTGTGGCCACGTCCTGCAATTTTATCGGGCATTGTCACTACGNCTACTACGTTGAAGTCATTTTTAATGAGCGCATCGAGGCTTTCTACTGCGAATTCGGGGGTGCCGAAGAATACTATTTTTAGGTCTGATTTATTCATAATAAATTGATTAGTCGTCGGAGTAGTGCTTGAGCACCCGACGATAGGAATTGAATATTTTGGATTTGGAGACGAATCCTACATACTTGCCATTGTCTACTACCGGGAGATTCCAAGCTCCGGTCTTGTCGAAAGTATTCATCACCTTGTCCATGCTGTCGGTGATTTCTATTCTTGCCGGAGGCATCGCCATGAAGCGGCTTACGTGCATCTTCCGATAGAGATCCGGGCGGAACATAATATTGCGGATATCATCAAGAAGCACTATTCCTTTGAGCATACCATTGGAATCAGTGACAGGGTAGAGGTTTCGATTGCATTGGGAGATAACTTCTACCATCTGTTTAAGGCTCATATCCGGGTGCACCTCAATGAAATCGCGCTCTATGACGTTGTCGATTTTCAAAAGTGTGAGTACTGTGCGGTCTTTCTCGTGAGTGATAAGATCGCCCTTCTCTGCCAGACGCATAGTATATATGCTATATGGCTCGAAGGCGAGAATCGTCATATACGAGAGGGTGGAGACAATCAGCAAGGGAAGGAAGAGATTGTAGCCACCCGTCATTTCTGCTGTAAGGAAGATAGCCATCAATGGGGCGTGCATCACGCCGCTCATCACTCCAGCCATTCCCATCAGAGAGAAATTTTTCTGACTTAGTTCAATTCCGAAATCCATCAGGTTGAAGACGTAGGCAAACAGGAAGCCCGTCATTGCTCCTACGAATAGTGAAGGCGCAAATGTGCCGCCGACACCTCCGGCGGCGTTGGTAGCAGTAGTCGCGAATACTTTTGTCAGAATCAGGCAAGCCACAAAGAGAGTGATCGACCAGGGATTTATACGGTCACCATAGAAAATAGTTCCATCAAGTATTCCTTGAGTATTACCTTCGAGAAGGGTATTAATAGCATCGTAGCCTTCACCATATAGCGGAGGGAAGACGAAGATGAGTCCTGCAAGGGATAAGCCACCAACACATATTTTTACCCATCGACTTTTGAAAGTACCGAACCATTTTTCGAGCATAAACATGGCTCGGGTGAAGTANAGGCTTACGAAACCGCAAAGGACTCCAAGAAGGATGGTCCAGGGGATACGATTAGTATGGAATGGTTCGCTTTGTGAGAAGAAGAACTCGGCTCCATATCCCTCAAGAACGTATGCAACAGTGGCACCAGATATTGAGGCTATTAGCAGAGGCATCACTGTAGTGCCGGTGAGGTCGATCATCAGCACCTCGAGGGTGAAAAGCATTCCTGCAATTGGAGCACGGAAAATTCCGGCTATACCAGCAGCCGCACCGCACCCGACGAGCAGCATCAGGATGCGAGGGGAGAGACGGAACGCTTGGCCTACATTGGAACCAATAGCCGCTCCCGTATACACGATAGGACCCTCGGCTCCGACCGATCCACCAAAACCGATCGTGATAGCAGAGCCCACGAGAGAAGCGTAGCAATGCTTTTTCTTAAGTCGGGATTTGCGACGGGAGATGGCATATAGCACTTTCGTCACGCCATGGCTCACATTGTCTTTCACTACGTATTTGATGAAAAGAGTNACAATTATGATGCCGACAACGGGATAGACAAGATTGAGCCAGTTGCCTGTGGTCGCGCTGAAATGCTGAGTGAGCAAATGGGCAATAGTGTGGATAAGGTATTTGAGGAGTTGGGCAGCAAAACCGCATATCACACCTACGACAAGGGCGAGAATAATCACGAAATTCCGCTCCTTGATGTGCTTTTCGCGCCATTGCACTACTTCTGCCCACCACTCAGTGAATCTATTATGTGTCTCTTTATAAGCCAATGTAAAACGTATTATCGGGTTTATAATGAAAAAATCGGTCTATTTGCCTCGTCCTTCCAAAATGGTCAGGACTGTGTAGAGCATAATCTTAAGATCGACAAGAATCGACATATTGGAAATATAGAGGAGATCATATTTCGATCGCTCTACCATCTCTTCAATCGTAGAAGCATAACCATATTTTACCATTCCCCATGATGTGATACCGGGTCGGGTTTGATAGAGGAGAGTGTAGTAAGGAGCCCGGCGGATGATTTTATTAATGAAGAACTTCCGTTCAGGTCGGGGACCTACTATGCTCATTTCTCCTTTCAAGACGTTCCAAAATTGAGGAATTTCATCCAGACGNTATTTTCNCATGATGCGTCCNGATTTNGTGACNCGTGGATCGTCNTCGCTGCTCAATTGGGGNCCNTCTTCTTCNGCATCNGTCCGCATAGTGCGAAATTTGATTATCTGGAATGGTCGCTCTTTGAGTCCAATTCTTTCCTGCCTATAAAAGACGGGTCCTTTAGAATCAGATTTCACTCTTATTGCAAGAAGAAGGAATAGAGGGCTTAGCACAATCAGGGTGATGAAACTTGCCATCACATCGAAGCTCCGCTTGATATTCTTTTCAGATTCCGACATGCTTGAATGGGTCAAATCCACCAACGGAAAACCATAAATATCCTTCAATTTTATAGATGAAGTCATGAAATTCATCGTGTCGGGAGAGAGCTTAATCGGTTTTCCGATGGGAAACAGCCTGTAGACGAGATTCAATACCTTCTCTTCATCAGACTTTTCAGGTGCAAGAATAATTTGGTCGATATTTCTCTCTTTGCAAAACTGAGCAATTGTCTGAAGGTCCAAGGCATCGTCGCCGAAATCTTTTTCTCCTTCGATTCTAAAGAATCCTTCGATAGAATAACTAATTACTGCCTTGCTCTCACTCAACTTTTGGGCAAGAGAATGGGCTTTTTGAGAATTACCCACCACTACCGCAGTGTATTTCCAATTACGGTTTTTGAAATGTTTTATTTGGTTGTTGATCACTACGAGTCTTCCAAGAAAAGTAAGAGAGAAGAAAATGATATAGATGAGAATTATCTGGAGAAGATTGGAAGAGATGTCGCTCATTTGATCGTTGGTCAGAAGTGCCAAGTGGATCAAAATAGTGCTAATTGCCGATACTATAGCGGTATTGAGCAGCTCATTGAAGCGAGATTTTCCGAAAGGATTATTGTAGAATCCTGAAAGCCAATAGAGTGCGAGAAGAAGAATTGGGATAATTGCTTGCTCAAGGCAAAGTTTTGGCTGGAAAAGAAATTGGATAGCACCTTCATAGGTGTGTTGAGGCCATGAAGAATCAAAAAATCTGAGGATGTTTAAGAGCATGAAAGATATATTGGCGGTAATCCAGTCCGTCAATACGAGCTTCCATCGCTCCAATCTCACAGATGCCATTTTCCCAATCATCGAGCAGTCTATCTAATCACTTTTACAATGTTTTCTTTAGTAATCTTAATGATATTGCTTGGGCGAGAAGAAGCCTTCTCCTTTTGCCGGAATTTGCAGACATAGTCTACACCATTTTTAATCTCAGA
>WFLX010037599.1_pt1 | contig 13118 bp, 12 predicted proteins | sample 4967041 | NCBI WGS metagenome assembly WFLX01 (sample SAMN12857096, study PRJNA449069) | gut metagenome | isolation source: stool from male and female vole | host: Microtus ochrogaster | place: USA:Florida | collected 2017
ATTGGCCTCAGAGGCTGATTTTTGGCTCAACACCGACCAGATGACATCTCTCTCCACCCTCGGCACAAAATGCCCGAAATTCAAGGATACACGCGTTTTCCGCAACGGCTGCGTCTACAACAACACTCTCCGCGCCAACAAAGCTGGAGGAAATGACTTCTATGAGTCTGGAATCACTAACCCCGATATAATCCTGCGCGACCTCGTCGGCATACTGCATCCTGAACTTTCCGACTCCACGCTTTATTACTACAAGAAATTGAATTGATTCGAATTGAGAATTGAGAATTGAGAATTTGGTCAATTTGACAATTTGACAATTTGATAAAAAATCCAAACCAGGCATCTTGAAAAACAACGCATCTCTTTATATATTTATTTCAGCATTGCTGATCGCTCTCTTTGTCCTCGACATTGCCGTAGGCTCCACCTCCATTCCGCTGCCCCAGATATGGGCCGCGCTTACCGGAGGGGAGTGTCCCCCCGCAGTAGCCAGCATCGTCATCAATATCCGCCTTATAAAGGCGATTGTCGCTCTTCTTGCAGGAGCTGCAGTGTCGGTCTCCGGTCTGCAGATGCAGACGCTCTTCCGCAATCCCTTAGCGGGACCATATGTGCTCGGCATAAGTTCAGGAGCATCTTTAGGAGTGGCTGTTTTCCTGCTTGGAGCACCCTTGTTTGGTCTCTCCCCCACAATGTCTTCACTCGGCATAGCGGGTGCGGCATGGATTGGGGCAGCCCTTGTGCTCATATTAGTGGGTGCGGTAGCAACCCGCATAAAAGACATCATGGTGATTCTCATCCTAGGCATGATGTTTTCATCCGGCATCAGCGCTGTGGTGCAGATACTCCAGTATCTCAGCCGCGACGAGTCGCTGAAAGCCTTTGTCATCTGGACAATGGGATCACTTGGCGACGTGACAATATCCCAACTGTGGATTCTCTTGCCGGCCGTAGCAGCAGGAATCATCCTTGCCATCCTCACTATCAAGCCACTCAACCTCCTACTCTTCGGTGAGGAATACGCCCGCACAATGGGGCTCAACATCAAGCGTTCACGCTCTCTTCTCTTCCTCTCCACCACCCTTCTTGCCGGAACAGTGACGGCATTCTGCGGACCTATCGGGTTTATCGGACTGGCCATGCCCCATGTCACGCGCATGATGTTCCGCACTTCCGACCACCGGGTGCTCGTGCCAGGCACACTTCTCANCGGTGCGACTATCCTTCTCTTCTGCGATATAATATCCAAACTCCTCACCCTCCCCATCAACTCCATCACAGCCCTCTTNGGCATACCCATCGTAATCCTCGTAGTCCTCAAACTGAAATGATAACTCTCAAAGACTTCTCCATAGGCTATAAATCGCGCACCCTTATATCCGACGCCAACACCGACTTTCCAAAGGCCTCGCTCACCTCGCTAATCGGGCGCAACGGTACCGGCAAGTCCACTCTCCTTCGCGCCATAGCCGCACTGAATCCACGCTACGAAGGCTCAATCCTTCTCGACGGCAAAGATATCCGCTCCATGGCTTCATCCGCCATTGCAAAGACACTTGCCTTCGTCTCGACACAGCGCACCCGCATACCCTCCATGAGAAGCGTCGACGCTGTGGCGATGGGACGCGCGCCCTACACCAACTGGATAGGACGAATGCAGAAGGAAGACGAGGAGATTGTATTTCGCTCGCTTGCCGACGTTGGGATGAGTGACTTTGCCCAACGCACTCTCGACACTATGAGCGACGGCGAATGCCAGCGCGTGATGATAGCCCGTGCGCTTGCCCAGGACACTCCTATCATACTGCTCGACGAACCCACCTCCTTTCTCGACATGCCAAGCCGCTACGACCTTGTGGAGCTTCTCAACCGTCTTGCCCACGACCAGGGGAAATGCATCCTCTTCTCCACCCATGAGCTTGACATAGCCACAGAAATGTGCGACGCGGTGGCCCTTATCGACCCACCGCGCCTTATACACACACCAGCCAAGGAAGCCAAAATCCCATGGTTCCAACCCCTTGGTTCTTGACCCTTATTATTTTATCTTTTCATTCACGATATTCAGCACCGCGCCCTCTCGTTCGCCGGCCAGGCGCTCCAGCTCCTTGGCCTCAGCCACGAGTGAATCAGCCATCTGGCGGTCTTTCAGACCCGCTGCATTGATACGGACGTTGAGTCCTGCACCACGTACGGCAGCGCGGGCAGCGAGTGCACCGACGCCGGCATCCGTCACTGAAGCCGGATTGCCATCGGCTGCCATGTTCTCCACAAGGTCAAATACCTCATANGCCTTCTTCATGGTCTTNAGAGGCACCTGCGTAGCATAGAGCGTAGCAGCCTCAAGCGCAGCCGCACGGGCAGCCTTCTCCTCATCCGTCTTCTTAGGCATAGCAAAGACTGCCATGATGCGGTTGAAAGCCTCTGTGTCCTCGTCTACGAGGGCAAGCAGTTCATCCATCAGGCGCTGTCCTATCTCAGCGGCATCAGAGAATTCCTCCCAGCGGTCGTCGTAAGCTGCCTTGTGGGCGGAGAGATTGGCCACCATAGTGCCGAGAGCAGCTCCAAGTGCACCCATATAAGCAGAGATACTGCCACCACCCGGAGCCGGGGATTCGGAGGCTGTCTCCTCAGCAAAACCTTTTGCAGTGAGGTCTACCAGTTTCTTCTTGGAGCCGTCAGCTATCATGTATTCTATCACTTTCTGCTTAGGATCAAAAGGAGCGAGTTGGTCGAGTCCCATCGATTTGACAGCGATACGGATGATTTCCTCTTCTGGGATACCGGTACTTCGCTGCTGCTTGTGGAGGAAATACTTTCCAGCATCAATGAGGGTTCGCTTTGGCACGAGTCCTACAATCTCAGTGCCGGTCACACGCACGCCGCGTGCATCAGCCTTGCGGCAAACCTCATCGAAAGCCTCATGCAGAGGCACCTGCGCGATGTCTGTGATGTTCATCGATACCTGAGCGATGCCGTATTCGTCGATATACCATCCGATTGCTTTGGTGCCCTTCAGAGTACCCGGAATCATTATAGGTTTACCGTTTTCATCCTTGATGGGTTTTCCTGTCACCTTTCCACCCTCGCGCATAGGGCGACCTTTCTCGCGCACATCGAATGCAATTGCATTGGCGCGACGTGTGGATGTAGTGTTTAGGTTGAAGTTTACGGCAATGAGGAAGTCGCGCGCTCCGATAGTGGTAGCGCCAGTCTTGGCTACACCAGCGTCATATGGACGGTTGCCGAAGTCAGGACCTTTTTCCTCCGACCCCATCTTATTAGGGAGTGCCTCATATTCACCTTCGCGGCATACGGCAAGGTTCTTGCGCTCCGGTCGGAAAGCGGCGGCCTCATAGCAATAAGTCGGGATATTCAGTTCCGTAGCTACTCTTTCCGCAAGTTTACGGGCCAGTTCGGCACACTCCTCAAGAGTGATGCCGGCCACTGGAATCAGCGGACACACGTCGGTGGCTCCCATACGAGGATGGGCTCCATGATGAGTCGTCATATTGATTACCTCGGCTGCTTTCTTTATTCCACGATAGGCAGCCTCTACCACTGCATCGGGTGCACCTACGAATGTCACCACCGTGCGGTTGGTAGCCTCTCCCGGGTCAACGTCGAGAAGGCTGATTCCTTCTACGCTCTGGATAGCGTCGGTGATTTCTTTTATCTTTGCTTTGTCGCGTCCCTCGCTGAAGTTAGGGACGCATTCGATGATTGCGTTCTTGTCCATTTTGGGCTGTTAGGTTATTTTGGATTTTTCAATTATTTTTAAATCGATTGCGGTCGCGCTCAGTCTTCTTCTGAAGAGTCTTTCGGAAAGCCTCCGTGAGGTCGACGCCTGTCTGGTTGGCGAGGCATGCCACCACCCAGAGCACATCGGCCAGTTCCTCCTCCAAGTTGCGGTCAAGGTCGGATGGTTTTGCCACCTGCGGTCCGTAGCGGCGCACGATGACACGGGCGAGCTCACCGACCTCCTCGGTGAGTATCGCCATATTTGCCAGCGGAGGGAAATAGCCCTTCCCTATCTCCCGAATCCAGGCATCCACATCCCCCTGCATCTCCCGTATAGTCATCTCACTTGGTTCTTGACTCTTGGTTCTTGACTCTTATATTTAGATTATCTGAAGGAGTCTCAACTCGTCGCGAATCTCATTGCCACTGAGCGTGCGTCGGCGCGAGATGATACGGGCAAACTCGTCGATAGCAGGATGCAGACGCGGATTAGCAAATATGCGTCGTGAATAGGTAAGGGTGCGGTTGAAAAGAGCGTCAATCTCGTCGTCTTCCAAGCCGCAGCTGTCGCGACCTTCGCGCAGTATCTCGTCGTGGAGCGTACCGAGCACGTCTACAGGCACATCGCGGTGCATNCGCACCATAGAGCGCGACATGACATTACTGATTACCATAGAGGCTGTAATGTGGAAGTTATGCACGAGATTGTCCCAAGTGCTCTTGGGCGAGATGGAGGGGCTTCCAGAGAAATAATACTCGTTGGAGAATTCCACCATCGTGTCGTCGTCGCCGTCGAGACTTACCTCTGCTATGCGGTCGAATGCATCAAGGGCTGCCACCGAAATTGCCATTCCGGCAAGGCCGTAGGCGCGGTCATCCTCGTTGGTATACTCGAGGGTGAGCGCTTCCTTGGCATTATCTTTATTCTTTTCTTTTTCTTTATGTTTCATATCTACGATTTCGTTTTATAATCCTAACAATCAAGCTGCCCTTTCAGTTGCCAAAAATCCCCAACTTGGTTCTTGACTCTTGGTTCTTGATTCTTAAAAAACTATCTGAACTCCACCCATAGCGTTGAATCCTTCCAGCTCAAGGTCGGGGAGGAAAGCCTCATGGCGGTTGAGGAGGTTGTTGAGCTCCACGCCTACGGATATCTTGTCGGTAATCCGGTAGTCGGCCGAAAGGTCGAGGCGGCTCATATTCCCAGGCAGGAGCAGGCGCTTTGCGCGCAGGCGATAGTCAAGTTTCAGAGAAAGCTTGTCGATGGGTTTGGATTCGGCCGACAGGTCGGCTGTGAATTCAGGTCGGTCAAAACCGTTGAGAATACCCTTCGAACCCTCCTGAGGTTGCCAACTTGCTTTACCCTTCAAGGCAATATAGCGGCAGAAATCATAGCCGGCGTTCAGACCTATGCTGAAACCATGGATACGGCCATTTTCCGGATATGTGCCGAAAGAATCCAGATTCGAGTTGAGCATAGCCTGATAGAGGCCACCGAAGGTTTCGTCGAGCGTCGTGCACCAGGTTCCTTCTAAGCCCGCAGTCCATTTTCCACCAGGGTTAATCTGCAGGGCAAGTCTGATGTCAAGCGGAGAGTATGCAGCCACGTAGCAGCCGACACCCGGGTCGGAGTAATAGTCCATAGTGTGTCGCCATGCAAGCGTGCGCAGATGAGTGCCACCCCCTATAGAAGCAGAGAAAGCAGCCATACCTTTTCTTGCCGAAAACCTCACGTCTGGAGCGACCCTGAAACGAGTGGAGTTGCCGTTGCCCACAACCGCCAAGTTTGCGCCAAGGCGGAGAGAATATGCTCGTCCGGTCAGTGTGTAGGCAGGAGTGGCCACTACCCTATTGACATCATTGCCGATGGAATTGAGCACTCCGGAATATCGGAGTCCGATTCCGATAGCCGAACCGTTGCCGGAATTGTCATTGAGGCTGTAGCCGACGTCCGCGCCCACATTCAGAGCTGTCTCACGCGCACCCTTGGTGCGTGCAAACTCTCTTGGATAGACAGCTGTAAGGAGGGGCACGTACATCGCCCTATAGGCAAAGTGTCTTACATCNGCATCNGCTGTATAANNGAATTTGCCGCGGTTTTCTCCAGCCCATCCCACATGGGCGTAGACATCATTGACAGTCTGGGTAGGAGCCTTAAAGTCTTCACTTTTCTTGCTTCCCAATTCGGTGCCATAGTAGTTGAAATATCCCANATGATACTGCANGGCGGCACTNAGNGAGCCGTANCCAAGCAGNTGATGCNTNAGGTCGGCNCCGANNGTCTCATCATATCGGAAGCGCTTGTCGACGGGCTGAATCCCATCGACATCGCTCCTCCACGGCTGCCANAGTGAGGTGGAATTGTGCTGGAGATATACGTTGAGGCGNGTGTCGTCGTTATGGATGGCCGCATAGCCAGCCGAGATCGACGAATTGANCCAGCTTCCGAGCCGGAGGTCGAGATAACCCTTCGATGTGTCGTAGGCTTTCAAAGCACGCCATCCTGTAGCGGGCATACTTAGAGCGTCGGGAGCAAAGGCGGCCGGAACGCCCTTGCGGTCGTAGGCCATCGGGGATTCAGGTGCCGTCAGTGGTATGGCTGCCGGGAGCAGTGCGAGTCTGTCGGCAGGGATAATGTCGGGCGTATAGCGACCTTCTACAGTCACTGACTCTGTCAAGCTTTGCGACGATGCCATGCCGGCACATCCGACTATAGCCGCCAACGCGAGTAGGAATTTATATTTATGCATCATTTGGAGTATTCTTTGATCTTAACTGCGATAGACTCTGCGATATCCTCCTCATCGCCTGGATAGTTGTCACGCAGACTCTTGAGGTATTCCACGGCGAGATAATCGTTGCCGTCGGCATGGTAGGCATCGGCCAAGGAGATGAATCCGCGTGCCAGCCAGTAGGCATGCACTGAACCGGCATCTGTGAAGGCCTCCAGAGTAGACAGTGCTTTTTTGATGTCGCCTTGGGCGAGATACCATTCGCCGAGTTCGACAGCGGCTTTTGCTCCTGAAAGGGAGTTGGGAGAAGCCGCGAGTTTCTTGAGAGCTTCCTCGCCGGCACTGCTGTGGTCGGTATGGAGCAGACCAGAGGCTTCATAGAAGCGCGCATCTTCCGCATCCTCTGCCGAGACACCGCCGAGTGAGAGGAGACGGCGGGCGTAGTCAGTGCGCTGGCGAGCATCGGAGGTGTTGCGCATCACTCCGGCTATGGCCTCAGGAGCAAATTCTGTCCCACCTCTCTGCTCAAGGGCGAGATAAGCCTCAAGAGCTTTATCCTTGTCGCCTGAATTCTCAAGGATATCGGCCTTCAAAAATAGGGCAGCTGGCACTTGCGGGGAATCACCGCGCTTCGAAAGCAGACGCTCGATATAAATGATGGTCTTGGCTGCATCCCCTTCATTGTCGGCAGCCTCGGCAAGATCCATGAGGGCATTGGCGAGGTATCGGCCATCGGGGAATTCGGCTATATAGCGTTCGAGACGCTGAGTTTTCGCCGGGTCGGCGGCATAAGCAGTCTCGGCAGCCTCAAACGTGATGGCGTCCATCTCGTCGGGATCAATCTTCGGAGCTCCGTCGACGGAGGCAAGGAAACGGGAGTATTCAATCAGCGTGCCGTCGGAGGCCGTGATCTGGCGCATGTCGTCGTTGGCTATCGAGGCCTCTTCGCTGGTGGGCCAGTTGCGGATGATGTCCATGTATGCCGTCTTAGCCTTTTCCGTCTCTCCCTGCTTCATATAGGCGAGAGCAAGCGAGAGGGCTCCGGCACGGCTTTTATTGTCTTTCGGATATTCGCTTTTAAGGCGCTCGAAGTAGGGAGCGGCCTTGTCGGGCTGGTCGAGTGCAGCCATAGTGTTTCCAGCCTCCAAGAGTGCCGCGGAGGTCCATTTTGATCCGGGTTTTTCCTTTATGAATGCGTTGAGCCGCTTCATCTTGGAGTCGGTACCCTCGGTGATGCCAGTGACCACCGCGTAGCGGAATGAGGCATAATCGGCATCACCTATTCCCTCGCGCGAGGCTCTGAGATATTTGGTGGCTGCCTTCTGATAATCGCCAAGATAGAGCAGACAGNCAGCATCGCGCACGAGGGCATCCCCTNTCNTNGCAGCGGGAGCNGCANCACTNTCCGCCACATTGGCGAAGTTCTTCTCGGCATTGCTCCAATCCTTCTGCTTGAATTGCGAATAGGCAAGTCCGTAGCGAGCCATCAAGCGGTTGGCTGCCGTGAGGTCGCCCCGCAGCGCGGCAGTGTAGGCTGCCGCGGCTCCTTTGTAGTCTCCTGCGCCATATAGGGCTTCCCCGAGCCAGAGGCGGGATTCGTCGGCGAGAGCGGCGTCGATGCTCTTCATGTCAGCCGCCTCGCGCAGATGCGAGGCGGCCTGCGTGAATGCGCCGGTCGTAATCTCGCTCATACCGAGCTTATAGAGTATTTTCTGTTTGCTTGCAAGGGTTGCCTGCGACGGATGCCTTACCTTGTTGATCGAGTTGAGGGCGCGGTGATAGTCATTTTCATAAAAATACGCGGCAGCCAGGCTTTCCTGCACGTCGGAGGCGTAGCGCGAGTCGGGATATCTGTCGATGAAAGACTCGAGCATGGCGATATTGCTCGCGAAGGGGGCGTTTCCACCCTTTGTGAGGGCCACAATATGGTTGTAGGATGCGGTCTCTGCCACGCTCTGGTCGTAGGCCATATTTGAGGCTTTTGAGAAGGCCATTGCAGCAGCGTTCATATCCCCTTTTTGTTCGGCTATCTGACCGAGATAGAGGTAGGCACCCTGAGCGATGGCGTTCTGGCGGTCGGTAAGACTGCGGAGGTTCTTCTCGGCCTCGGCAAGTTCACCATCGGCATAAAGTACTGCTCCATATGCGTAAAGGGCGTCGTCGTTGGGAGATTCCACTGACTCTACAAACTCCTCGAGATGTGGGCGTGCATTGATGTAGTCGTTTTTCTTGAAGTAACTGAGGCCCATTATGCGATGGAGTTCGGGGAGGAGTTCTTCCACCGGATTTTTCGTCATTATGGTCGAGGCGTGGTCGATAACGTCGTCGTATTGTCCCCGGAGGTATTCGATTTGCGCCATGTAATACAGAGGCTCGATACCGTCGGAGATATAGTCTCTCTGGGCTCTTGCGAGATTCGGACGTGAAGCGGCGCCCGTTCTTGTAGTCCTGCTCCTGCGTCCCCCTTGCGAGGCGTGACNCTTGNCTCTTGGTTCTTGACCCTTGACTCTTGGTTCTTGACTCTTGGTTCTTGACTCTTAATTTCGGCCACTTCCTCCATCATCGTGTAGGCTGTATCGTAGTCTTTGTTGAGATAGTGGATGTAGGCTGTGTAGTATTTGGCCGGAAGCGCAAATTCCTGGTCTTTGGCGATTGAGGCGAGAAGTGGAGCTGCATTCTCGGGGAGACCGCATTTCAGGTATGCCAACGCCTTACGGTAGCTGTAGAGGTTTTTCTGACCGGTTGGGAGCCGGCTTATCTCCACTTTGGCATACCAATCGATGGCTTCGTGCCAGTCCTGATGATACCAATACCAGTCACCGAGCGTCAGGAGGGCTTGTGTGGCTTTTTCTGATGTTGGGTAGTCGGTGACCAACCGGCGGAGAATGTCTACACATGCCTCATCCTCACGCTCAAAAAGCGCGACGCCCTCGGCGGCAAGCCAGTCGGCCTTCTGGTCGGGGGTAAGGAATTCGAGATTGTCGGCGGAGGCAGCCATTTGGTCTTTGGCACCGAGTGGATTTCCGGTGGAGAGCATCCGCGAGGCGCGGTAGATATAGCCAGGGGCGAGCGGGTCGGCTGAGTTCACCGTCCCGATACCCTGTGCAAATGCCGACGAGGACATCATCGTCAGGCCTATTGCCACCCCAAGGTTTCTTGTGCGAGTCTTCTGAAAAACAGCCTTCTGAAGACCGAAGACTGAAGAGGGAAGACTCCAAAATATATGATTTTCTTTCATCTGCGTCTAATTTCCCACAAAAATANCGCATTANTCCGANACCACAAAATNTCCCCCCNCTTTNTTCCGNATTTTGTTATTTTGGTTTTTATNAACCAAACCTCACGTTAACGCTTGCAGACCGATAGTGGATTAGTCGAAATGCATTCTGATGCTTAGGTTGGTTTACTAAGGTCGTATGTTTTTAGAAGAGTGTCTATTCTTTTGTTAAGGGATGGGCTTCCTATTGATGCTGTATACTCAAGAAGCAGGTTGACATCTAAGTCATCTTGCATAAAGGCATCATCAAAGCGGAGTTCAATCATATCATCCTCCGAAATATAGTATGGATTTAAATATAGAAGGTCAAGGATGGCCTTTTCGGGTTTTGCGATAAGAATGGCCCTTCCATCCAGCATTGGTCTGGGCTCAAAACCAAACATCAATTCTTCTTTGACGGATTGATAGAAATATTCACCGAAGGAATTTATAAAACTCATGGTTTTCAGTGCTGTCACACTGGTAATCTGCACTACGCTTTCTGGGATTATCCCATAATACGAAAGGGCAGTATGCAGACTTATGTAGGAAGGCCTATATATGCGATTGGCTACATATCGAGAAAAGTCTGGGATTTTCCGGCAATCGGAAAACGCATACCACTCTTTCCTCAGACGCACTATATATCCTTTTTTCATCCAGTTGTGGAGGTTATGCCGATTGAAGTCTGGCCTCCACGCATAGATCTGATGGATATTGAAGCATCCAAATACGTGCCATTGGTTATGGAATTCAAGATATGTCATTCTCTCCATTCATTTCTGATTTGTTATAAAATTATAACAAATCAGAAATGAATTCTGTCGAATCTCTTTATTATTTACGAGACTTGGGCTGTTAAGAATTTATGACTAAATCCTAACAGCCCAGCTTCTATTTGAGTTTATGATGAAAATAAACCAATCTATTTTCGAGTTAAGGTAACAACATTTATATCATCATCTTCACCCCATGGATTACCGTAGATGGTAAGCTTATTTCCCTTAATTGTATAGTCACAGGTCCAGTAATCATAGTCATCTGCAAAGAAGATTCTACCGTTTTTTGTTGTGTACTCGAAGGGATAGCGATCATCCTCATCGCTCCACTCCATCCATCCTGTGCCATTGCTTTTAAAGCACATTGTGAAGGAGACTCCTTCATCGAAGTTTTTGCACACCCAGGTCCCTACAATGTCTCCTCCATCAGAATCTGGATTGTCGTTATCGTCCTTGCTACAAGCTATAGCCACACAGGCTATGAGGACGAACATTAAATACTTAATTAGCTTTTTCATAATTGTTTGTTTAATGAGTGGATTAATCTATTATTAAACACTAATTGTGACACACCTGACATACCAATACGGATATAAAATTAGTACAGCGTGGAAAGTACTACAGTATCTGATGTATATGAACCTCCAGGGCCAGCAACCGTGCAATAGATTTTATACTTAGTACCTTTACTGAGACCTGAAAAATTAAATGTAATCAAGGCACTCCCTATTGAGCCGTTAACACTTTTAGAACCACAGACCCCCTTAGCAGAAGTAACTTTAGTACGATCCTTATTACTAATTTTAAAGACAACCTTTAATGTTGTAGTACCTGGTGTAAAATCGTAATATAGCACTTCAGGTCGCTCATAATTTGAAGAGCTACCCCCATTTCCAGAAGAATTATAAACACGTGAATATACCCATTTCTGCTTATCTTTTTGAAATATTAGTTCCGTGGAGGATATAGATTTAAAATAGGGTCCTATTCCATACATCACCGAACACGCACCACGCATGGATGCGTCCCATGGAGTATACTCCACATCGATAACCGCTTCCCGTCCAACCCAATCTCAATCTCACCAATTAGTAGACATCTATTCATTGCAATAATAGACTAATCTAAGCGCAATATATCGCGNNTNTANTGCATTTTTNTCTTTTNAGTTTGTCCCAGTAACNTTCCCTNATGTGNTTCCTGCTTTGTAACTTGTNTTTTTACAATAACTTGCAGCATCTTTATAGCTNCCCCCACAAATGGGACCATCCACAAAATATAAATCCTCTGCTGATTCGTTGCATAATTCNGCATAATTCNNTGACATANCATAAATTTTNAATTCATTTGCAGNCTTCAGCTTNGGTTCATGAATGNCATTGAAGCTGTTATCNTTATACCAACCAACTTCGTNAAGGTTATTACTTCCACTATATACGTACCCCTTACTCTTCACTCCGCCGTTAGCAGCAAAGACCCATTCATCTTTTCGTGGAAGTCGGAACGGACAACCAGTAATGGTTCTAAGGTCGTTTAAGAAATTTCGGAATTCTGATTTAATTAGAATGCCATCTCCATTACGATCCGGCTTATCTATCCACTTATTATCAATCTTTATATCCTTATCAACAGGCAACTCTGTTTGCATAATACGAAATGATCTCAAGCCAGGACGTTCAACTAATATCATATCGTATTTTCTTCCATCAATAGCGTATGACAATGGCTCATTCCATCTTTCCTGCTCTTCAATTTCGTCCCCCGAACCTACGCTTGAATCATCATCTCCGGAATTATCATTATCATCATTCTCCTGATCGGAGGGTTTTGAAACATCAGCGTCAAACGCATAAATATTGGGAGAGCCACTGATATAGCGATCCTCTGAATGCAAATACCAGCGAGGGGTGATCGACAATTGAATATGTGATTTCGAAGATGTCACATACACATAGTCACCCAATTGGTAAGATTTATTACTTGAAATAACCCCATAAAGATATAGACTGCTTCCTACTTTTTTATTGTACGTATCAACTGAGGTTGAGTTTCCTCCGGCAATGTCGCCATCAGCTGAAGATACCATTACGCCAAATTCNGTGACTNCATTGCTGAATGCCTTTTCTACGNTAAACCCAACNTATATTACGTATGTATATTGAGTGTTGTCATATATTGAAGATTGTAGCTTTGTGCCTACCGAATACACTAACGTGGAACCTGTAGGAGTATTCGGATTACCTGGCACAATTGGAGTAGGTTCGTCCCCATTCGAACCTTTCCCATCTCCGCATGAAAAACAAACGACGGATAATACTGCTATAAGCAGACTTGTGAAAAACTTATTCATACTTTTAGGGTTTATATAGGGTTAAAAGCAATANCCTAACGAAAGTAGAATATTTTGTTCGTACACTTCTCTGTCCTTGTAGATTTTTGTTAAGCCTCTTTGAAACTTAGCACATACATTAAAAGATTTATAATTATAGCAAGTTTAATAGAATTGTTTCTAAGTACAAGGGTGACCACTATGTGAAACACTTCACTTGCTGGAATCAGTTACTTGCAATGATGTTCGGGCAGCTTTCGAATCGCGTAAGCTTGCGT
>WFLX010306991.1_pt1 | contig 13116 bp, 7 predicted proteins | sample 4967041 | NCBI WGS metagenome assembly WFLX01 (sample SAMN12857096, study PRJNA449069) | gut metagenome | isolation source: stool from male and female vole | host: Microtus ochrogaster | place: USA:Florida | collected 2017
CGATATGGTTGATCCGTTTCCTGACATCCTTGCTGACGATATAGTAGATATTCGGGAAATGCTTTGCCCAACTGAAAATCTCAGGATTATAATGATCCTTGTGTCCATGGCTTACGAACACATACACCGGTATTTCCGAATCCACATTCATCAGCGGATTAGGCAATGGCCCCCGCTGATAAGGATCCTTCCAGTAATCAAATACCAACACTGCTTCCGGCGCCTTCACCACAAAGCAATCATGCCACACATATATAGTCTTTATAAGATTCATATCAAATCATTTTTCAATTAAAGGAGTACGACCCTTGCCCCAACTCCAGTATAGAAACGCAATATCGGGGAATCAAAAATTTCTTTCTTGAAACGATTGACAGCATTGACTGTATCTCCATACAAACCTATTTCTATAGTGCCGTTTGTGTTTGGGGCTATCGTCATTGAAACATTTATGGTGTCTCCTTGTCCTTTCAAAATATGCGAATCGGAGGTGTCTTTTGATCTCGATCTTTCAAGTGCTTCATCAAGAAGTTTCATTGTTTGCAACTGTGTCTTTTTGCTGCACACACCAACCCCTAAGTCAAAATCATTGCCACCAAGCAATTTGATTAATTCTTTTCGTATTTTTGCCGTATCTCCGACGACGTTGATTGTGATTGTGCCCTTGTCGTTAAAAAAACATCCTGAATACCAATCTGGATAGTCCATATCATTGTTCATTCCGNAAGCCNTAGAGTCTCCACTGAAAGCTNNNCAAAGGCGTNGATAGTAAGTATCAGCAATCTCTGAGTCATAGCCTTCCTCATCCATATCTCCTTCTTTCCGCTCATAGGGATTGTGGGTTGGACTCTGTTGGGCAACTATATGTTCAGAAGGCATGATATCCGCTTGTATGGGCTGTGCTTTCTTAGAACACGCCCAAAGCCCNGCNANAAGANCTATAGCANNGAGCAANACAAGATTNCTTAATTTCTCNATAATCTCNCCATTTTTTATTGGCATATATATCATTTACNAATACCATGACAGTTTTGTTGCCGATAAATGAGATATTAGAGGCAATCGCCTGCTGTTAAGGCTCAGTAGGGATAAGTTTGGTATTTGTCAGAATTTTTTATAATTTTGCGGATGTAACGGCTTTTGTATCCGGTGTGTCATTTGACATACTGGATATTGCCGTTTAAATTGCTGAATTATAAATATCATTTACCGTCATCATGAAGTCATACGCTTTTCTCCTTATAATATTTTTATTTTTATCGTGTNCCCGANAAGAATCAGAAATNGAGGCNGAATTAAAGTCTTTATACGCTCANCTTGATTCTGANATAGCAAGCAGCACCCGCTACGAGTCTGCAAAGGAAGAGCGTATCGCTGATCTAAGAAGAAATCTAATGCAGACTCCCGACAAAAAGCAAAGAGCCGCATTGATCGATGAACTGATTGGTGAGTATGAAGCATACGATGCAGATTCCGCATTGTATTATATAGGATATGGTCTTCATGACGCTGGTTCTATCGACTCCGAGAGGGAAACTCTTTTAAACATCCAGCGAGCGGACATCCTTTCGCATGCCGGGCTATTTTCGGATGCCCTTTCCGTAATTGAACGCATTCCTGCCAATTCTCTTGATTCGGAGGCAAAACAAAAGTATTATAATGCCTACTGTGCAATCTATCAATATCTTAGTGAGTACACAAGTGAGCATGAACCTGCTGCCGAAAATGAAAGGATGCGCCGCCTTTATGTCGATTCTCTCAGTCAGGTGGCTCCTCCTGAATCTTTTAACTATATTGTAAATGTCATGACGGAGCGTGCTCGCTCCGGAAAGGTAGATGAGACGATAGCCTTATTTGAAGATAAGCNTAAGGGNTATGAATCTGGCGACAGAAACTATTNTATCCTTGCNTCAATTTTGGCATATCTCTACAAGANAAAAGGNAATAAAGATGAATATAAGCGCTATTTAGTACTCAGCGCCATCTCAGATGTAAAAGGTGCCGTAAAAGAAAATATGTCGTTTCGCGAACTCGCTACTATAATGTTTGAAGATGGCGACGTGGAGCGTGCCAACAAATATCTGAAAAAGAGCATCTCAGATGCCAATTTCTATTCCGCGATGATGCGCAATGTACAGTCAGGAAAACTCCTTCCGTTGATCGACGAGGCATATACAGCAGCCAAAGACCGACTTACCGGGCGTCTTCGTGTGATGGTTTGGATAAGCGGGGTCTTATCTGGCATTCTTCTTCTGACAGTTTTCTTGATTCTGAAGCAAATCAGAAGCTTGCGGATGGCTAAAGACAAGGTGAGCCGCGCGAATGAGGAGTTGCGCATTCTTTCCGAAGAATTGAAGGAAGCCAACGATCAGTTGGCCGCCCGTAATATCGAATTGGGAGAATATAACCGCATCAAGGAGCAATATGCAGCCTTGTTTATGGAGTATTGCTCGTCCGCAATCTCTTCACTCCAGCATTATCAGCAGACTCTCCGTAAACTTACCCTTCAAGGCAGTAACCGCGAGGCGCTTCTTAAGAAATTGGACTCTTCAGAAACTGCTGATCAAATGTTGAAGAATTTCTATGTGCGATTTGATGAGGCAATCCTGAACATATATCCTGACTTCGTGGAGAAATTCAATGCTCTTCTTGCTCCTGACTCACAAGTGGCTTTGAAATCGGGAGAACTTCTTAATACCGAGCTGCGCCTCTTCGCTCTCATACGAATCGGCATCGAAGACAGCGCGAAGATTGCCGATTTCCTTAGATGTTCACTTTCTACTGTCTACACCTATCGCTCCAAGATGCGCAAACGTGCTCTAAATCCCGAAAAATTCGAAGAAGACGTGAAAAATATCCTGTGAAAGTGGCTGCTTACACCTTGAGAAACGTATTGATTTTATAGGTATGTCCATAAATACATATCATTGATAGATAGAATGTTCATTGTTTGAAATACTTTGATTTTTGTTTGATAGACTTGACTTGTTAGAAAATGTTTACGAACTTTGCATCGTGCTTTTGAAAGTTAACCTCAGACATTTCAATATTAAATTCAAACAATAGACATTATGAACAACAAACCATGGAATCTCAGAGTCCTCCTCAGCCTTTCGCTTTGGCTGGCGGCTCTGCTTTTGACGCCGATGGCATTCGCAGTTCCGGTCACTGTTTCCGGAACAGTCTCCGATCCTTTAGGAGAGGTGCTGATTGGTGTCAGTGTTTCGGTAAAAGGTGACCAGAAACATGGTACCGTCACAGACTATGACGGCCACTACACTATCTCGGATATTGAATCCGATGCAACTCTCATCTTCAGCTACGTTGGTTTCCAGGCAGTGGAGCAAGCTGTCAACGGTCGCACCACTATAGATGTGACAATGCATGAGGATAGCGAACTTCTCGACGAGGTGGTAGTGGTAGGTTACGGCTCCTTAAGCCGTAAGGAGGTATCAAGCTCAATCGTACAAGTAAACCGTGATGATTTCCAGAAAGGTGCGATGAATAGCCCTATGGAAATGCTCACAGGTAAGGTGGCAGGTCTCAATGTGTCGAGCACTGCAGCTGCCAATCCTAATGCAGGTGCCGACCTCCAGGTGCGTGGCGCCACATCGCTCAGCGCAGGAAACGGACCTCTCATTGTAATTGACGGCGTGGCAGGTGGCGATATCCGTACGCTCGCTCCACAAGATATCGAATCGATGTCAGTCCTTAAGGACGCTGCTTCGGCTGCAATTTATGGTACTCGCGGTGCGAATGGCGTTATCCTCATCACAACAAAGAAAGGTTCTGGAGAGGCTGGAGCTCCCGTAATCACCTACGATTCCTACGGTGCGCTCGCATTTGCAAAAGACAAGCCCGAAGTGCTTTCCCCATACGAATGGCGTCTCGCACGCCGTGGCAACGACTATGGCGCAAGCACCGACTGGTATGATCTTATCACTCGCAAAACATCATACGACACCAACCAATATGTCTCAATCGACGGCTCTATCACTAATGGAGGCTATTACACTGCCTCACTCAACTGGAAGAAGGCAAATGGTCTTGACATTGTAAGCGGCCGAGAAGAATTCGGCGGACGCGCTGCTATCGCTGCCAACGCCCTTGACAATCATCTTCGCATCACCGCTTCAATCAATGCCCGCAAGGTAAAGGAAAAATGGGGCGACGACGGAATGTTTGATACAGCTCTTGGAATGAACCCCACAATCCCTGTCTATAATGAAGACGGCTCTTACTATCAGCCTACATCTCCTACAGATATAAAGAATCCTGTGCAGCAGCTTAAAGTGAATACATCTGAGGGCAACCGCACATATCTCCTTGGCTCTGCCGACATCAGATATAATATCTGGAGCAACCACATGCACAACGTCAGCACCACACTCTCTTATTCCTACAACTACAACGACCTCAAGAGCGACTATTATACTCCCACCACATCAGGAGAATCATACTGGGGTGGCTATGCCGGTCGCGCCTCTGAACACTATCAGAAATGGTGGACCAACCGAGTTGAATGGATTGCCAACTATGGTTTCCAGAATGATGATCATGACGTGAAGGTAGTAGCCGGCTACTCCTTCGAGCGTTCCAACTGGGAGCAGATGTTTATGCAAAACAATAACTTCACTTTCGACAAACCTCTTTGGAATGGCATAGGATCCGGCACATGGCTTGCAGATGGCAAAGCCCAGATGTATGGCGGAAAGAGCCAGTCTACTCTCATCGGTTTCTTTGGTCGTGTCAATTATGCTTGGCGAGGTATGCTCATCGCATCTGCCTCAATACGCCATGAAGGCTCCACTAAGTTTGGCGACGACAGAAAGTGGGGTTCTTTCCCTGCCGTATCATTCGCATGGGAAATGGCTAAGGCTCCTTTCCTTAGAGATTATGTTCAGACAGTCCAGAGCCTTAAGCCTCGCATTTCTTACGGTATGACTGGCCGAAGTGATTTTGATGCTTATAAGTCACTTGCCACATATTCTCCAAGTGGAACTTATCTCATTGATGGCGAATGGGTGACAGGTTATCGCCCATCCAACAATGCCAACCCTAATCTTGGATGGGAAAAACTTTCGAGCACCAACTACGGTGTCGACTTTATGCTCTTCAACCGCATATACGGATCAATTGAATATTTCGACCGCCGCTCACAAGACCTTCTCTACAACTATACAGCTCCGCAGCCTCCCTACGTATATCCGGAAATTCTCGTCAATGTGGGCACTACCCGCAACACTGGCGTAGAACTTGCGATTACTGCTGATGCTGTAGTGGATAAGCCCATCACTTGGACCACTGGTATCAACTACTCATACGGCACAACCAAGCTGACCAAGCTATCCAACTCCATCTATCAGGCTTCATATCTCGACCTCTATCAGAAGCCCGGTGTAGGCACAAGCGAATATTTCTTCCGTGTTGAAGAAGGCGGACGCATAGGCCAGTTCTGGGGATATGAGTATGCAGGGGTTGATGAAAACCACAATATGCTCGTCTACACGGCCGATGGAGAAAAGATTCCAGCGGCTGCTGCCGACCCACGCGACAAACGATACATCGGCGATGGCGCACCAAAGCATTTCCTCACTTGGAATAATACTGTCAAGTGGAAGAACTTCGATCTGAATGTGATGTTTAATGGAGCATTCGGATTCCAAATCTTCAATATGCGTAAATACGGTATGGGTCTGAAGGGTAGTGGTAGCGACAATGTGCTTCGCAGCACTTATCTGAAAGACCGTGACGTATGGTCAGGCGGTGGCGTGATTTCTTCCTACTTCCTCGAACGTGGCGATTACTTCAAACTTGAAAACGTGACTATCGGCTATACCGTTCCGCTGAAAAACCGTCGTCTCGTCGAGACACTCCGCTTCTACATTGCAGCCAAGAATCTCTTCACCTTGACAAGCTATACCGGCACCGATCCTTCAGCCGTCACTTCCACCGGTATTACTCCGGGTATCGATGTCACATCGGCATATCCAGCTGCTACTCNGCTGACTCTTGGTGTCAACATTCGNTTNCGNTAATCTTAACNTCCTTAAAAAATGAAAATAAANNAACATATAGCAGGCATGTTCGGAGCTGCGTTGATGTCGATGGCTGCAGCATCCTGCACCGACTTGAATGAAGTGACATTCGACCGTATCGACGCTTCTACATATTATCAGGATGCCAACAGCGTAAAAGGAGCAGTTGCTTCTATCTATGCAAGCGCGGCAAGTGGTTTCCTGGAGTATTTCTGGTATCTCAATGAATTTCCTGCCGACCAGATCACATGGCGCACATGGAATGGCGGCGCGTGGGGATATGATGAAGCAGCTAAGTTCGTGCTCTCTACCCAGACTTGGAATTCCGAATCAGTCATTATTCGCCAGGCATGGGAGCATGCGTGGGAGACTANCGGGCTCTGCAACACTCTTATCGTCNACCTCCAGAATCTTAATCCTGGCTCTATCGGAATGACGGAGGCTGAATTGAAATNCTATATCGCAGAGGTGCGCACTATGCGTGCTTGGGCCTACTACAACAACTTTGAGCTTTGGGGTGGTGCACTTCCTCTGAATGTGTCCGTAGGCGGTGAGATTCCCGGCTCTGCCGACAAGGACTTTAATAAGGGTTGTGAAGTGATATGGCAGTTTATTGCCGACGAACTCGATGGCTGTTATGCCGACCTCACAGCCGAAGATGGGTCCAATGGCACTCGCAACCGTATGAATATGGGTATGAACCGTATGCTGAAGATGCGTCTTCTCCTGAATTCCCAAGTTTTCACAGGCGTAGATCGCTACAATGAGTGCGCAACTCTTTGCGAGCAGATCATCAACGGCGATTATGGCACCTACAACCTCGCTGCCGATTATCGTGACATCTACGGTGTCAAAAACAACACGTGTCAGGAAGTCGTGTTTGCTTTCGCAATGGAAGCCGGGCGTATGACCAACAACAACCGCAACACTCCATTCCTCCCTTACAACTATGATGAGATGTTCGACTTCTCTTGCGATCAAGGTGGTTGGAACTGTGTGTGCATGGTGCCTTCTAAAGATAATACCGGTACTCTCGTTCCAAATGCAGGCAGCGAAGGAGCAAAGAGCTTCCTCTTCGNTTATGNCGACAAGTTGGGCGCACCATTCGACCGAATGAACGACAAGGATATCCGCAAGCAGCCGTTCCAATGTGATGNTGCAGGCANCTGGAAGGGCATCTTNGCTATGGNANCACAGATAGATTATATGACTGGAGCTCCGGTACTCGCCGATGCAGATCTTCAAGATAAGCCACTTATTTATGTCGACCAAGTCGGAACTTTCCTCGGTCTTGGACGTGCCCTTGAGCCAGTGATGAGCCCACGCTGGGGACAGACCAATTCCGGCTTCCGGGTGCTTCGTTACCCAATTTATCCCTCTTCTACCGGTCNTGACTGGCGCGATGCCGACNAGGTTGAANTCCGTCNTGCAGAAGTATACTACACATTGGCTGAATGCCGTATGAGAGCTGGAAATACTGAGGGTGCCAAGACTCTCGTCAATGAAGTGCGTCAGCGTTATTATGCCGCTCCTGATGTGTCTGCCCTTGAAAAACCAGGACCTGGCTTCGATGCATTCAATTCTGAATGGATGCTTAGCGAATGGGGACTCGAGTTCCTCGATGAAGGACGCCGCCGTCGCACCGACTTGCGTCGCTTCGATAAGTTTACTCAGGGCCAGTGGTGGTTTTTCGGACGTGCTACGGAGACTGACCGCGAAATGCCGGCAAAGCGCGACCGCCGCTATGAATGGTATCCACTTCCGCAGGTTGCCTTGATGGTTAACCCTGGTCTTGTACAGAATCCTAACTATTAAAATCTGATCAAAATGAAGAAATATAATATATTAAATCTCCTGTTCCTTTTGCTCCTGCCTCTCATGGCAGCCTGCACAAAGGATGAGATAATCTTCGACAGCGAACTTCCTCGCTTCGAACTCCGACCGGGATATCAGCTTCTTGAGGTGATAGTGCCGCAAGGCACCATGGCTACGGATAAAATCTATATAATCGGTGAATTCAACGGCGGGATGGAAGCCGTGGGCGACCCGCGTTGGGAACTGCAAAAAGCTTCCGATACCGATGTGAAATGGGGCATCTACCTTAATCCAGCCGATTTTATCAACGGCAAGACGCTGAAAGATGGCTATACTTTCTACTCTGTGGAGCAGGGAGAAGAAAGATCTCTTGAAAATACTCCCGTTGTCCATACTGAGGCACCGAAAGTAGGAGAGCGCTTGAATGTCCTCGTATATCGTTGGGCCGACTACTTCAACAAGCCCGCTGATCCCGACGAAATCGTACATGACGGTTATGTAATTTACGTAGTCGACAATTCAGGATATGATCAGCTTGCTATGTATGCTTGGGGCGATGCCGAGGCATTCGGCGGATGGCCTGGAATCCAGCCAACCGGCAAGGTGGAAATTGATGGTGTCACTTATAAGTATTTCGATACTGGTGCTTCCAACGAGGGTCTAAACCTCAACCTTATCTTCAACAACAATGGAGAAGGCAAGCAGCTCCCTGACTATAATGTGACCTTGAATCAGGACTTCTATCTCGAGCTCACTCCCGATGCTGTCAATGAGTTTGATCCGTCGGCAGTGGTAAGCCACGATGGCTATGCTATCTTCGTAGTCAATAATTCCGGATGGGATGAATTGTATCTCTACATGTGGGGAACAATCAATGATCTCAATGGGGGCTGGCCAGGTATGGCTCCTACAGGGACACAAGTCATCAATGGCGTGACCTATACTTATTTCGATCTTGGGGCTGCTAACTGTGATGCTGGTCTTGAAGAGCATGTCATTCTCAATAATGGCAATGGCAAGCAGATTGATGATGTAGTAGTGTTTGGGCTTGACCGTGATGTCTATGTAGAACTCTCGTCAAATCGTGCTGTGGAAATCGATCCTGCTACCTACGTGCCCAGTGGAAATGAAGATCCCGAACCAGAACCCACAAAAGAATATAAGATTTATATTGAAGACAACACTGGTTGGCCAGCGCTCTATGTGTATGCTTGGGGCGACAAGGAGATATTCGGAGGTTGGCCTGGAACGCTTGCTGAAACTACTGAGACAATAGATGGCGTGACCTATAAGGTGTTGACAGTCGAAGGAAGTGGCGAAACAGAAAATCTGATTTTCAACGACAACAACGGAACCCAGTATGATGCAATGGCCATCACTCTTGATAAGGATTATACAATCATTGCAAATCCGGACAGTGCAACTCTCAAGTGATCATGAATAAGACAATATCAACAATCGCAGCGGTGGCAGCTCTTGCCGCCACCGGCTGCACTTCATACGAAATTGATATGCCGGACAATCCAACTCCTCCGGCAATTGGAAATGAAGTTTCTTCCAATGTCATATATCAGGCAAATCCTCGCTTCTTCGGAGAACATGAATGCTTCAAAGGCCTTTCAGCGCAACTCCCCAGAATTGCAGATATGGACTGCGACATACTTTGGATTATGCCGTTCTATGAGACAGGGGAACTCAATGGTATAGGATCTCCATATTGTATCCGTAATTTCACAGCGGTAAATCCCCGTTATGGCACTCTTGCAGATGTGAAAGACCTTGTCAATAGCGCACATTCCAAAGGAATGAAAGTGATGCTCGACTGGGTTGCCAATCATACTGCATGGGATTGCCCATGGATCATAGAGCATCCTAATTGGTATGTGAAAGATGCTGAGGGCAATATAGTCTCTCCTTCCGGTTGGAGCGATGTGGCTCAGTTAGATTACAGTAATTCTGAGGTTCGCGAGGCCATGAAAAATGCAATGTTCTATTGGGTAGACCAATTGCAGATCGACGGCTATCGTTGCGACTATGCTGATGGAGTGCCAGGTGATTTCTGGAGTGACGTAATCACGTCATTGCGTGCCTCTAATCCTGACTTTATGATGCTGGCTGAGACATCTTCCGTTGAGTATTACGATTATGGTTTCAATATGATATATGATTGGAATTGCGCTCTGACTCTTTCTTCTGTGTTCAATGGAGGCAAACCCTCTGATGCCGTCAAAGAGGGTCAGGAGGCTCTTGCTAAAGTTCCTGATGGAAAATCCATACTCAGATACGTTTTCAACCACGATGTGGCAGCTGAGAATAATGTCGCTACCATGTATGGCANTNCCGAAGGTGCTCGTGCAGCTTACGTTGTGGCTTCAATGCTCAATGGCACTCCGATGATCTATTCCTCAATGGATGCAGAGGGACTTTCCGGCAAACTGTCGTTTTTTGAATACCGTACACTTGATTTTTCCACCACGCTTTCTGCTGAATATAAGGAAATAAATGCAGCATTCAAGGCTTCTGCTGAGGTAAGACGTGGTGAATTACAAGATTTCTCAAACTCATCGGTAGTATGTTTCACCCGATCCATCCCCGGTCATAGTCTTTTGGTAGCCGTCAATACCACCGGAAGCACCCAGACCGTAAAGACTCCGATCACACTTGCCGGTGCAACAATGACTGATATGTTAGGCGGCAATTCTGTCACCGTCCCCGTTGTCGTTGAGCTTGCTCCCTACGCCTACACCATATTGATCAACTAAGGCTATGAAAAGAATTGCTTTTATTCCAATAGCATTATTCACCGGTGTCATAAATATTGCTGCGGTGAATATATCATCGCCTAACGGTGATCTACAGCTTAATGTGGATGTCGACTCCAAAGGAACCCCTGTATATTCACTCGATTATAAAGGGAAACCCCTCATAACTGAGAGCCGTCTTGGTATCAATACAAAAGAAACTCCATTCATAGATGGATTCCACATTGAGGGAGTTGATACTATCACTGTAGATAGGTCTTGGGAACCAGTATGGGGTGAATATGCCAGTGTCCGCGATCATTTCAAAGAGCTCGCAGTGCGCCTTAAAGCTGATAACCCCAATCGAGAACTGACTCTTAGGTTCCGTGTCTTTGACGATGGACTTGGTTTCCGGTATGAATTGCCAGTACAGAAAGGCTCCAACTATCTTACTGTAATGGATGAACTGACAGAGTTTAACTACACTGGCGACCATAAGCTTTATTGCATTCCAGGCGACTATGATACGGATGAATACCTTTGGTCAGAAACTACTTTTACTCAACTCCTAGAGGCGTTGAAATCGTATGGGCGTCACACTGAGGCGCAGCGTGTAGATGGCGTGACAATCCAGACTCCGATGCTTCTAAAGACAGGCGATGGAATATATGTCAATATGCATGAGGCAGCCTTGGCTGGTTATCCGGCAATGTTGCTTGATGTTGATACAGCTTCATATTCTATGAAGAGCCATCTTGTGCCAGACCGTCTCGGCGTAAGCGCCTATCTTCAGATGCCTTTCAATACCCCATGGCGTACCCTTATAGTCAGCGATGATGCGCGTGATATCCTTGCGTCGCAACTGGTGCTCAACCTTAACGAGCCATGTGCAATTGAGGATACATCGTGGATCAAACCCATGAAATTCATAGGGGTGTGGTGGGAAATGTTCACTGGCAATGAAAAGACTTGGGCATATTCCGAAGATCCTCTTGCCAAGCCAGGGCTTACCGACTATTCCAAGCTTAAGCCCAACGGCAGGCATCCGGCAAACACAGAAAATGTCAAGAAATACATAGATTTCGCTGCAAAGCATGGTATCGATGGGGTGCTTGTGGAAGGTTGGAACGAAGGTTGGGAAGACTGGGCAAGCTATCGCAAAAACCGCCAATTCCTGTTTGACAAACCTTACCCCGACTTCGATCTTCCGGCTCTTCGCGATTATGCAAAGGAAAAAGGCGTTAAGCTCATAATGCATCATGAGACTGCTGCGAATGCTGCTGACTATGAACTACAGCTCGACCGAGCTTTCCAGTTCATGAAAGACAATAACTACGATGCTGTGAAGACCGGATACGTAGGAGCCATAATCCCGCGTTCGGAGCATCATACTTCTCAGTGGATGGTAGATCATGTCCGCCACGTCATAGAGCGTGCGGCTGAATATGAGATAATGGTCGACAGCCATGAGGCACCACGTCCTACTGGTCTTTGCCGTACATATCCCAACTGGGTGGCTCAGGAGTCGGCAAGAGGTGGTGAGTTTGAATCATTTGGAGGAAATCCTCCATCTCACACTTGTATCCTTCCGTTCACTCGTCTGAAGGGAGGCCCGATGGACTATACTCCTGGTCTTTTTGAGACAAAACTGAGCTATTACGGTGAAGGTAAAGACTCTCAGGCCGGAACTACACTTGCACGCCAGTTGGCTCTTTATCTCACTATGCCTTCCCCCTTGCAGATGGCATGCGACCTTCCTGAAAACTATGAGCGTTTCCCTGATGCCTTCCAGTTTATCAAGGATGTTCCGGTAGACTGGAAAGACTCTAAGTATCTTGAGGCTGAACCCAACAGGTATATTACTGTAGCCCGTCAGGATAAAAATTCCGACGACTGGTATGTAGGTGCCATCACTGATGATAACGCCCGCACCGCAGTCATCGACTTGAGTTTCCTTCCGAAAGGAGGAAAATATGAGGCTGTCATCTACGAAGATGCGCCCGATGCCCATTGGAAGGATAACCCTCAGGCATATCGTATCCGCTCAGTGCAAGTCAAACCCGGCATGAAACTTCGCCAACCGCTTGCTCCTGGCGGAGGCGCAGCCATCCGCATTACAAAGAAAAATTAGGTTCGATATAAATTATTTCAGGTAAAAAAAGTAAAACAAACGATAAGCCGGCTTGCGTGTGAACGTAGGCCGGCTTATTTTTACAAAAAATATTCCCGCCGAGGTGCAGTTTCCGTAGGCTTGGTTGTCTTTATAGTGTATGGCGACATTAGATGACATAGAAATACTCTTCAAAACCAACTACTCCCGGATGCATGCACTTGCATCTGCAATGCTCCATGACAGGGAGGCGGCATATGATATCGTGCACGACGTATTCGCCTCAATCATCGATGGAGGAGCCGACAAGAAGCCGGATGCAGCCTACCTTCTGAGGAGCGTCAGAAACCGATGTCTCAACCGATTGAAAGCAATCGACATCAGAGAACGCTTCCGCCAACTCTATCTTATA
>WFLX010025438.1_pt1 | contig 13114 bp, 8 predicted proteins | sample 4967041 | NCBI WGS metagenome assembly WFLX01 (sample SAMN12857096, study PRJNA449069) | gut metagenome | isolation source: stool from male and female vole | host: Microtus ochrogaster | place: USA:Florida | collected 2017
TCCACTCATCATCATCCTCCTCATAGCCGGTTTGCTCTCTATCGGCATCGCGGCCTACGAATATTTCGGACTCGACGAGGGCACCGAAGCCTTTTTTGAGCCCGCAGGCATTTTCATAGCCATATTTCTCGCTACGGGGCTGGCATTTATCTTCGAGCATAAAGCTGAAAAAGAGTTTGACCAACTCAACAAAGTGAGCGATGACGAACCGGTTGAAGTGGTCCGCGACTCAAACGTAACGACTGTCAGCCGACGCGATGTCGTAGTCAACGACATCGTCCGTCTCACAACAGGATGCGAGGTGCCCGCCGACGGCATACTGCTGCAATCGGTAGATCTGTCGGTCGACGAATCGACCCTCACCGGCGAGCCCATAACAGCCAAGACGAGCGATCCGGCCAACTTTGATCCTGAAGCAACCTTCCCCTCCGATCATCTCTATCGCGGCACAAAAGTCATGGAGGGTCACGGACTGATGAAAGTCACATCCGTCGGCGACTCCACCGAAGCCGGCCGGGTTGTAACAGCCGTCCAGACTGCCGGCAAAGATATCGTCACCCCCCTTGACCATCAGCTGCACAATCTCTCGACCGTCATAGCGCGGATAGCCTACATCGCATCCGCCGCCATAATCGTGGGTCGCGCCATACTCTTTTTCACGTCGGGAGAGTCTATGGAGTGGTCCCATATAGCCACNTATTTCCTTCAGTCGTTCATGATAGCAGTGGCGCTGATCGCAGTGTCTGTTCCGGAAGGTCTACCCATGGCCGTCACCATCTCGCTCGCGCTATCCATGCGCCGCATGATCAAGACCAACAATCTCGTAAGACGCCTCCATGCCTGCGAGACGATGGGCGCCACAACAGTAATCTGCACCGACAAGACCGGCACACTCACACAAAACCGCATGCAGGTGGCCGAGATAACGACGTATGGCCCACAGGATGCATCGCTTCTCGAAGAGGATATAGCCGTCAACTCCACAGCGTCGCTTGACCGCTCCGAAGCCACCCCCAAGTCTGTCGGCAATCCCACCGAGGGAGCTCTCCTGCTCTATCTCGACTCAAGAGGGATCAACTATGAGACACTCCGCCGGGAAGCTAAGGTACTTGCCGAGCTCCCCTTCTCGACCGAACGCAAATATATGGCTACGGAAGTGGAATCAGCGGTTTGTCCCGGCAAGAGGATCCTCTATGTCAAAGGCGCTCCCGAGATAGTCATGTCCATGTGCAAGCCCGTTGAAGGAGCAGCCACCGATCCCTCCGTCACCCTCCTTGGCTATCAGAACAAAGCCATGCGCACCATAGCTTTTGCATACAGGGAGATCGCAGCCGGTGAGCCGTCACCTATCGGGNGNNCNGTCAGCGGGCTCACGCTTCATGATCTTACTCTCATAGGTATAGCCGCCATTTCCGACCCCGTNCGTGAAGANGTNCCNGCCGCCGTGGCCGAGGCGCGCCGGGCCGGCATCGACATCAAGATAGTCACGGGCGACACTCCGGCCACAGCCCGCGAAATAGGGCGGCAGATCGGACTGATAGATGAGTCGACCGACTTGTCTCGCGCCATCATAACGGGCACGGAGCTCTCCGGGCTAAACGCCGACGAACTCCGCCGCNGTGCGCCCGAGTTCAAGATCATAGCGCGCGCCCGCCCGCTCGACAAGCAGCGTCTCGTAGAAGCTCTTCAGGCCGATGGCGAAGTGGTGGCAGTCACAGGCGACGGCACCAACGACGCCCCCGCGCTGCGGGCAGCCCATGTGGGGCTGTCGATGGGCGACGGCACAGCCGTGGCAAAGGAGGCATCCGATATCACCATCATCGACAACTCCTTCACCTCCATTGGGCGTGCAGTGATGTGGGGCCGTTCGCTCTACCTCAATATCCAGCGGTTCATCCTGTTTCAGATGACAGTCAATGTCGTGGCCACTCTTGTAGTCGTTGCCGGAGCCTTCCTGAGCGAGCAGTCGCCGCTGTCCGTCACCCAGATGCTCTGGGTCAACCTCATCATGGACACCTTCGCCGCCATGGCCCTGTCATCCCTGCCGCCGTCTGAAGATGTCATGAAAGACCCTCCCCGGTCGCGCAATGCATTTATCATCACGCCCGGCATGTGGAGGTTTATACTCGGCGTCGGTGTAGTGATGTTCGGCACACTGTTCGGGCTGCTATGGCTGATCGAGCACGGCGATATATCGGGCCTCCCCGCCGCCGGCAACGGAAATCTCACTCCACGCGAGCTCACGATCTTCTTCACATTNTTCGTCATGCTCCAGTTCTGGAACATGTTCAATGCCCGCGCCTATGCCTCCCACCGGTCAGCTTTCCATCTCTCCGGCTGTCGCGGATTCCTGATTATCGCGGGACTGATCATCGTGGGGCAGATCGCGATAGTGCAATTCGGCGGCAAATTTTTCAATGTCGTTCCCCTCAGCTTCCGCGACTGGCTCGTTATCATTCTCGTCACCTCCCCCGTCCTGCTCATAGGCGAGGCCATCCGGGCTTTAATCCAGGTGTTCAGCCCCAAGCGTGCGAAATAATATGTAAACCCTCCATCCCCCCTGAATATGTCAAACACGAATACAGCCTCACCATCGAGTCAGGTCCCGAAGGGCTCAAGTCACAATCGACTGATAGGCAATCTGTCGATGTTCACGGCCAAAACATTCTCGGGCTTTAACGAGAATGCACTCAAATATCTGCTCCCCACATGGATGAGCGCCTACGCCGGTGTCGTGATTCGTCTGGGCTTCGGCTCCCTCTTCTTCTGGATTTTGGGTTGGGTGAGACCTGACCATAACGAGAAAGTGAGCGCACGCGACCGCTTGCTGCTTCTCCTCACGGGCATCATCGCCGTGTTCGGCTATATGTTCACACTGCTGCAGGGGCTAACCTATACCACGCCCATATCATCCTCAATCTTTATCGCCCTCCAGGGCACTGTGGTCTATATCATCTGCCTGATTATCGGGACCGACCGCCTGTCGGCTACCCGCCTTGTCGGTATAGTGCTCGGCATCGGGGGAGCCCTGGTGTGCATCCTCACTCAAAAGCATAGCGATGTAGCCTCCAACCCCCTGTTGGGCAATATGTACTGCATGGCCTCAACCGTGCTTTTCAGCTCCTACCTGGTGATAGAGAAGCGTTTCCTGCGGCGCCTGAGCAATGCCACCGTCAGTAAGTACACTTTTTCGGGNGGNCTTCTTGCCGGAATAGTGGCCGTGTTGATTTCAGGACAATGGGNCGCACCGGTGCTGACGCTAAATGTATTCTCCACCCCCTTCCTGGTGCTGATGTTCGTGCTTTTCTTCCCCACAAGCATAAGCTATCTGCTGACCGATATCGGCCTGAAATACCTCCCCGCCACCGTTGTCGGCCTTTATTCCAACTGGATTCTCATAGTGGCCGCCATAGTGAGCTATGCCCTGGGCCAGGATCACTTCTCGTGGTGGCAGATAGCATCTATAGTGCTGATAATCGGGAGCGTGTGCCTGGTTGAATCGGCCGAAGCCAAGGATCACTCCACGGCTAAACCCAAGTCGTAGCAGCGACGGCACATTCTTTCCACAGGCTTTGAGGAGTGTAGAATTTTGTGTATTTTTGTGATCTGAAAAATCAATCATCACGTTTCTCATTTATGTACAAGATAGTCGACAAGGAGCATTTCAGCCCCGCAGTAGTGCGTTTTGAGGTAGAAGCTCCCGAGATAGCCCGGGCGCGCAAGCCGGGTCACTTCGTCATAGTCCGTGTCGGCGAAGGCGGCGAACGAATACCTCTCACCATTGCCGACGCCGACACAGAACGAGGCACCATCACCCTCGTCGTGCAGGCCGTCGGAGTCTCCACACGCAAAATCAACGCCCTCGAGCCCGGCGAGTCCTTCACTGACGTTGTCGGTCCGCTCGGACGCGCCACACATATCGAAAAGGTCGGCACNGTAGTGTGCTGCGGCGGAGGAGTCGGCGTAGCTCCCCTCCTGCCCATCATAAAGGCAATGAAGCAGGCGGGCAACCGTGTCGTCACCGTGCTGGCTGCGCGCACCCGCGAGCTCATAATCCTTGAAGAACAGGTGCGCCCGTGGAGCGACGAAGTAGTCATCATGACCGACGATGGATCATACGGAGCCAAAGGTCTCGTGACCGACGGTGTAGAGTCGGTCATCAAGGCCGAAAAGGTTGATCAGGTGGTGACAATCGGACCCGCAGTGATGATGAAATTCGTCAGCATCCTTACCCGGAAATATGACATTCCCACCATGTGCTCGCTCAACACCATCATGGTCGACGGCACGGGAATGTGCGGAGCCTGCCGCGTCACCGTCGATGGCCGCACACGCTTTGTCTGTGTCGACGGCCCCGAATTTGATGCACATAAAGTTGACTTCGACGAAATGATGATGCGCCTGCGCGCCTACAGCTAATACAATTTTCAATAGCCCAATCTCCCACACACATACCATGCAAGATCAGCATATNTCCCTTCTCATCGACCGCAACAGCCCGTGGAGGGAACAACTGCGCGGCGCCATGACCGCAAAGGAGCGCACAGCCATCCCCCGTGTGCGCATGCCAGAGCTCCCTGCCGAATATCGGGTGACCACCCTTACCGGCGAGGTCAACGAAGGCCTCTCGGCCGAACAGGCAACTCTTGAGGCCACCCGCTGTCTCGACTGCCCCGACCCGCAGTGTATGAAAGGATGCCCCGTAAGCATCAACATACCCTCTTTTATCAAGAACATCCAGCGCGGACGGCTCGATCTGGCGGCCGAAGTCCTGCGGCTCACATCGGCGCTTCCCGCCGTCTGCGGCCGCGTATGCCCTCAGGAGCGTCAGTGTGAGAGCAAATGCATTTACCACAAGATGCACAAGGAGCCGGTGGCGATAGGATATCTCGAACGCTTTGCGGCCGACAGCGCCGCCGACAGCGCGCCCGACATCGCTGCCCGCCCCTCAAACGGGATCAAGGTAGCCGTTGCGGGCTCAGGTCCTGCCGGACTCTCTTTTGCAGGAGATATGGCCGCGCGGGGCTTTGACGTGACCGTCTACGAAGCCCTGCATCAGATAGGAGGCGTGCTGAAATACGGCATACCCGAATTCCGTCTGCCCAATGCCATTGTCGACCGTGAGATCGACAATCTGCGCGCGATGGGCGTGAAATTTGTGCCCGATACCATCATAGGCAAGACCCTTTCGGTCGACGATCTGCGTGAGATGGGCTTCAAAGGCATCTTCGTTGCCTCCGGAGCAGGATTGCCGCGTTTTATGGGTATTCCCGGCGAGAATCTCATAGGCGTCATGTCGAGCAACGANTATCTNACCCGCATCAACCTCATGGGAGCGGGACGCCCCGGCTACGACACCCCGGTGGCTCGNGGTAAAGTGGCAGCGATAATCGGCGGCGGCAACACCGCCATGGACTCGGCCAGAACCGCCCGCCGCATGGGATCGGAGAAAGTATATATCGTCTACCGGCGCTCGGAGNCCGAGATGCCNGCCCGTGTCGAGGAGATCAAACACGCCAAAGAAGAGGGGATCGAGCTTATGACCCTCTCCAACCCCATCGCCTATTCAGGCGACGAAAAGGGNCATGTCACATCAATNCAGATCCAGCGTATGGAGCTCGGTGAGCCCGACGAGAGCGGCCGCCGTTCACCCGTCCCTATTCCCGGCGCGGTAGATACTGTGCCGGTCGATCTCGTGATCGTCTCAGTCGGTGTGAGCCCCAACCCGCTTATCCCCGACGCGGTCAAAGGGCTCGACATATCGCGCCGAGGCACCATCGTTGTCAACGATGACACGATGCAGAGCTCGCTCAAATATATTTATGCCGGAGGCGATATTGTGCGTGGCGGAGCCACAGTGATCCTCGCTATGGGCGACGGACGCCGTGCTGCCGAAGGCATGGCCGCCGCCCTGCTCCCCTGATCTCGACTGTCAGGATAATCAGCGGGCGAAGAAACGGAACGGACGGGTGATGTCGGCTGTAGGAATTATGGCTATGACAGGTAGCCCGTCCGGCGTATAATCGGGCTCGGGCAACTTGAGGAGCTCGGCCATGAGCGACTCCATCTCGGCCTGATCAAGCCTTGTACCCGACATGATCGCTGCGCCGCGGGCAATGGCTACAGCCGCGGCGCGGCGCAGGGTCTCGGCACCATCGACGGTGGTGTCGGCCACCGCGTCGTCGAGAATCCGGCGCAGGGTCTCGGGTGCCCGACCGTCGGGGAGAATCGACGGAACGCTGTTCAGGCTCCAGCTCGTTCCGCCGAGATAAGTCGGGTCAAAACCCATTCCTCTCAGATCGCTCTCGATGGCCTTGAGGGTAGCGCTCTGCGACGGGGTCAGCTCGATAGCCTCTGGAAACATGACACTCTGGCTGGTGAGCGTAGGTCCGGCGCCACCCGCCATGATGCGGTCAAACAGGATCCGGATGTGGGCCCGGTGCTGATCTACTACCATGAGGCCGCTCCGGGTGGCCGATAAGATATAGCGGTTGTCAAGCTGAAGATAGCCTGTGGGNGATGCNGCGTTGCTGCTTTCCTCATTCTCGAGATCGAGAGAAGGCGCAACTTGGATAGAACTCTCCACTATCTCATCGACGGGAGCGGCCGGCATCTCGGCGGGCTCACCCCTACGGGCTGCAAAATCGGCATACAACTGCTCCCAGTTGCGGGTATTGATGCTCGACGAAGCACCCGGCTTATATCCGCCGCCCGATGCAGGCGCCGGGGCCGNCTGAGGCGTTGCTCCCGATGCAAACGGGTTATATCCCGGATCAAGCTCTACGCCGTGCGAAGCCTGTTCGTCGGGATTGAAAACCGGAATATCGGGTGCATCCGTCATGTCGAAGTCTATGCCTGCCGAAGCATTAAACCTCCCGAGACTCTCCTTGACCGCCGCGACGAGAATCTGCCAGATGGCACTCTCGTTTTCAAACTTGATCTCATTCTTAGTGGGATGGATATTGACATCGATGGTATCCGGATCCACGTCAAATGCAATGAAATAATTGGGCTGCATGTCAGGGGCGAGTATCTGTTCGTAGCAGCTCATTATAGCCTTGTGAAAAAGAGGGTGACGCATATTACGCCCGTTGACAAACAGATATTGCAGGGCATTGCGCTTACGGGCGTGCGACGGCAAACCGACAAATCCGTCAAGTCGCACGATCGAGGTGTCGGTCGCCACCGGAATCAACTGGGCCTCCATCCCCTTGCCAAACAGATCGGCGATACGGCGCTTCAGAGGCGCCTTCATCAACCGGTGGAGAAGAGCGTCATTGTGGGTTATCGAGAGCTCGATCCCGGGATTGACGAGGGCAAGACGTTCAAACTCCCTGAGCACCTGACCGAGCTCCACAGTGTCCTTTTTCAGAAATTTACGCCGGGCCGGTATATTGAAAAAAAGATTCTTCACCATCATATTGGAGCCCGGCGAACATGCCTCAGGCTCCTGCGACTCTACCTTAGACCCATTGATGACGATGCGTGTCCCAACGGTAGCATCGCGCTTCATGGTGCGCAGATCAACCTGAGCCACTGCCGCAATCGATGCGAGAGCCTCGCCGCGGAAGCCCATGGTGTGCAACGAGAACAGATCGGCGGCCACATTGATCTTCGATGTGGCATGACGCTCAAAAGCCATGCGGGCATCGGTATCGCTCATGCCGATACCGTTGTCAACGACCTGTATGAGTGTCCGGCCGGCGTCGCGGAGTATGATGTCGATCTTGGTGGCCCCGGCATCCACGGAGTTTTCAACCAGCTCCTTGACCACCGAAGCAGGCCGCTGGATCACTNCACCGGCAGCTATCTGATTNGCCACCGAATNNGGTAAGAGGCGAATTACNTCTTCAGTCATAATTGATGCAAAATTACCTCAATTCCCGATTGCTGACAAACAGTGTTATTAACCGTCGGCCAGCTNTTGTCGACATAATGTTTATAATTATGTTGATAACTTTTTGGTAAAATATTTGGAAGATAAAAAATGGGCTAATAGATACCGCGAATGTCAGGAAAAGAGAGTATCTTTGCAGATCCTATAAGATACTGTCCGAAAATGAAGAAACTTCTCATATTCATAGCTCTCATTGCCGCCATTATCCTGCCGGTGGCCTCATCAGCACAGAGCAACAATGTTGTTCCGGTAAGATGGAAGATATCGGTCGCCATGACCGGATCAGACACAGGTATTCTGACCCTCAGGGCCATTCCCTCGACCGGATGGCATCTCTACGGCACTGATCTGCCCGAGGGCGGCCCGAAATCGACATCAATCGATCTATCACAGTCAGAAGGAGTCAGCTTTGACGGAGAGCTCAAGCCATCGCTCAAGCCGGTGGCTGTTGACGACAAGCTCTTTGACATGAAGCTCTCATGGTGGGACAAGCCGGTGCAGTTTACCGTAAAATTCAAGATGGACAAAGGCTCTGACAGCGCAACCATAAGNGCCCGGGTCACTTTTATGGCCTGCAACGATGTGACCTGCGCCGCGCCACTCACCATCAATCTCGACCAAAGCGTCAAGCGTGCAAAGTAAAGGCCGCCCCATCAATTTCAGAATCAATCTATCCCCGAACCTAAAAGATATATCACTCAATGAAGCTCCGGTTTCTGACTCTGATCTCCTTTGTCGCAACAATGATAGTTGCNTCGGCCCAGATCCTTAACCCGATAGTCTGGACCACCTCGATAGAAATGACCTCACCATCCGAAGGCGTACTGAAATATGCCGCCGACATCGAAAACGGGTGGCATCTGTATGGCACCACACTCCCCGANGGAGGGCCTAACCCCACCACCGTCACCTATGAGACCCTCGAAGGGGTGGAGCTGACGGGAGAACTGACACCCTCCCGTCCTGCGCCCGAGACCGTCGACATGGTCTTTAACCTCAAGCTCGGATGGTGGACCGAAAAAGTGACCCTGTCGCAGACCTTCCGCGTCAAGTCGCCCGACAACTACGCTATCGAAGGTTATATCTCATATCAGGGCTGCAACGACGANAGCTGCATCCCNCCCACAAAGGAATATTTCACNTTCAAGAGCGGCNCNACAGCCTCTGCCGCAGCCGCATCACAGTCACAACCTGATGAACCCGCAGCAGCCGCCACANCAGCTTCCGGCATCGACAATTCCGGATGGTGGACTCCGGTTGACTTCTCGACCGTAGGTGCTTCCGACAATGCCGCCACGGCCTCCATTGCCGAGCAGAGCTGGTGGTATATCTTCATCTGGGGCTTCCTCGGCGGCCTTGTCGCACTGCTCACTCCCTGTGTGTGGCCCATGATTCCGCTCACCGTCAGCTTCTTCCTCAAAAAGGGAGGCAAGGATCGCGGCAAAGCTATCCGCGACGCCATCACCTACGGAGTGGCNATCATCGTGATCTATCTCATCCTCGGTCTGGCCATAACCCTGATCTTCGGAGCTTCCAAGCTCAATGATCTCGCCACAAACGCCGTCTTCAACCTTGCTTTCTTCCTGCTCCTCGTGGTCTTCGCCATCAGCTTCTTCGGAGCCTTCGACATCAAGCTGCCCTCGAAATGGAGCAACAGCGTCGACTCGCGCGCCGAAGCCACTACCGGCATGCTGTCGATCTTCTTCATGGCCTTTACNCTGGCTCTGGTCAGCTTCTCATGCACCGGCCCCATCATCGGCACTCTCCTTGTCGAAGCNGCCTCGGTNGGCAACATCGCCGGCCCGGCCATCGGCATGGGCGCTTTTGCCCTTGCGCTGGCCATACCGTTCACGCTTTTTGCCGTGTTCCCCTCATGGCTTCAGGGAATGCCCCGCTCGGGCGGATGGCTCAATTCCGTTAAGGTAGTCCTGGGCTTCCTTGAGCTTGCCCTGTCGCTCAAATTCCTCTCTGTTGCCGATCTGGCATACGGCTGGGGCATCCTCGACCGCGAAGTATTCGTGAGCCTGTGGGTTGTGATCTTCGCGCTGCTCGGATTCTATCTGCTCGGTAAGCTCCGTTTCAGCCACGACACNCCGGTTGATCATGTGGCCATCCCCCGCTTCTTCCTCGCATTGGCTTCNCTGGCCTTCGCCGTTTATCTCATTCCCGGTCTGTGGGGCGCTCCGCTCAAGAGCGTCAGCGCATTCGTTCCTCCGCTCTACACTCAGGATTTCAACCTNTATGCCGGCGGGGAGTTCCGCGAATTCGACGACTATGACAAGGGCATGGCTTTCGCAGCCGAAAACGGCCGNCCCGTNCTGATCGACTTCTCGGGCTACGGCTGCGTCAACTGCCGCAAGATGGAAGGCGCAGTGTTTGACACCGAGGAAATCTCAGGCATAATACGCGAGAACTTCGTGCTGATAAAGCTCATGGTCGACGACAAGACCTCGCTTGAGCAGCCCTACACCGTCGACGATGCCGGCAAGACCATCAAGATCTCTACCGTTGGCGAGAAATGGAGCTATCTCCAGCGCCATAAGTTTGCCGCCAACTCTCAGCCTTATTATGTCATGATAGGCAATGACGGACAGCCTCTCGCCGGGCCCTACTTCTACGACGAAAACGTAGCGAAATTTGCCGAATGGCTCGGTTCGGGCATAAGCAAATACATCGGTGACTGATTTCAGAACGAAGATGACCAGACATACCCGTCAGGAAAAAATAGAAGCTCTCGGGCGGGTGATCGACACCCTCGATCGCCTGCGCGTAGAGTGTCCGTGGGATCGCAAGCAGACCAACGAGAGCCTGCGGCCCAACACCATCGAAGAGGTCTATGAACTTGCCGATGCCCTCGCCGGCAACGACAACCCCAATATCGCCAAAGAGCTCGGCGATGTGCTCCTCCACGTCTTGTTTTATGCAAAGATCGGTGAGGAGAAAGAGGCCTTTGACATTGCCGACGTAGCCGACCGGCTCAACGAGAAGCTCATCTTCCGCCATCCGCATATTTTCGGAAACGTGGAGGCCGAGACCCCCGAACAGGTGTCGGCCAACTGGGAGCAGATAAAACTGAAAGAGAAAGGAGGCAACAAGACCGTCCTTGCCGGCGTGCCCGCCTCACTCCCCTCCCTCATCAAGGCCTACCGCATTCAGGAGAAAGCGGCCAACATCGGCTTTGACTGGGAGCATCCCGATCAGGTCTGGGACAAGGTGAAAGAAGAAATCGACGAGTTTGAANCTGAGGCAAAGGCTGCCCCCAAGAATGAGAAGGGTAAGCCTCTCCCCGAGGCCCGNGAGGCTCTGGCCAACGAGATGGGCGATCTGTTTTTCTCGCTCGTCAACGCTGCCCGGCTCTACGGCATCCATCCCGACACAGCTCTTGACCACACCTGCCGCAAATTCATCAGCCGCTTTAACCATATAGAGCAACGCAGCAAGCAACAGGGGCGCCAGCTCAGTAGCCTGTCGCTCGAAGAGATGGATCGTCTTTGGAACGAAGCTAAGAGTCTCGAAAACTGATCGCCTCCCTTCCCCGCTAATTCATTCTTTTCTCTCCAAGACAAAAGTCATGATCATCCACCGTCTCATCACAGCCATAACGGCAATGGTGATCACCATTGCCGCCAGTTCGCGCACCCTCTACGACTTCGCCGTCATCCCGCAGCCGGGCGTCAATATGCCCTTCACATTATCTGTCGACTCGATCGAAATNCGTAGCGATGTAGCAAGGATCTACGGNCATATTTATGGCACGCCCAACACCTCGGCCCGCATCGACGGATTCTTCATCAAGCCGGATGCCAGAGCCGTGCCATTAGGAACCAAGATAGTAGAAGAGGAGGCCACGGATATCGACGGATTCGAGTTCACTCACCGCTTCCAGTGGGAGGAGGATGGCGACATCCCCGTAGAAATCGACTTCAATCCCATACCGGTGGCCGATGTATATTATATGCGCATCACTCATCCTAACGGATGGTATGGCCTGACACTGCGCAAATCCCACGCAACCCGCTCGAAACAAAAGCGCAACCGATGAAGGTCTGCATCACGGAGAAACCGAGTGTAGCCCGCGACATAGCCAACATNCTCGCCGGCCCGTCGGCTCCCAGGCACGACGGCTACATNGACTGCGGCGAATATAAGGTAACGTGGACATTCGGTCACCTTTGCTGCCTCAAAGAGCCTCACGACTACACCGAACGCTGGAAACGCTGGAGCTTGGGATCGCTGCCGATGATCCCCGACCGCTTCGGCATCAAGCTCATCGACTCTGCAAGCTACAAACATCAGTTTGAGGTGATCGAGCGCCTGATAAGCGAGGCCGACGAGGTGATAAACTGCGGCGATGCCGGCCAGGAGGGCGAACTGATACAGCGCTGGGTCATGCAGAAAGCCGGCACGAGATGTCCCGTCTACAGGCTGTGGATCTCGAGTCTTACTGACGAGAGCATCCGCGAGGGCTTCAAAAATCTGCGTCCACAGGCCGACTTCGAGAACCTTTATCTCGCAGGGCTGTCGCGCGCCATAGGCGACTGGATTCTCGGGATGAACGCCACCCGTCTCTACTCACTGCGCTACTCCGAGCCGGGCAAAGTGCTGTCGATAGGGCGCGTACAGACCCCCACACTCGCCCTGATAGTCAAGCGCCAGCATGAGATAACGCACTTCAAGCCCGAAGACTATTGGGAGTTGCGTACCATCTATCGCGACACCCCCTTCTCGGCCACNATAGCNCGNTTGAAGTCAATCGATGAGGCGCAGAAAGCGCTGGAGAGTGTCAAGCCCTTTCCCCTGGTCATTGACAAGGTCGAAAAGAAAAAAGGCCGCGAAGCGCCTCCACGCCTGTTTGACCTCACGAGCCTTCAGGTAGAGTGTAACAAAAGGTGGGGCTGGAGCGCCGAGACATCGCTCAAGCTCATTCAGTCGCTCTATGAGAAAAAAGTAACNACATATCCACGNGTCGACACCACCTATCTCTCCGACGACCTCTATCCAAAGATCCCCGGCATCCTCCGGCGTATGACCCCTTACTCGCCGCTCACCGAGAGCATACTCGCCGGAAAGATTCACAAAAGCANGAAGATCTTCGATAACTCCAAAGTTACCGACCACCACGCCATCATACCGACTGGCCAGGCCCCCNACACTCNCGTAGGCGACGAGCGCAAGCTATATCACCCTGTAGCCCTCCGCTTTATCGCCGCCTTCTAC
>WFLX010257390.1_pt1 | contig 13114 bp, 12 predicted proteins | sample 4967041 | NCBI WGS metagenome assembly WFLX01 (sample SAMN12857096, study PRJNA449069) | gut metagenome | isolation source: stool from male and female vole | host: Microtus ochrogaster | place: USA:Florida | collected 2017
GATTATATTTTCGAAGTAGGAGGAGCGAAAAAGGGGCAAAAACAACTTGAAGGAGACCCTAACGGTATTGTAGTGCGTGATGACATAGAATTCGGTCATGGCAACATCATTCCTCTATGGCAGTTCGGCCTGAACTACTGAACTAAAATACTCTATCCTCTACAAAAAAGTCAGATTATTTATGACCGCTCAGACAAGAACCGACTCGCTATTCGCTTCTGATGCAGACCATGTCTATAATTCTGAAACATGGTCAGATTTCCGTCTTATTCACGAATCGGAAGAGGGTTGGAGCGTGGTGTATTCCGGACTTTACCATGGGAGACGTGTGGCAATCAAAGGCTTGAAATCTGAATACAGCAAAAGCCAGTTTCATCATGATATCTTGAAAAAGGAATTTGAACTCACATCCATACTGAATCATCAGAACATTGTCAACGTTCTCTGGATTGAGAATGTGCCCGAGATAGGAGAGTCCATTTTGATGGAATACATAGATGGAATAACCTTGGCAGATTATTCGGAATCCCATCCATCGCTTGGCAACAAGCAGATAATTGACATTATCAGCCAGATATGCTCCGCAGTAGCATATTTGCACTCGCGTCAGACAGTGCATTGTGATCTGAAGCCATCAAACATCATGATTACTTCCTCAGGATTCGTAAAACTTATCGATTTCGGTATGAGCAGAGGCAACGGTTTCGAACGTCTTGATTTTCCTGGAGGAACAAAAGGATTTACTGCTCCTGAAAATTTCAACTCAGACTCATCAGCCTCAGTTGCTGTAGACATATTTTCAATCGGTAAAATTCTTGAACTCTTGGATAGCAAAGGCGTGTTCAAGAGTGTCTGGAAAAAATGTCAATCACTCGATCCCCAAAAACGACCCACAAGCGCAACCGAAATCTCCGAACTCCTTTCTGGACTCAACGCACGAAATGACCGAAGAAAAAGACTATACGCTGCTATCGCAATAGTTTGTGGAATACTTATTCTCGGCGTAGGAATTTATAGTATATTGCCATCGGAGCAACCTAAGATCGAGATAGATGACACCTCTCCAGGCATTCAAGAGATAGATTCTATTCCATTGAATATTGAGAAACAGAATATTGAAATCCCGACATCACAACCAGACGAAGCAGGCGTTGAAGACTCCACAGACCCCCAAACTATAGCTATAGTTAATATTGCGGAGGAGTTTCCTCCCATGGAGGCTGGGGATATAGCAGAGCTTGATGAGAGCCTTTTTCAGAAGCAGTATACTGAAAAGTTTCAGCAAGTAGTTGGAATGAGATTTAAGCAACATCTTGACTTGATCGACACCATGACCACTGTCAGGTCGAATGAATTGCAGGAAGTGGTGCATTGGCGTTGGCTTGCCAAGAAGGATATGAGGAAATGGCTTGAAGAGAAATTGGCTCCTAATTATCCTCTAATAGAAGAGGAAATGAAAAATGTAGAGCGAAACATTGAGTTTTATGCAAGTTTTTCACATCGCAGAGGAATAGAATGGTCGCATAGGGCTGATGCGATAAAGCGATGTCCTGACTTAGCCGGAGCTGGCACAAAATACGCCTACTATGAAGGAATGGATATTCTTGTGGTGCGCAAACTGGAGGAAGACGGCGAGTGGCACGAAACGCGGACCAAAGTGCCAATAGACAGAAGCGATCCGGAAGCCACCATGAAAATCAAGCACGAATACATGGAAATAGCGAGGAAAGACTAATCTTCCATCGCTTTTTGCTTATCTTTCACTGAACACTATTTTACAGCTTTCAGAATTATGTCTGATCGCTCATTGTTCGGATCTACCTTTATTTTAAGTTCATCTTCGCTCCATTCTACTCGAGGACCAAGTGCGCTTTCTCCCTCACCTTGGAATTCAGAATAGAAATAATTGTTATCTGTAAGCACTGAATAAATACTATTGCTAAACTCATCCTCATAACTATTGATCAAAGCATCTGAAGGATTTTCTATTTCGCCCGATACGATTGCTTTTACTCCATCGACGTGCCCGGGAATCTTATATAGCTTAATCTTGATTTTCATTCCATCTTTCGACTTATAGGCCATCTCGTGAGTGGATCGATCGATCTTGTTATAGAGTCCCTGCTCTATATATATATTATGGACAGTACGCTCCGGATCCCAATCGGACTTGACTTCTGTTATGAATTGTTCAATATCATCTATATTGACATCTGCAATTAATGGGGCATTCTTTCTTACACAATATTTTCGTTTGCCAAAAGTAAACACTTCATCGGAATTATTTGAAATACTCGTGTCATAGATTTCTTCAGCTCGTCTCAACTTTAGTCTTCCATTGTCAATCCTGCCTGCACCGAAATCCTCTGCATCAAGTCTGCTTGAAAGAACGCTCACTTTATTTCCTGTCTTGTCAGGCTGAAACTCAAGAGTCCAAGCGAAACCTGGATATAGAAAATATCTTGTTTCCCTCGTTTCTTGATTATGGAATGTTTCAATCTGATAAGTGGTAAACGTCATCTTATCAATTTGAGATGGTTTTTTATTCAATGTAACATCTTTGCTTATCGTACGGACCCCATCATCAAACATCTCGTCTGTATAGATAGTCACATATCCCGGTGTTTTAGATTTTTCTACTCGGCGATCGACTTCAATATCCCAATATACGCTAAATGGTTCTAATGCTTCATACCATCCTTTATCAAAAGCATATACGTTATAGCCAGCCCAATTAGAATTACCTGATAATAAAACCCCAAGATAATCTTTACCGGAATCATCCAAGTTGCCAAGATTAAATAAGTTGGCGCTGAGAGAATTCCATTCCATTCCATCAAATTTTGGATTGTCACTTCTTAACACAATAGGTATATCATCTTCAGTATTATCGTAATCTGGGCCCCCCTCTATCCAAAGTCTTTCATATTCTCCATCCCCATCAAAATCACCCACTATTAATTCTTGCTTGCTTTGAACTCCTTCTTCTGCGTTTCCTCCAGTCTTTTTTGCTCGAAAGAATATAATTAAACAAACTATTAGCAAAACGAGCACTATACAACCAATTGAAACGCCAACAATAACTTTATTCCTGTTCCTTTTGGTTTCTGTTGAGTAATCGGATTCCTTAGGTTTTTGCGACGTTAAAGTTTTTTCATTATCTGAAATTTTTTTAGCCTCTCTATANCTTGGCACTCTGTCAGAAATAATGAAAGTTCCAGCACCTTGAGACTTTTCTTCTGATTTGATCTTTTTTACCTTACTATTAAAATTTTGAGAAGTCTCTTTGTTTTTAGACATGCCTTCTTCCTCTGAATCTGCTTGTTGGCTGTTGACATCCGTCAAAGGAGTATCTGCATTAGAGGCGTCCTTTATTGAATTAGATTCTACCACCGAACCGTATGTGTCGTTTTTTATATCTTGAGTTTGATTCTCTTCCTCTTCAAGATCTAATTCATCGCCGAGATATTTTGTACCCTCAATGAGTAAATTGGATTCATACACCCATGGTGCTATCTCTAAGAAAGATAGAATCAAGACATAGCATTTGGTGAAGATAATCTTTCCTATATCACTGCCGTTTACAGCAATATATATAGCAATGCCTATAAATAAAAGACTTAATACAATATAAATGATTGATGTAGTAAGAAAAATTAATCCCAGTTTTTTAATTTTCCCTTTATAATTTTTTTTCAGAGCATACCCAAGAAAGGCGAGTGTTATCAATTCGAAAAATCCTATTATTACGCAAATTACTTCAAATAATCCATAAATTTCCGGAAATCTTGGAAAACGATAGGATAAGATTATAATAATGCCAATAATGCCTCCTACTGCTTCTAAAATAATGGATAATAATATTAGAGCNTTTACTTTTTTGTTAAGATATGGAAGTCCATTTCTCAACATCGAAAGAAACGATATTTTGATAATGCTTATTATTACTGAACATATCCATATCAATAGGGGAAAATCATATTTAAATGAGCTGGAGTCAAATAAACTTTTACACGTAGCTTGATACCAGATAACAGTAACCACAATAAGAGCCCAATATAACATTATAAAGGTTCCTTTGTCGTCGCGTTTTGTCCTTAAATAATTCATAATCGACTGTTAGCTATAAATAATCAACATATGCGCGTATAATGGTATTCCTCTCCTTCGTTGTCTTCTGCAATGAACGAATCTGTTATCGGGCTTTTGATCCTTACTCCTTCCTGATAATCGTTCTTCTTTAGTTCCCTCAGAATCTCATCTTTAAATTCCTCTCTGTCGCTCTTATCCAGAAGTCTCTTGTTGAAAGAAAAGTTAACCGAACCCTTCTCAATATCATTGACAATCTCCTTCTTTGTGGCATACCATTTTCCCTCATAGGTTACAGTTGCTATATCAGCATTGATCGGATATCCTATGTGAAATATGATATAGGAATTGAATCTGTGATCTTCAAGAGAATAGCTNTCTGTTGCANTAACTGTCATGTGCACACCANCTTCTGNTTCAGAATAANTNTATTGCCANCNCCCTTCCAAATTTTGCTCCNNTTCTGCATCACNGTTCTCGCATGCANANAGATTAATTGCCATTACNACAATAAGCAGAGTTAGTATAAATTTAAACTTTCGATTCATGGTTATTAAGTATTTGTTATCTGTTAAGAAGCGTGATGAATATAAAGACTTGCTGACCATCTGATGAAGTAAAGTTTGTCAGATGTTCAAGTTGCTTGACATATCCCACTGAGTGTTCCTTTATATTTTCTATGATTTCAGTGTCGGAGGTGCCATCTGATTTTTCAGTGGTCCTGATTATCATATCTTCCGTAATGTTTGATCCATTGAAGAATCTGGACGCTTGAGACATTGCCTTAACGGATGCAACTCTATTTAATGCGCTCTCTGAATTATACTTCTCCTTGTCAAGTTTAACCACAGACATAAGATAAGCATTGTCATAGTCTTCGACTGCCTTAACCCCGTCAAAGGGGGCATTCTCATACATACGCACAAGAAAGTTTGCCAAAGCAGTCTTCTCCTGATTATAACTCTGAGCCCAAGATGGGAGGGAAGACACGATTGCTAAGGTAAGCAAAATATTGATAATAATACGCTTCATTCTTTTGTCGGGTATTGCTTACGGTATATTGAAATGACATGCTTTATGAATTCAATCACATCATTCTTTTCAAAATAACCAAATTCATATTTCTCCCCATCATTTCTATCAGACGATTTCTTCTTATCAGTGAAACATTGAAGTTTACATTGAGTTTCTGTAGTCGTCATCCATGATGGAATCCTATCCTCTTTTGTAAAATCAGCAACCCCGACTTTATAAGCGCTTTTGTCCGTAAGTTCACAATACACGTAGATTGCATTCTCATTGCCAAGGTTTATGACACAGGAGTTGGGTTGCCATTTCGTAAGTCTGATTGATGAATCCACTTTTGACAATACCTCTTTTAAATTGTCAGCCATAGTTTCCGGCAATAGATTCATCATTTCTCGTAAAGCAAGCAAGTCTGTAAGCATAGTCTTATTCTCACTATCTTCTCGGATAGCATTGTCAAGCTCTTTCCCTTTTTCAAGTTTACTCATATTATTACTTAGTTTTTCAAGTAGCGTTTTATACTGACTTAAAGTATATTTAACCTCTTCATCCTGAATATTTTTAAGACACGGGTCTACCCAGTTTCTTAATAATGAAATCTCATTTTTTATATTTACCACAGAAATTGGAATAAGACAGGACTCGATTTTTTGACTATCATCCTTATCCCAGCCATTACGGTCAGGTATCTTATCTGGCAACAAGGTCAGGTATACGACAGCATCCACATGATAATTATTCTTGTCATTCATCGTTTCATAATATCCTGGCAACTGGCGATACATATCAACGGCATCATTGATTTTATTTTCAATGATAATACAGTGATTGGTATTCTCATCTTTTATAAGAATATCTATACGGTGCTCCTCTCTTTCTATGACAGGTTTAGAATAAAATTCTATTGATTTTCCGGAATGCTTTTTCTTTGAGGCATTCATCATTTCTATGAATGTCTCAAGAAGAATNTATTTNCCAGTATCNTCATCCTNGTGGCGAAGAAAGGCTGCCAAGATATCGCTATGATAGTTTTCTCTATAATAAAGATCAGAAGTGATTGTAAATACATTGAACTTGTCAATGTAATCTTTCTTCACTATCTCTCTATATTCTTTTAATAGCTTANCTATATCAGTTTTTTTAAGTTTTTGAATCATTGTTCTCATTATCTATATTGCTATTCCTTTCTAACGACCTTAAAAGAAGAGTATTTCCCAATATCTTTTTTCGGAATAAGGAATCTCAGTTCACAGACTGGCATCCTTTTCTCCCTTTTTTCATTACTGTAGAATAACCCCGGAAATAGACATTCATACCATGTGTTAATGCCTTTCAAAGTTTCATAATGTGCATAAGTACGATATGTAGATTCTATATTATATATTTCAAATGGCATATTAGAGAAAGATTGTGCATCGTTACTTACATACCGACCTTCTGATTTAGTAAGATGCTCTGTAGAAGACTTCTGCTCTGCATAACGATTCCCGTTAGATTTTGCTAAATGCCTTATTTCCTTTAAATAAAAATCATGTCGGTTCCCAAGATTATCTAAAATTACAAANTCACAACACATATCACCAATCTCATTATATAAATCCTCAACTAACTGACCAGNTTTGGGATTTGTAAANTTTAAAATTTGTTTTCCCACTTCATATTTTGGATTGGATATATGTTCAATACGTGTATTAGANTTTTCATACATTTCACTTTNACTTTTTGTTAGTGCAATACCTTCAAGAGAAGTAGATAGCAGTTCTCCGAATTGGCTTATTTGGGGTTCTCTAAGTGATTTATCCCTCATGTTTATATCAGAATAAAAATCAGGAATTTTTCTATTTGAATATACCTCAGTTGTTCGATTTGAATAAGTATCGCTTTCTGCGAAAGTTGTCACATAAAACTTTACTGGCACCTCATAATAATCATTTGCATTCTCTAAACCTCTATCATATCCTATCTCTTTTGGCGACTCCATTTCCATTTCCCAGCTTATCATTGCAGGAAGAATTGATTTTACTTCTGTTATCAGATTTTCCAATGCCTTTTCTTCATTTACCATTCTTAATTCCTTTAATTTCATCTGCATACCAAACGTGTTGCCGGCAAACTCACACTCACTTCCATGATTTTGTGCATATTTTATAAGATGTGGAAGGCTAACGGTAGCTTTGGTGGTGACCATAAATCCGCTGCCATCAGCTTTTTCTGCATCCGAAAGAATGGAATATTCCTTAATTGCGCCGGTTGAGATCGTCACAATCTCATCCTTTACAAGATCATCATTAAGAATAGTGGTATTGGCCGAAACGAATGCTCCATATGCCTGCTCAATAGCGGTTCTTAATGCGTTTTTGATAGCATCGTCTTTAGTTGGACCATCAGAAGAAACAGTCAATGTGATTTCTCCATTGCTTTGGGCAATACATGTGCCACACCAGCAAACAGCCATGACGATCGCAACAATTCTCAAAATAGATTTCATAATAAAATGTTTTTACCAGTTATAGTATACTTTTGTTTCAGGTTGATGCTCTGCCCATTTTTCAACTACTGAGCGAGCCGCAGCAATGGATTCCATTGATTGTCTATGTGAATTAGCCTGCTCTCGCTTACGGAATTCCTTTTCATCGTTATATTGCTGAAGTTTGAATTGCCATTCCCTTTCTTTGTCTGACGATAGTTTCTCTGATATTGAAGATGCTAATGTTTCAGCAGATGAAAATGCAGATGAACCCACTGGAATTTCATTAAGGNAGGTTATNGCNNGCTCNGCGCCTTTTTCATCCTGNGACGNATTCCATGCATTTTTCGCTTGNNCNAATAGTNCAGNNCCCTCACTGTCAATCTTATTCTGATAAATAACTTCGACTTCTTTCATGGCTCTTTCATAACATTCATAGCAAACTTCAGGAGTGTTCATCAAAAGTGCAATAGCCTCATCATATTTTCCAGTCGATGCAAGAGTTCGTGACTTATCAATAATGTTGGTGCAATTTTCAGTATAGTAAACACTTATTTTATCGTATGCTTCATCAAAAATAGTTGAGAATATCGGGTTTGACGACTTAATGCCATTGAATGCTGTTTGCCAAGCCTTGGTCTCATTTACTCCAATACCCGACAAATCCAAAGAAGCTGAGGCATAAGTTTTGTCTTCTATTACATCTCCAATTATGAAAGTCACTTCAACTTTCTGGCTAATGCGTGGAGGGGTTGTTGGGGTTACATCTTTCTGCAGCACATGGCATTTGGCAAGCATTACAAAACGATCAGCCCTATTCATCGAACCAAAGCCATATTGTATCAAGGCCTGTTCCATTTTAGAAACCAACAATTTCTTTGATGCCTCCGGCACATCCTCGCCTATTACAACCGGGAAATATGAAATATGCCCTGAATTTTCAGCCTTTATATCCAGTCTGCAGATTGCTAATGAAAACATTAACAACAATAATACTCTTTTCATTTCTCTCCTAAAANTAGTNNAGCCTCTCCGAGACNACGGATTATTACTTTNGAANTGATGTTGTAAGGNNGTTTTTGGAGGTACTTGCGCAAANCAGTTGCAAAAGCGCGGGCATCCAAGGCCTTTCCTNTTTGGTCTTTCAATGGTATCCTTACTTGTTCAAATTGAGNAAAAGACTCTGTGCCGTCACTAAGATTGTAGNTTCCTTTGACNGTGTTATCTCGTANCCANGNNTGAATGANATCTGTCAATTCTTCTCCNTCNTACTCNGTNTCGAGATCGTTGTCCCAATTATCCCAACANCTGACCGTCAANGCAATTTCCCGACCGTTTTTCTTTTGATCTGNATACCAATTGTCNAGTTGCTTATCAAATTCCTTGATNTTTGCNTTNACNGCNTCTTCNAGGGCAACCGGNATNGCCGCATTGGTNGGCANNGAATTNCCNGTTGCAGTNGCAATCCGCTTGTTGGTATAAGCATCAAATGCTTCAAGAGTGAAAGACACTATCCTGCCGGCATGATTCTTCGAAATATTCCACCATAATTGGATGACAATGTCAGATTTCATTTTACGCTTAAGAATATCAAGGGGAGTTTCCACTATTGATGCTCCGGAAGTCTTACTCGATATTACATTATCTTCGGTTTGTTTAACGTCGAGCGACTTAATTTCCATCTCTGCATCCTTAAGACTATAGCCCATACCAGTCAGCACTGCACCAACTTTTGAAATCACTTGCGGCAACTCAATGTCTTCAGTGAATGCGCGTTTATAGTCCGATACTTTTACGGTCGAACCCTGATTATCAAAAGATTTGGTAAAATACCGTTGAGTACACCAATTGTCGCTGGGTAAGATCATCAGTGTAGGTTTTTTGACCTCATCTGCATAAGTCCATATGGCAGAAATAAGAGTGATGACAATCAATAATGCACGCTTCATGATTACCAATATAATCTTTCTTTTAGCCGCCCAACTCCCCTCGACAGCGATAAAGGTTAGTAAAAAAAAGCGTGAGAGCCGTACTTTCTGCCCGTCCCATGCATAGAGGCCCTGGAATTGCCCTTTGGAATGGAACGGACAGAGCAGAAGCCTCACGCGGAATATGATNTATGNATCATGTGCCGGCACTCGCGTGTCAGCCCATGACCGATAGGTCATATCCACATTGANTGTCTACTCCTGTCTCAATCCTGATTCCAAAATAGAAGTTTTCCAGGTTTCTATGCATCAAGAATGAGCGTTGAGTAAAACGCCTTTTATATGTCTATCTACCACTCGCTTTGCCGTGGCCGGGCTTCTGCGAGCGGTCGATGTGGCAAAGTTAGTGAAAATTTTTAATCTGTGCAACTAAAAATTTTTTCGCTTGCAAAGTTATATAAGATTTTACTATGTTGTCGCATTCCCTTCGGTCCATTATGGTTCAGTTTAACGTTTCTTAACATCCAGACTGAAGCATCCCTCTTAATTTTTGACTAATTTTGCTCTCAATCAGATAACTTATGAAAACAGACAAGTATAAATTAGATCAACTAAGAAAGGCTGTGGAAGAGACCTTCGGAAGGACCCCAGGATCTCCTACCGACTTTGATAGACTCTCATATGAAATCCTTTCCGCAACCAGCAATAAACTCGGTGTCTCAACTCTAAAGAGATTCTGGGGGTACATCAACTCACCATACAATGCCACCTACACTACACTCTCAGTCTTAGCCCGATATGCAGGATTTCGCGATTGGGATGCATTTTGCTCTCATTATAAAGTTGATGACTCAAATTTCTCTACTACAAAATTGATGGTGCCTGCCTCATTGAAAATAGGTGCAGTAGTGAAGGCAGAATGGGCATCCGATAAAAGTGTCAAAATAAAGAAAATTGCTGATCCTAACAGGTTTGAGGTAATGGAATCCACCAACATTAAACTGCAGCCGAATGACACCCTAAGTTTAGATGTCTTAATTGTNGGAGAAAAATTNATAGCAACCGATTGCCGCCGTGCCACCCACCACTTAGGCACCTACATAGCAGCATGCAATCAAGGAATCGCCTCCATCCTAATTTCATAACTCTATCACCCATTCGCAGCTCATGGACTTCCCTTCCCAAAAGCACTGAGTCTTTGCCCATTTACGTTAGTTTTTAAGAGTTTGAGACAGTTGTGTGATTTATCTGCATGGTTTATATGCGCAATATATCTGCACATTATATCAGCATAATTTATCTGCGCAAATTTTGTATTTATCTTCATATTTTGTGTTTTTATTTTGTTAATTCAGTTATTTTGTGTATCTTTGCATTCACAATTTATGTGGTGTGGATATATTTATTCATAAATATCTTCATGCTTTTATTTAATTATCTGCATTTATCTGCACAAAATCAATTTTAAATAAAATGATTATTCAAGCTGCTGACATATTAAGGCTCATGAGGGAAGGGGAGGGCTTGCAATTAGAGATGAAAGCATGTGGCTCTTCGTTNCCATCTTCGATTTGGGAGACATACTCAGCATTTGCCAACACTCGTGGCGGTGTGATGCTGCTGGGAATTACTGAGCATAAGTCACATTCCGGCTCTGGTCGCTTTGAGGTCACCGGAGTATCAGATGCCAATAAAGTTGTCACTGATTTCTTCAATATGCTCAGCAATTCTCAGAAAGTCAGCGTCAATGTATTGGTGGATAGTGATGTGCGTATTGTTGAAGTGGAAGGNAAGGATGTAATCTACATTTCNGTGCCGGAAGCAAGTTATCGCGAAAANCCGGTATATATCAACAACAACCTTCAGTCTGGTTCTTACAAGCGTCTGTTTGAAGGTGATCGTCACTTGTCGAAGTCCGAGTTGACTCTGCTCATCCGCGACAGTTCAGATGATATCGATTCGCAGATAATTGAATGTTATGGTATGCAGGATGTTGATGAGGAAACTTTACGGAAATATAGGCTCTCTTTTCTTCATAAAAATCCTCATCATGCTTATGAGGGTCTTGATGACAAGGATTTCCTCATGAAAATGGGTGCGTATGCTGTCGACAGGAAAAAAGGATTGGATGGGCTTACTATGGCNGGNCTTCTGATGTTTGGAAAGGGGCAGTCTATTCATGAGGTTTTTCCATCGTTTAGAGTGGACTACCTTGATCGAATCGACATTCAGCCTGGGGATGACCTAAAATGGAATGACCGCCTGACCGACGATGGCCGTTGGGAAGATAACTTGTATAATTTCTTGCTTCTGACACTCAGAAAACTTCTTTTCACGCTTCCGTCTGAGGGCAGAATTGTAGATGGCAGCAGGAAAGATGGAGGAGAACTGTATGATGCTGTCAGAGAGGCAATGGTGAATAGCCTGACATATTGTGATTATAAAGTCGGTGGCGTGCTCCGGATTGACAGAATGACTGATAAGATTGTGATGCGAAATCCTGGTACTTTAAGAATAGCTCCGGAACGTATTTATGAAGGAGATTATACACGTGCTCGCAACGCCACAATTCAGAAACTTCTTCGTATGGTGGGGTTCGGTGACAATATAGGTTCCGGTTTCCAAAAAATCTTGAAGGCATGGGATAGTTTGAAATTTGTTTCTCCCGATATCCATGAAGAACCGGATGTGACAGAAGTTTGGCTGACTCTTCCGCTGTATAAGAAGATAAAGACAAAAACTTCAATTGAAAATGTTTCAGAAAGAGAGCAGGCCTATCAGGTGGAGGAGCCGGAGGTGGAGTTCCATTCCAAGTCAAAAACTGGCATGGCTCGTTTCCTCAGTCCTATGCAGATAAGGATTATCAATGAGATAGAGGCTGATCCGTATATTTCTATTCCTGAAATTGCTGATAAAATAGGAGTAAAGGAGGGTCTTGTGCGATCTCAGCGTCGGGCGATGGAGAAGTATGTAGAATTAAGACGGGTAGGCTCAAGGAAAGCTGGTTTTTGGCAAATCCTCTGGAAATCGTTGCGTAAAATGTAATTAGAAGAAAGCATCGAAGCGGATAGCTGAGGCTTCCCCATGCCCGAAGCCCCCAACCCCCTAAAGGGAAAATATGAGGCCAGTGGCCAGAAGCAAATGAACGTAAGAAAGCATGCTCCGCATGCGCCCCGCAAAGTCAAAAAGAAACTAAGACCGAGACAAATAAAGTAGTAAGCATGCGGAGCATGCTCCCTTACGTTCAATTGCATCTGGCATCATATTATTGTTTGAACAAGTTGGTGTCCCAAGGCATTTTATAAGCAGAACAGTAAAACACACACACTACTATGAGCAAAAGAACAATTTACAGCCGTTTTCAGGAGATGGTCAATAAGTATCCTGAAAATCCTGCGATAGTCGAAGATAATCGCACATTAAGAGCCCGTCTCATAAATTGGGGAGCCCCTGGGGTCGCTGGATTGGAGCGATTTTCGGCTTATGAGCGATTGAGCATAGCGGGCTATGTGATTGAGCCAAAAGCCGAAAAGCGCCCAAGCCAGCGAAGGCATTTGGTAATATCCTCAAGAGCATCTCAATTGGATATGAGTTAAGGCTATTT
>WFLX010382442.1_pt1 | contig 13107 bp, 9 predicted proteins | sample 4967041 | NCBI WGS metagenome assembly WFLX01 (sample SAMN12857096, study PRJNA449069) | gut metagenome | isolation source: stool from male and female vole | host: Microtus ochrogaster | place: USA:Florida | collected 2017
CATTTCCCTGATCCCGATGTATGCCTGCGTGCAGTCGATTGATATCATAAAATGCGTTATCGGGTTTATATTAGTGAAAAAGGGCATCTGGATCAATAATATCGTTTCCGACGGGCAGGCGAAGCAATCGGCGGAAGCATAGGCTTGGTATGGGGATATCAGAAACTGCATATATAAAGAGCAAAAAGACCTTCTGTTGACGGAAGGTCTTTTTATTTATGCACAGGCCCGCACATGGAAGTTTGCTGCTGACGCAGCGAGTAGGGGAGAAGGTCATTCCCCTACTCGATTATAAGAAGAAATTTAATGTATGCCGGCGGGGATTTTGTCAGTAAAAAATATTCGCAGAATTAGTTATTCTGCGAATATGTATCATCCAGGCAGTTCTGCGCTTGGTTTACTTGATTTCTATGGTTTACTGAAATTCCAAATTTTTGCAACTTATGTTAAGTATAACATATCGCCATTTTTTGTCAACAAAACACGAGAAATAATTAACTTTATTATAATTTATTATGTTTTTAAGTGTGTAATCAGACTTAAAACAACCAATAAAGGGTCTAAAAAATGGTCAGAAAGGAGAAGAAATGGCAAGAAGAGGAGAAAACATACGCAAAAGAAAGGATGGCAGATGGGAGGGACGGTACAGCATACTTACCGAAGAGGGGAAAAAGACGCGTTCCGTCTATGCCAAAACATATGCCGAAGTCAAGGAAAAGCTGCCTTATGCAAAAGCAGCGGAAGAGGCAAAGCAAAAATCCATGGCGTTGATCTCCCCGGCAAAAAAAAGCAGGTTTCGGGATGTTGCCCAGGAGTGGCTTCAGGATATTTATGAAAAAAGAAAGTATTCCACATATGTAAAATACAGCAAAACCTATTACAAGTATTTATCAGAACTGGACGGCGTGATCTTTGCGGAATTGTCGGAGCGTATCATCCTTGATGCGCTTACCGGATTAAATGCGCAGGATTCGCAGGCATTGAGACACTCTGCTTATGGCGTTCTCAATCAGATCATTAAGTATGGGAATAAGAAAGGCGGATACCAGGTAGCGACGTTAGCCATAACGCGAAAAAACAGCAGGAACAAATCCATTGAAACCTTTAATGTTTCCGAACAGCAGAAGCTGTTTAAGCACCTTTATGAAAGCGCGGATGCCTATAAAAAAGGAATTCTGCTCTGTCTGTTTACGGGACTGCGGCTGGGGGAGATCTGCGCGTTAAAATGGACGGATATAGATTTTGAGGCAAAACTGCTGCATGTCAATGCTACCGTGCAGCGGATCGCTGCAGAAGGGCATCCCACAAAGACGATCCTGTATGAAGGTCTTCCAAAAAGTGAGTCTTCCATCCGGGAGATCCCGCTTTCCGACAGCATCATTGCAGTGCTGGGATCCATCTCACACCGCGGAGCTTATGTGTTGAACGGGGATCGTCCGATGGAACCCCGCACTTATGAAAATAAATTAAAGAGATATCTGGAAGAGACCGGCATTATGCCGCGGAATTTTCATACGCTGCGCCACACGTTTGCTACCAACTGTATCGAAAGCGGAATGGACGTAAAGAGCTTGAGCGAGATCCTTGGTCATGCGGACGTACAGCTCACTCTGAATAGATATGTGCATCCTACCATTGAAGCCAAACGCCGCCATATGGAAAGCCTTTGCTCTGTTTGTGGTCATTTTCTGGGTCAATGTTCCTGATAAATCTTAAAAATACAGATATTGGGGAGATAAAATCGCAGAATAACTAATTCTACGATTTTATCTGCGCCGTACTATATTTAGTATTTGCAGTCTGCCGGTAATTATACAGTTTACATAAAATGAAAGGAAAATACTTGGATAAAGAGTACGGACAGCAATGAACATACTGCTGATAACTACAATCGGTGGATTTTTGCCGAAATTTCTGATGCAGGATGTCAGGATGCTGCAGGAGATGGGATATACGGTTCATTATGCCTCTAACTTTGAAAAGACGGTATATGAGTGCGACAGGGAGGAACTGGAGAAGCAGGGAATCGTCTGCCATCCGATACCCATCGAGAAAAGTCCTCTGGCAGTGACTGCGAATCTGGCTGCGCTGCGGCGGCTGATGAGGCTGGTGAAAGAGGAACATATCAGGATCATCCATTGCCATAATCCGGTGGGCGGTGTCCTGGGCAGGATGACCGGGATTCATCAACCATATGTTATTTATACGGCGCACGGTTTCCACTTTTATAAACAAGCGCCGTGGATCAACTGGATGGTCTTTTATCCGGCGGAACGGCTGCTGGCATACAGGACGGACCAGTTGATCACGATCAACCATGAAGATAAGGCGCTCTCCGAACATTTCCGTCTCAGAAAGAACGGATGCACCGCCATGATTCCCGGTGTCGGTCTGGATACGCAGCGGTTTACGCCTGATCCGGCGCGGCGGCAGCAGTACAGAAAGGCGCTGGGCGTTGCAGAGGAAGAGTACCTGTTTTTGTCCGTCGGGGAACTGAATGGGAATAAGAACCATGAGACAGTGATCAAAGCGTTTGCAAAGCTGAACTGTGAGCGGGCGAAGCTGATTATCTGTGGAGAAGGGATAAAACGAAAGGAACTGGAACGCCTGATCGGGCAGCTTTCGCTTTCGGGAAGGATCCTTCTTCCGGGATATTGTACGGAGATCGAGCGGTATTACCGGAGCGCAGACTGTTTCCTGTTTCCGTCTGTCAGGGAAGGGCTCGGAATGGCGGCGCTGGAAGCCATGGCGTGCGGTCTGCCGGTGATCGCGGGCGATAACAGGGGAACCAGGGAATATGTCTTTGATAACGGGATCCTCTGTAAGCCGAAGGATATTGACGCATATGTTGCTGCAATGAAAACGGTGATGGAACATCCGGATCAGGCGGCTGTGATGGGAAAGAAAAGCAGGGAGATCGCAATGGGATTTTCAAGAAGCCGGACGGATCAGGTGATGCGGGATGTGTATGAGAAGATGAAGGCGATGACGGAAGGACAGGACTGCTGATGGGACAGGGAAAAAAAGGCAGGAAAATATGGCTGGCAGCAGCGTTTCTCCTGTTGGCGGCAGCGATGTTTTTTGGGGGATATTGGCTGCGCGGCTATCTCGTCGGGAAGCAGGCACAGGATCAGAGAGAGGATCTTTCGGAGGAAGTAAACGGGATGGAAGGGACGCCGCCGGAAGAGGTGTCTGACAATACGGCGGGATCTGAGACAGCGCCGGAAGAAGACGTGGAAGACGAAAAGCCCTGGGAGCAATATACCATAGAGGAAAAATATCAGGCATATTTTGATACTTATGGAATCACCGTTCCGGAAAAAAATCTGGACTTTGAACAGCTTAGGACAGAAGTAAATGAAGACATTTACGCATGGCTTTATGTACCGGGGACGGATGTAGACGACCCCGTTGTGCAGCATCCGACAGATGATTCACATTATCTGAATTATAATCTGAACGGCACCATGGGATATCCGGGCGGCATCTATACGGAGGGTTCCTGCAACGGTCAGGATTTTACGGACCGGATGACGGTGATTTACGGACATAACATGAGGGATGGCAGCGGATTTGGCAGCCTTCATAGATTTGAGGACAGAGCTGTGTTTGAAGAGTCAAGGTATATCTTCATCTATCTGCCGGACGACATCAAGGTCTATGAGATCTTTGCGGCCTATGAGGGAAGCAATGCGCATATCATCTACGGGCATGCGTGGGATGATGAAAGCTGGGTTGAGTATCTTTCCGATACTCTGCGCCTGACGGGAGATAAGGATAATGCGGTGGAATCGTATGAATTTACGGCGGATGACCGGGTGCTGACCTTGTCAACATGTATCAGAAATGCACCAAATCAAAGATATCTGGTGCAGGGAGTGTTATTGGATGAAGCTAGGTAGATTTATTATCAGGGTACTGATGCGGACGATAAAGACCCTAAGTATTATATGCATTGCTACGGCTGCCATCTTTTTATTTGTGCGGGGTATGGGAAAAGTCGAGCTTGTGATCGGTGCATCGGCGAAGGCTCCTGATCTGCCCGAACTGGAGGCGGCGCCGGAAGGAGAATATGACAAACCTGTGATCATGTATCAGGGAGAAGCGTATGCATATAACGAAGACATCCTGACGTTTCTTGTGATGGGTGTTGACAGTCTGGAAAAGCTGCCGGAACCGGACGAGGTGACGGATTATATCATGGGCGGACAGGCGGATACGCTTTTTCTTGCCGTGATCAATCCGCATATCAAGGAGATACAGTTGATTGCCATCAACCGTAACTCCATGACGGAGATAGACGTTTATGACAGTGATAACAACTTTGTGCGTACCGATCTGCTGCAGGTGTGTCTGCAGCATGGATACGGTTCCGGGCTGGAGGACAGCTGCGAGCGTCAGGTGAAGGCGGTATCCGGACTGTTTTACGGACTGCCGATCCACGGATATATTGCCATGAATATGGCTGCCGTGCCGATCTTAAATGACAGCGTGGGAGGCGTCCGGCTGGAGGTTATGGAAAATGTCCCTTGGGGAACCGAAGTCATCGCGGAAGGGATGGGAAATACCGTTACCTTGGAAGGGATGGACGCTTATTATTATCTGCAGTACAGGGATGTGGAAATATTTGACAGCGCATCCATGCGGCTGGCGAGGCAGAAGCAATATCTGAATGCATTTGCGAGGCAGGCGATTGAAATGACAAAAGAGGATATTACATTTCCAATCACCGCGCTGCAGCAATTGTCCGACTATACGGTCACGGATATCAACGCATCCAAGGTCACGTATCTTGCCACTACATATATCAACTACGCGTTTAATACGGAGGGAATCTATGTGCTGGATGGGGAGACCGTGATCGGCGGCGGAGGATTTGAGGAGTTTTATGTGGATGATGACGCTTTNTATGCGCTGATCATAGATATATTTTATGAAAAAATAGATTAAAAATTTTTCAATCGCAAGAACTATTTTGCAATTACGGTATCCGGCCGCACCGGCGGTTTGATATAGCCACACAATCTTTTGGAAGGAGGGATTTGCCAATGAAGAGGTTTTTGAGATTTGTCGCTGTCTGCACAGCTTTAGTGATGGCATTTGGATTGTCTTTGACATCACTGGCGGCAGTTTCGACTGCGACCGTCAGCGCGACGGCAGCTGACACGAACGGCGTCAGCGCAACGACTGCAGATGGTGTAGTTGTCAGCGTCAGCCCCGTTACGGAAGTGGTTGTCGCAGATGCCCAGAAAGCGGCGGTTGCACTGGTTGGACAATCACCTGCCGGCAACGCTGCAAGCGTACAGGTAGAGAAGATCTTTGAACTGACTGCTACGATCAGCGGACCGACAAATATTACAATTAATGTTCCAGGCATTACGGCGGGACAGAACGTCGTTGTTCTTCATCAGTTGAGCAACGGTACATGGGAGGTTGTTCCGGTAGCGGCTGTTTCAGCCGGAAGTGTAACTGCAACATTTACTTCACTTTCTCCTGTCGCTATTATTACATACGCTTCCCCGAAAACAGGTGAAAGCTTTCCCGTTGTAGGAGTGTTGTGCATTGTTAGTTTGTTTGGTGCAGCATTCTGCTTAAAAAAAGCTTCGCTTTAAGAAGTATGCTTTATAAATTATGATTTTCAGGCTTTAAATGTTTTCTAAGTCGTGTGGCGGTCTGCCTCTCGTTTTAGAGAGGCAGGCTTTTAGAACACATTATGAGGCGGATGAATGACTACGGATTACAAGGATAAAGAACCGGAGGCGGATGAATGGCTGCGGATTACATAGATAAAGAACCGGTAGTTTCGGTGATCATGGGTGTTTATAACCAATGCAATCAGGTTGAATTGCTGCAGGCAGTCAATTCTATCCTGGCGCAGACATTTAAAGATTTTGAATTTATCATATATGACGACGGAAGCGTAGAAAAATCCGCGGAATATATCAGAAATCTGATATATCTTGACCGGCGGATCCGCGTGATTAGAAACGAGGAGAACAAGGGACTGGCTTTTTCCCTGAATCAGTGTATCGGCGAAGCCAGAGGGAAATATCTTGCAAGGATGGATGCGGATGATATTTCACTTCCCGACCGTCTGAAAAGGGAAGTTGATTTTCTGGAACGCCATGCGGAATATGCATGGGTGGGGAGTAACGCGGGAGTCTTTGATAATGAAACCATCTGGGGGACGCTGGTCATGGCTAAGGAGCCGAATCAGTACAATTTCCTGCCGTTTTCCCCGTTTATCCATCCCACCGTCATGTTCCGGCGTGAACTGTTCGCGGGCGGCGGAGGATATGAGGTGACGCAGGAAACCCTGCGATGCGAGGATTACGAGCTGTTCCTGCGGCTGTACCGGCAGGGACTTCGGGGATATAACTTACAGGAGGAGCTTCTTTTATATCGTCAGAGCGCGTCCTCTTATAAAAAGAGGACATGGCTGACAAGGTGGAATGAAGCAAAGATAAGGGCGAGGTACTTTCAGACAATGGACATCCCGAAATGGATGCAGCTGATGTATATGTCAAGACCGCTTGCTACAGGTCTGCTGCCTTATCCGGTGGTTGCGTATTATAAGAAAAAACGTCTGCTTTCCACAGCAGGATCCGTAAATTATATCATTCAGGAAGAAATGGGATAAGATTCAGCGGGCTTATGGATAGAGCAAATCAGATCGTCTGGGGCGGATATGGGACAGGAAAAGAAACGGGACTTTGAAACAATATGGGCGCCTGCATTGGTTTCCTATACGGACTGGGTGATCAGGGAGGCGCTTTCCCTAAAGATACATAAGTTGTATTTTCTGGCAAGGGATGGGTGGCTGGTCTATAAGATCGCATGCCGTATGACGGAGCAGGAGAACCTTCCCCTTGAGTGCCGGTATCTGGAGGGATCAAGGTATGCGTGGCGGATGGCGGAGTTTTATCTGCCGGATGCGGATCCTGTGGAAAAGATCTGCGTGGGAGGCGTCCATGTCACCCTGAGGAAGATCCTGAGGCGCGGCGGACTGGATCAGGCGGAAGCGGAAGAAGTCGCAAGGCAGCTTGGAAAACAGGGGGAGCTGGACCGCGTGCCCGGATATGGGACGAGACAGTGGGAAATGGATCGTGCGCTCAGTTATCCTGACATACAACGATTAAAGCCGGTGCTATCAGAGTGTGGGCTATTTATGCAGCTGCTGCACCGACATGCGGAAGCTGCGTACCAAAGCGCCATCCATTACCTGAAGCAGGAGGGAGTGCTGGAGCAGGATGCATTTGCCATCGTTGACAGCGGATGGATCGGGTCGCTGCAGCAGACGCTGGAGCATCTTAGGCAGTCCGCAACGGGAAATGTAGGTAGTCCGATCCATGGATTTTATTTCGGACTGTATGAACTTCCGGAGAATGTAGATCCGGCCATGTACCATACCTATTATTTCCGGCCGTATAAGGATATAGAGAAGAAGGTGCGCTTTAATAACTGTCTGTTTGAAGCAGTCTGCTCCGCTAAAGAGGGTATGACAGTGGGCTACAGGGAAGAAGACAGCAGAATGCTTCCGGTCTGTGAAACCGCCCAAAACCCTAACAGAGAGCGCATGATAAGGAATGAACTTTGTCTGGAGAGACTGCTGGCGCAGCCGGATAAGTTAAAATCCTTGATACAGCCGCGAAAAGAGGTCCAGAGGCGGCTGGAGGGACTGATGAGCCGGCCAATGGAAAGCGATGTTGCAGAATACGGGGATTATCTGTTTTCTGACGACGTATCCGAAAGCAGCCTGCAGCCGGTGGCGGCAATTTTAGACAATAGAGAGATATATAATCTTCATGCCGTAAGAAGGCTGCTGATCATGAAGGGAATCAAGAAAGAGACATTAAAGGACAGCGCATGGCCGGAGGGCAGCGTGGCACGGGCAGGCAGGGCTGTGGGTTACTATTTGTTTCAGATACGGATGTATAAGCGGTTGGTGTATATTAGAAAAAAATTAAAAAGAGATTTTAAGAAAGATTATTAGTGAGATTATAAGAGAGATTTTAAAAGAGACTATAGGGAAGCGGGTAATCACAGAACGAATGAAGGCGGGGAGTATCAAACAGTACCTGTTTGTGATGAATGAACTGGTAGGCAGGGAAGTCAAAAGAAAATATGTCAGATCATATCTCGGCGTTTTGTGGAGCGTATTAAATCCCCTGCTGTCCATGGTTGTTATGACCCTGATCTTTTCCACCATATTTAAACGCTCCATAGAAAATTTCCCTATTTATTATCTGACGGGAACCATCTTCTGGAATCTGTTGACCGGTGCCACCAATGCGGCAATGACGGCGCTGGTAGATAATAAGAATCTTATGACAAGGACAAAGCTTCCAAGACAGATCTTTCCCTTATCAAGGATACTGACATCATTAGTGAACTTTGGATATTCCTTAGCCGCCTACGTATTAATCGTGGCATTTTTCGGGATCATGCCGTCAGAGCATCTGCTGGCATTTCCGCTGATCGTATTATTGCTATTGATGTTTTCTACCGGTATAGGTTATATGCTTGCCATTGCCTATTCCCTGATGCCGGATGTGAAATATCTGTATTCGATCCTGCTGCAGTTGTGGATGTATCTTAGCGCCATCTTTTATCCGGTAGACCTGCTTAGTCCCCAGATGCAGTCGGTGGTCAGGATGAATCCCGTCTATACCTGCATTGCGGCGGCAAGGAACTGCGTCCTGTACCATCAGTGGCCTTTGCGGGAAGAATGGATCATGATGGCTGGATGGGGAATCGGTATGCTTGTGCTGGGGAATCTGGTATTTAGTATCAATAAAGATAAAATCTTGGTTCAAAATATTTAACGGAAAAAGGTATGGATATGGGCTTTGTTGAATTTATAAACAGTATTTTCAGGCAGAAGACCGTATATATCCCGGTACTTGTGGTGGTGGTGATCGTGGTGATCATCTCTACGATCCAGACCTATGTGGAATATTCCAGAGAAGTGGAAAGGGAGCAGAGAAGGGACAAGGCGGCAAGGAAGCGGGAGGAGAAGAAAAAGGAAGAGGAGCGAAAGAAAGAGGAGCAGAGAAAGCGGGAACAGGAAGAAAAAGATGGTTTTGAGATTATTGATTTGGATCTGCTTATAGAAGAATCAGAGAAATGGGAAAAAGAGGTCTTTGAAAAAGTAGATCCGGTCATTGTGATCGAGAATGTCAGTATGGATTTTAAGGTCGCCATGCAGAATGTCTCCGGCATCAAAGAGTGGCTAATCAAAAAAGTACGGGGAAAGATCAGTTACCGGACATTACATGCGTTGAGCCACATTTCGTTTAATGTATATCCAGGAGAGATCATCGGTATTATCGGCACCAACGGTTCAGGGAAATCCACACTGTTAAGAATCGTGGCAGGCATACTTAAACCGACTACGGGACGTGTGAAGGTGGACCGCAGCAAGCTGCAGCTTCTGACCCTTGGGACAGGCTTTGATATGGAACTGACCGCCAAGGAAAATGTCTATCTGAATGGCGCCATCATCGGTTACAGCCGGGAATTCATAGATGAGCATTATGATGATATCGTGGAGTTTGCTGAACTGAAAGATTTTATGGAAGAAAAGGTGAAGAACTTTTCCTCCGGAATGGTCTCCCGTTTGGGATTTGCGATTGCGACAGCAGGGGATGCGGCGGAGATCCTGATTCTGGATGAGGTTCTATCCGTGGGGGATGAGTTTTTCAGAAAGAAATCTCTTGCAAGAATCAAGGAGATGATACACGGCGGATCCACGGTGCTGATGGTGTCCCATGGGATGGGGACGATCATAGAGAACTGCACCAGGGCGGTGTGGATAGAAAAGGGAAATTTTGTGATGGCGGGGAATACGAAGAAGGTATGCGAGGCTTATCGGAGGATGTATGGGTAGGGGTATAGGTAAAAATTATACAAAAAGTTGCTAGAATCCCAATATGCTAATGCAAAATATTTTTAGGTTAATTATTTTAAATTATATGAGGTGGCATATTCGATTTTTCAATGATATTTTAGCGGCGGAGGCACTCAAACATACTGAATGCGATTGATAAGTTTGGATGGTAACTCAAAGTAGATTTTTATGAAGGATTGAAACGAACAGTTGAGTTTATTGGGAAAACATTGACTTGAAGGGAGAAATAGACAAGATGCAAGAGGAAAAGCCTAAAATTACTGAGTATATATATTCAATTATTATTTTTAATAAGCTTTTGTCACTAACTCCCACATCAAGAGAGTTTGGCAATATTTTGGAACAGACCATTGGATTCTATGATAGTATTCAATTAATATTTGTTGATACAGTCTCTTATGATCAGCTGGCTGACGAATGGAAAAACTTTATGAATTCCGGAACTAATATTGATTATATAGATGCAGAAGGACTAAGTTTTGAAAGGCTTACTAAAACAATAAAAGGCAAATATACTATTCTGGATTGGAATGGTGAACTGTATGCAAAAAATGCATTAAAAGTGATGGAGGAGTTTATTGAAGCTAATTTAAAGTACACAGATGTTTTTTGTATGAAAGAAAAAATACCATCAACACAACAGAGTAAAATTATTAAAGAAACTGAAGTGGATGGAGTAATAGATCTGTATAAAAGATCAGATGTAATAAGAATGGATGGTGGCAGCGTAGTATTGAATAGTAGTTTGTTTGAAAGGTTATATATAGAGGATTTAGAATGCTCTGAGTATCTTTTTTTGACAATCTTTCAATTAATTTGTGCGGAGTGTATGACCTTAGGAATATGTAAAAAATCGGTGTGCACATATACACCAGATTATGCGGAGTTTCGATACAAAGAAATAGTAAGAAAATCAAATCTATATGAATATAGAAGCGAGGTGTTTAGTAGTTATCATAGAAAGATTATACAGTTTTTCCTAGACAATTTTGGTTTTTTACCATCGTTCATTCAGAATCATTTATGCATAGATATAATGATTCGTCTTGATGGGTCTCGTAAGGGTACATATCTGCCATTGGATGACGTTAATCTGAAAAAATTGGAAAAGACAATTCATGATATTCTGGTCTATATAGATGATAATGTGATTATGAATTGCAAATTAGGATTCAGTGAATTAAAAGGATATATTATGAAACTGAAGTATGAGAAATTGCCAGAAATGATGATTAATTCAAATGGCGTTATAATTCACTATGGAAATACTATTCTTCAAAAGATGGTTGACATGAGTTTTTCATTAGATTTTCTTTCTTTAGAAAATGATGTGTTGTTTATTGAAGGACAGTTTAAGTATTTTGGTATATCCGAAAACGAATCTCTTTCGATTGTTGCCTCTGTAAATGGAGTAATGTTTGCATGTGACTGTCAAATAAGACCAATAGGAGGTATATACAGTATTGGAGATCAAGAAATTCAACGATGTATGTGGTTTAAAGCTAATATTGGACTTAATAAGATTGTAAGAGATTATGAAATTGAATTTTATTTAAAAATCCGAGATATCGTATTTAGAAAAAAAATTACAACAATAGGAAAATTTTTTCCAATAAATACTAATCTCAGCAAATCATACTTCTATGATGCTGGATGGCAAGTTAATCTTGTACAAAATAGTATTATGGTAAAAGCTGCTGATTATGATGATTTTATGGAAGCAGAGGAGCAGTTCTGTGTACAGTTAGCTAAATTGGGACAAAAAGGTAGAGAAGCAGCAAATATCAGACGTACATATTTTTCAATAAAGGATCAGAAAAGAAATCCAATTTGGCTTTTTTCAAATAGAATTATGATGGCAGGAAATAATGGTGGAGTGTTCTATGAATATGTTCTTTCAAAATATTCAGATATCGAGTGCTATTTTTTGCTTAGTGACACTAGTGAAGAATATTCAAAATTGAAAGCAGAAGGAAAAGAAGTTATAGCGATTGGCTCTCTTGAACATAAATTATTGTATATGCTATGTGATTTTAATATTTCATCACAATTTGTTCGAGAAATACGAAATCCATTTGGAAAAGATTATGTTTACTTTAGGGATTTTATTTCTAAAGAACGATTTGTTTATTTACAGCATGGTGTGATAAAGGACGATATGTCATGGGTGAATCAAAAGAGAAATCAATATTTTTATGGACATGTTGTTTCAGCACAAGCTGAATACAATTCTCTTTTAAATGGAATTGATTTTACCCCAAAAAACCTATGGCTGACAGGATTGGCTCGATTTGATAGATTGTACCATGACGAAAAAAAGGTTATATGTATTTCGCCGACATGGCGACAATGGTTAATGAAGCCGATAGATGAACAGGGGAAACGTGCTCCTAGATTGATGGAGTTTAAAGAAAGTGATTGTTACAATTTCTATCAGACACTATTAAACGATAAAAGATTGTTTGAAGCGGCAGAAAGGTATGGTTATTCTATTTGGTTCATTGATCATCCACTCATGAGAGAATTTGTTAGGGATATCTATGATTTTGATGATAGGGTTGTTATAAAAGATGATATTTCAACTGAGGAGATAAATGCGGAAAGTAATCTTATGATAACAGATTATTCATCTGCGGTATTTGATTTTGCTTATCTAAGAAAACCAGTTATATATGTTCAGCCTGATAAAGATACTTTTTTTTCCCATCATACTTTTGTGGGTCAAGGGTATTTTGATTATGAAAAGGATGGTTTTGGAGAGGTTGAATATGATGTAGATAGTGCTATAAGTAGAATTATAGAATATATGGAATCCGGTTGCAAACTTAAAGAATTATATAAAAATAGAATGGATCAATTTTTTGAGTATGATGACAACGGAAATTGTGAAAGAATTTATCAAGCAATTTTAAAATCAAAAGATTACAAAGAATATCCTTTAAGGGATACATCAAAGTATTTCACAAAGCTTATTGACTTAGAACATTTATTTAGGTGCATTGCGAATAAAAAAGATTTTGATTTTAGTGAGGATTATTTGAAAAAGAATGAGATACTTAATACTGTCGATATTCAGGAGATAAATTATTTTACCTATGTTCCAGAGAGATTCTATCAAGGAGACTTGGGATTAAGAGCAATATTGTGGTGCATAAAGGGATGGTTGAGTTATAAATTTAAAATAAAAAATCCAGATA
>WFLX010388070.1_pt1 | contig 13105 bp, 10 predicted proteins | sample 4967041 | NCBI WGS metagenome assembly WFLX01 (sample SAMN12857096, study PRJNA449069) | gut metagenome | isolation source: stool from male and female vole | host: Microtus ochrogaster | place: USA:Florida | collected 2017
CTGCTTACTTCTGCTCTTCTGCTTACCTGCGGCTGTCAAAGCAACGAAAATAATCCGCAAATATCAGACAGCAACACTTCCGCACCGCTGGCAGATAAAACTGATACTATCACAACAATTTCGGACAAGGACGAGGTCACAACTACGGTCACAGAAAGCGAATCCGCCGCAGCTCCCGCCGAAACAACGGAACAGAACTCAGGGACCGGCCACGATGATTGGATCCCTCTGGATTCGGATATTGATCTTATAGTTTGTTATAACTCGATAAAAGATATTGATTGCTCCAATGGCGAGATGTCGGATATAGTCTATGCGCTGGCTTGTAAAAATGCGCTGTATGTTTTGACCCGTTGGGGAACTACCTTTAAAACAGATCGGGATCACCCTGTTACTTATGGAGAAGATGAGCTGACTCTTTATCCTGTTATATCTGTATTGTTTCCCGATGTAAAAAGCATATATGAGCTGGCATACAGCACCTATGGCGTCAATGACGAGATCTATACTTTTGACGCTGACACCAACAGCTTTTATTCCTATGGGCGCTTGTTTTTTACAGAGATAGACGGAAAGCTGTATGTAGATCCCAACTGCACGGTAAAAAAAGGAGCAGCACAGCCTTTCCTCGATCAAACCTATATCGAAATAACCGAACAAACAGAGGATACATGCAAACTTTTATGGTATTATTACGATAGAGACAAATGGGGTATGGATGAATTCTATAAGCACATTTACTACAAACGTCCAACAGCCAAATTTGTTGACGGAGCGTGGAGACTGGATGATGTTTTTGAAAATACGATCTGATATGGTGATCCGGGATCGGCATTAGATTTTTAATATGAGTATTGAGAACCGATAGGGAGTGTTGACTCTTTATCGGTTCTTTTATTTTTCAGCAGTTTCTGAGGTGCATATTAAGGTAAGGCAGAGACCTGCGGATTGATTGCTGTAAAATAATAACGGCTTTTTTGACTGCGGGAATTTCAAAAGTCAAAAACAAACAGGGCTGTGTTTTTTGCCGATTTTTCAGGCAGAAAATACAGCCCTTTTTTGGATAGACAAGGATTTTTGTAACCAAATTGTAATCATTGTAACCAAATTGTAATCAAATTATAGACACTTATTTCAGAATGTATAAACTTGACAAAAAACAATATAGAAAACTAACAAAAGAATCTATAAAAAATGTCTGAAATTACCAAATTTAGTGTATGGACAAAAAGGAAAGATAAAAAATGCTTGCAAGGCTTTGGGGTGAAAAGGTATAATTTAATTAAAGAAAAATTTTTCTTCTGCTCCCCCACAGACAAAAGGACAGGAATACAGGAGGTATATAATATGTTGGCGAAAAAAGTTAAAAGATGTTTGATTTCATTGCTGTTAACATCTGCGTTAATGCTTAACTGCGGTTGTCAAGGTGCGGAGAATGATCCGCAGATTTCGGATAATGGCACTTCCGCACCGACACAGGAGAGTGTGACTGATAGCAAAGATGCTGACACCATGGTTACAGGAAGCGAACCCGACATCGCTCCCGCCGAAACAACGGAAAGGGACTGCGAGCCGATACCGGACGAATGGATTTCTATATACAGTTCATTTAGTGTTTTGTCTAATTTTCGCAGCGTAATAAATGCCGATACTTCCGGAGACGATATTTCGAGGGTGATAGATTCACTGGTTAATAAAAATGTGCTGTTCTATCTGACAAGGAAGGGCGAAACTTTTGAGATTGATTGGGACGATCCGATCACCTACGGAGATGGCGGGATAACTCTTTATCCCGCTGTATCAGTGTTTTTTTCCGATGTAAGAAGCATATACGACCTTGCTTACAGCATTTATGATCCTTCTGCTGACGATATTTACACTTATGATCCTTCCGCCGACAGTTTTTACGTGCCGTACCCTAACGGACTTCGCTTGTTTTTTACGGAGATAGACGGCAAGATGTATGTAAACCCGGATTGTATTCTTAAAACAAACGGACCTGATCCTTTCAGCTGGTCAGGCGATGTTGAAATAACTGATATATCGGATAATCGGTGTGAGTTTATTTGGCACTATCCCGATTCGGAAGGAGTGATCAAGCCGGATAAATATTATCTATATTACTTTGATAAGAATTGTACAGCCGTATATATCAATGGAGCATGGCGGCTGACTGAGGTTATATGTACGGAAAAAAACTTTGAATCGATACCCGATGAATGGATCCGCATAGAAGATGTCAAGTATGCTTTGACGCATTTTAACACAATAATGAATACTGACAATTCAAAGGGAGATATTAGAGAGATAATCCGTTCGTTGGTTCATAAAAGCATACTGCTCCATTATACACAGCTTGGCACTACTTATGAAATTGATTGGGATAATCCGATTACCTACGGAGAAGATGAGATAACTCTTTATCCTGCCTTATCGGTGTATTTTTCCGACGTCAAAAGCTTTTATGAGCTTGTCAGTGATGTTTGTGAAAATCCCGAATATAACTCTTTCATCTACGATCCTTCCGCCAACAGTGTTTATTGGAAGTACCCCAACGAACTTCGCCTGTTCTTTACGGAGATAGACGGCAAAATGTATGTAAATAAGGATTGTGGTATATGGAGAGGCGGCGGACCCGAGCCCTTTACCGCAACGTCCTACATTGAAATAACCGAGCAAACGGAGGATATGTACAAAATCACCTGGCACTATCCCGATGTGGAAGGCTTGGCGGAGCCTGACAAATATCCCGATTACTATTATTGGGAGGGGCATTATAAAGTCATATACAGCGAGGGCGAATGGCATCTTGACAGGAAGGTAGGCTATTAAATTCAGGACGGCGGCACGGAGGTGACGGAACGGCATCTCAAAGAGGTGTATATCATATTAAGATCAGACAAAGACCGACGGATTAGCCCCCTTGAAAAAAGTGAAAAATATGTTATAATTATCATAACAATAAAACACAAGGAGGACTCCCCATGGCAAACAGATTTATTTTAAACGAAACCTCATACTTCGGCGCAGGCGCAAGAGAAAGCCTTGCCGANGAGATCAAGGCNAGAGGCTTNAANAANATCCTTTTCGTTACCGANAAGGTACTGCTGGAATGCGGCGTNGCCAAAAAGGTAACGGAGGTTATGGACAAGGCGGGAATAGCTTACGAAACCTATTGCGANATCAAGGCTAACCCCACCGTCAAGAATGTTCAGGACGGCGTTAAGACCTTTAAGGACTGCGGCGCNGANGCNNTGGTTGCCGTTGGCGGCGGNTCNGTTATGGANACCGCAAAGGGCATAGGCATAATCGTTGCCAANCCCGANTACGGCGATGTGGTTTCTCTTGAAGGCGTNGCTCCCACCAAGAACAAGAGCGTTCCCCTTATCGCTCTGCCNACCACCTCNGGNACTGCGGCNGAGGTAACTATCAACTATGTTATNACCGANGAAGANAACAANAAGAAAATGGTTTGNGTAGATCCTCANGANATNCCCGTTGTTGCNATNGTTGACAGCGATCTGATGATGGGAATGCCNAAGGGACTTTGTGCTTCCACCGGTATGGACGCTCTTACTCACGCTATTGAGGGCTATATCACCTTAGGTGCATGGGAAATGTCCGATATGGTTGAGATAAAAGCTATCGAGCTGATTCATAAGAGCCTTTACAACAGCGTACAGGGCGATGCCAAGGCAAGGGAAACTATGGCTTTGGCGCAGTATGTTGCAGGTATGGGCTTCTCCAATGTGGGCTTGGGCATAGTTCACTCCATGGCTCACCCTCTGGGCGCATTTTACGACACACCTCACGGCGTTGCCAACGCTTTNCTGCTGCCCTATGTTCTGGAGTACAATGCAGAAAGCAATGCTAAGCCCAAGTTCAGAGCCATTGCCAAGGCTATGGGCGTTAAGCACACCAAGAAGATGACCGACGACGAGGCGGTTAAGGCGGCTATTGACGCAATAAGAGAGCTTTCCGTTTCTATCGGTATTCCTCAGAAGCTGTCCGAGATAGGCGTTAAGGANGAGGATNTGCAGGCNCTTTCCGTTGCGGCNTTCAANGACGTNTGCACAGGCGGAAATCCNCGTCCNACNTCNCCCGANGANATTNTNGAGATTTANAAGAAGGCGTTCTGATAAAGCTTTATAATTTTACAGCACCCCGTTTCGATTGTGAAACGGGGTGCTGTTGATTGGAGGATTATTATGTAAGAGTTTACGGAGCGTAGTAGGGAATATCAACCCAGTGATCCTCAATTTTAATGTAAACATCACAGTCCGGCATAGTAAAAACAAAGTATGTCCCGTTCATATCCGAGCGTTCCATATCCATTTCCTGTTCAACTCCGTTGACATAAAGGCTGTAATAATGCTCCGTGATTGTTGTAAGCCTGACAACCACTTCTTCGCCCTCGGAATAGCTTTCTCCGACCTCGCATATTGATGTATGTTCATTGTCAACGGTAACCTTATATGCCGTTGTTTTTTCACAGCCCGTAAAAGCGCATACAAGAATTACGGCGGTTAAAAGCAGTTCGGTTATTTTCTGCAATTTCATGTTTTTACCTCCTGTTTCCGCATCATTTTGCGAAGATACTCAACAAGCATTTATCAATGATGTCCGTCACTGTGATGACCGCTGTGTCCGGAAGAATTTCCGCCGTTGTTGCTGCCGTTTTGTCTGTAGGGGCATTCACCCTGCTGCTGTGCGCAGTAGTCGGGGTCTTGCAGGCAGTATTCGCAGTGTCCGGAGTATTGCAGACAGGAATCGTCGTGTCTGTACGGACACACACCCTCCTGCTGTACGCAGTAGTCGAGGTCTTGCAGGCAGTGTTCGCTGTGTCCGTGAAGTACGGTGGGCATATCTTCCAGATCGTCCGGTCTGTAAGGACATTTGNCCTCTTGCTGTGAGCAGTAGTCAGCGTTTTGCAGACAATATTCACTGTGACCGTGGNGTTCGGNCTCTTCCNCGTGATGACCGCCTGTGTAGGGGNATTCACCCTCTTGCTNTGAGCAGTAGTCGGTATTTTGCAGACAGTACTCACTGTGACCGTGGTGCTCGGGTTCTTCCTCGTGATGACCGCCGGAAGTTACCTCATTATGATGACCGCTTGAGTATTGGCATTCACCCTCCTGCTTTGAGCAGTAGTCCGAGTTTACCGTACAGTATGGAGTGTGACCGCCGCTTTTCAGTGAGCAATTACCCCTTTGACGTGAGCAGTAGTCAGAGTCATATATACAGCGCTCGTTATGTCCGCTGAAGTCAACAGCCAAAAAGCTGTCGGTCATGTCGGCAGAAAGATTTTCATGGCTTATGACATTTCCTCTGCTTCCGTCCGAGGTAAGCTTCGATTTATATGCCAAAAGTTTTCCGTCTGCGTCGCCGAGGTAATATTCGGACTTGGCAGTTTCTCCCATTATATGATAGATCTTGTCGTTAAAGCAATCATAGATCATAATATATTCGCCGAATTCCTTTTCGGAGGAACGTACCTGAATGCAGACGTCATTGTTTCCGTCACCCGTAACATCGGCAGTGTAAATTTTATGCAAAGCGTCTGTTCCTGTGACCGATATTCCGTTGGGAGCGGGGGAATACCATGACTGATTTATATAAAGAGCGCCTTCTCTTACATCGAACACAACGCCGAGACATTCAGCCAGTTCAAAGTATGTTATATTGTAAAGCCCCGAGCTTTCCGAATCATACAGGCACTGTACGGGGGGCATATACTCATGATAGAGAATGTCCGCCAAGGTGCGGTAAATTTTTGTGTTAAAGTGTCCGCCGTCTATCAGACCGTATTTGTTTGTCATAGCGGGGATAAACCGGTTGGCGCTGTCCTGGATATCGGGGTCACGGTTAAGGACTTGATAGTAACAGGGGTCGGGATATCTTCCCATATAGTCGTTCAAGGGATAGTATACTTTTCTTTCTTCGTCATAATCAAGGAAATACACCCACCTGTCCCCCTTGAACATAGGGGTCAGATCCGAGAAACATAAATATTCTCCATTAACTATGGCATATCTCTGACTTATTACTATTTCTGTTCCGCTTTCGGCTGAGGTCGGTCCCTCTGCTGTCAGCACAGTATCTATTTTAAAGCGGTTGTAGGAATAAACGTCCCGGGTCGAATCAACGTTCCTGCTGTTGGGATCTATATCCTGACGAGGGTCGTCCACAAATTCTCCCACTACCGCAAGATCGCTTGAATTTATAAGATCCCGATAGCTATAATAATCTCCGTCGCAGATCTTGAACGCCGTTTCAAACTTTATCTCGCTGTAATCTCCCTTATACTGATATTTTGCGTTTTTCGGATAGCTTGACGCCCAAACGCTTGGTTCTCCTATATCAATAGGATCATTGACTGTTTCGTCTGTGTACCATGAGGGAACTCTAACAACGTTTTGACTAAGCCCCGAACCCACAGCAACCGCCGTCCCGATCAGCACTGCACAGCAAGCGGCGGCAATTACGGGCTTATAGTTAAACCTTCTTTTGCCTTCCGTAATGCGGATAGGGCTTACCTCGATTCCCTCTTCCTTTGTTTCGGCGATAAGGTTTTGATCTAAGTCGGACATAGCTTTAAACAAATCTTCCTTTTTCATTTTTCAATACCCCTTTTTCTCCAAATGTGCCTTAAGTTTCTTTCTTATTCGATTTAAGGTGACCGAAACGGAGGTTTCGCTTATTCCCTGTTTTGCGGCAATATCTCTTACGCTTTCGCAGCAAAAGTATCTTAAAACAAAGACCTTGCGCTTATTTGCGGGCAGACCGCGGAGAAATCCGCTGATCTCCTCCATAAGCTCCCTTGCCTCAAAGCCCTGTTCCACCAACGATTTTGAGGGTATGATCTCCTCTAATTCGTCCAAAACAGCCTCACAGCTGCCGTTTCCTCTTTTTAAGGCTCTGTTTCTTTCCAGCCTGTTTATGGCGCTGTTTCTCACCAGCTTGCCTAAATAGGCGGACAGCTTTTCGGGACTGTTTGGAGGAATGGTGTTCCATGCGGTGAGGAATGTGTCGTTTACGCACTCCTCCGCATCTTCTCTAACTCCTAAAATATTAAAGGCGATCTTTGAGCAGTAGCTGCTGTATTCCTTGGACAGCTCTTTCAGCCCGCTTTCGTCTCTGCCGAAAAGCAGTCTGATTATCTCATCGTCTTTTGTTGGCATTGGGCTCACCTCGTAAAAGTTCAAATCGATTTGGCTTTCACTTATATACACAGGAAAGGAAAAGAAATCTTACAGAAATTTGTTGTTTTTTCAAGAAATTGGGCTTTAATTTATTGTTCTCTTAAGGAACTTGGTGAGAATTTACGGTTCTTTCAGAGCAGTTGTGCGAGCGGAAGCTCGTTTGTAGAAATGTCGTGCTGAATTTTACGGCGCTCTCGGCGCAGTTGTGATAAATTATGCTTGCTTTCAGATGTATTGTGCTGATCTTTACCGTTGTTTTATCAATATTTATACCTTTTCCTCATACCAACCAAAAATCCTACCGTTACCACAGCCGACAGCATTTCGGCGGCGGTTACCGATGCCCAGATTCCGNCTGCATCAAAAATAAGGGGTAAGAGGAACAGCATTCCCACCTGAAAAACTACCNTTCTCAGGAAAGAGANCGCGGCGGAAACGGGANNGTTGTTGAGNGCGGTGAAGAAGGACNAGCCGAAGATGTTCAGTCCCGCAAAGACAAATAAAACGGCGAAAATTCTGAAACCTCTTGCGGTAAGGTCTAAAAGCTCCTCATTGTAGCCTACGAAAATGCTTGCCAAGGGTCTTGCCAAAACTTGTGACAGTATCAGCATTGTGACGGAGGCAATGGCTATTATTACAAGGCTCTTTTTTCTTAAGCCTTTCAGCTCCTCATGATTTTCCGCGCCGTAATGGTAGCTTACTATTGGCGCGGAGCCTACGCTGAAGCCTATAAAAATTGCAAGAAAAACCAGGTTTACATACATCATAACGCCGTAAGCCGCTACGCCGTTTTTGCCTATATATTTCACAAGCTGGGAGTTGTACAGCATATTGACAACAGACATTGAGGCTTGTGAAACCAATTCGGAAGAGCCGTTGGTGCAGGTTTTCCACAGGGACTTCATATCCATGGTTGTTTTTCCCAGCCTTAGCAGACTGCTGTTGGGGCGAAAGAAGTATATTAGGGGGATAACGCCGCCTATGGCTTGGCTCAAAGCCGTTGCCGCCGCGGCTCCCGCAACTCCCCAATGAAACACTGCCATAAACAGCGCGTCAAAGACCATATTGCCCACACCCGCAGCCACCGTTACAGCAAAGCCCAGCTTAGGCTTTTCCGCGGTTATGAACAGNNTCNGGAACGCCATTTGAAGAGCGAAANACGGAAGAGCTGCCGCAACGATTCTGCCGTAAACCGCGCACTGTTCCGCCATGGATTCGTCTGCTCCCAGANCAAGGGNGATATTTTTCATAAAGATGATTCCGATGACAGCCNGCACAAAGCCCACTGCCGCTGCGGCATATANTATTAANGAAAAGACCTCATTGGCTTTCTTGTCCTTTTTCTCTCCCAGCAGCTTTGCCACCAGCGCGCTTCCGCCTGTGCCGAACATAAAGCCAGTTGTACTCAATATCATAACCACGGGCATAATAAAGTTTACGGCGGTGAAGGCTTCCTCGCCCACCATGTTGGAAACGAAAATGCCGTCCACAACTCCGTAGATCGATGTAAAGATCATCATTGCTATTGAGGGGAGAGTAAACCTCAAAAGCTTTGAGTAGGTGAAATGTTCCGATAAAGAAATTTGCATATATTCACTCCTTTCCTTTTGGACAATTAAAAAGCATTTTCACATTTTATCTATTTCTTTTTTAAGGCAGTCACGGAATTTCCGCATAAGTCTGAGATACTCGGAAATCTCCTCGCCGTTCCAATCGGATATGGCTTGGTTTTCTGCTTCGATAAGCCTGTCGGCGGTGTTTTCGCCCAAAGCAATTCCTTCTTCGGTAAGAGCCACGGTTTTCTTTCTGCCGTCCATGGCTTTGAGCTGTATTATTCCCTCCTGCTCCATTTTTCTCAGGGCGGAATTTATGGTCTGCTTGCCGATGCCCGTTACCTTGCAGATGCCGCTGATACTGCACTCGTTTCCTTCCGTCCGAAGAACGTAAAGGACAGCCAAGGTGCTGTCGGCAAGGTTCATTTTAAGGGCGGCGGTGTGATATATGCCGTCTATCTCGCCGGATAAAAGGTTCATTTTGTCTATTTGAGCGGATTTGTTCATATGAATATCTCCTGAAAAGGCTGCTTTTGTGTTATGTCCAAAATCGTACTACAGCATTATAGTCCGATTTCGTACCAATGTCAATAAGGAAAAAACTGCTATATTCTCATCAAACCCCTTTAAACTCAGCATTTCCGCCGATTTATGCGCTATTTTGTGCAAATTCACGAAATTGCCGACCTTCACGTTTTTCCAATGCATTTTTGCAGATTTGTTAAAAACTACCATACAAAAATAATGTAATCCTTTACAAAAACTTTCACTACATATTGTGTGATTTGCGCTTCAAAGTGCAAGATGTTCAAGATTTTCCGCAGTTCCTTGCAAACCTCTCTTTATATTTTCACAATTTTTGTTGATAATGTTACCAAATCCCCTTAAAATAAAAAACTTTTTATGAAAACTTGACATATCGGGGTTACTTTGATATAATTAAGTAGGGTAGGTGACAGCCTTGTGAATGTTGCGCCCAAAATTAGCTAAAAACCTTAAAATACGCTGTTTTTCCGTATATTTCGGGTTTTTGTGCAATATTACGATTGTGTGACTATATGACGGAAGCGGAGGTTCTTAATATGTCTGTTATATTAAAAGCCAACGCAGTTTCCAGACGGTTCAAGATAGGCGACGGCAGTGTTGTGAACGCCCTGCAGGGGGTAGATTTAGAGGTCGAAAGCGGACAGCTGGTCTGTCTGCGGGGACGCTCGGGATCGGGCAAGACTACCCTTATAAATATCCTCGGCGCGCTCGATAAGCCCGATGAGGGAACTGTGTTCTTTGACGGTAACGATATAACCGCATTAAGCCCCTCACAGCAGGACAGCCTGCGCCGTCACGATATGGCTTTTGTGTTTCAGTCGGTGGCGCTTATGTCAACGATGACCGCCTTTGAAAATGTGGAATTTACTTTAAGGCTGGCAGGCGTCCCTCTTTCCCAGAGAAAGCAGAGAGCGAGAGACTGTCTGACCCGTGTGGGACTTGAAAAGCGTATGACTCACCGTCCCGGCGAGCTTTCGGGCGGAGAACAGCAGCGTGTTGCCATTGCAAGAGCTGTTTCTCACAAGCCGAAAATTGTCTTTGCCGATGAGCCCACAGCAGCCCTTGACACTCCCACGGGCTTGGCGGTAATGAAGCTTTTCCGTGATTTTATAGCAGCCGAAGGGCTGACCATAGTGATGACTACCCATGATGAAACTATGATGGAATTGGCGGATAAGGTTTATGCTTTAGAGGACGGAAAGCTTATCTGAAGCAGTTCCTGTTTCTCGGTCAAGAATTGGCAATTCGCAAAGCGGGGGTGTTGAAAATACCGAAAAATGTAATGTTGGCGCCGCCCGATTCCGTAATGGTGCGGTGTGAGAACTTAGTTAAGATATATAAATCCGACGGAGTGGAGGTCATGGCTTTACAGGGGCTTGACCTTACGGTGGAACGGGGCGAGCTTATGGCTATCGTAGGCGCTTCGGGATCGGGAAAATCCACTCTTCTGAATATGCTGGGGGGTCTTGACAAGCCCTCGGCGGGAAGCCTTTTCATAGACGGCAAGGATATGCTTAAGCTGGACGAAAAAGAGCTGGTTTACTACATGCGCGACGTTGTGGGCTTTGTCTGGCAGAATAACGCAAGAAACCTTGTTCCATACCTTACCGCAAGGCAGAATGTTGAGCTTCCCATGCTTCTGAAAGGCTCCAAAAACCGACAGCACCGAGCGGAAATGCTCCTTGATTCGGTGGGGCTGTCAGAGAGAAAAAACTCCCTTCTGGCGCAGATGTCGGGCGGCGAACAGCAGAGAGTGGCTATCGCCATTGCTCTTGCCAACAACCCTCGGCTTCTTTTGGCGGACGAACCCACGGGAGCGGTGGACACCAAAACCGCAGCCATGGTGCTTGACGTATTCAAGAAAATCAACAAAGAGCTTGGAGTTACAATTATAATAGTAACTCACGACGTAAATTTATCAAAGTCCATTGACCGTGTGGTTTCCATAAGAGACGGTAAAACCGCCACGGAGATGATAAGAAAGCATTCCCTTGAAGATATAGCGTCCCTCGATTCTCTCGGCGAAAACAAGGACAATGCCGCTGATACTGCCCATGAAGAACTGGCAGTATTGGACAGAGCGGGCCGTTTGCAGCTGCCTAAGGAATATCTTAATGCCTTGGGTGTCAAAGGCGGAGGAAAGGTTCGGGTTGAGCTGGAGGAGGACAAAATTATTATAAAAGGGCAATGACGATTACAGTTCGGAAAAAAGGAGAGTGTAAGCCCTGTTTCCGGCGCAGCAAAATTTCCCCTTTAATCGACTCGGTCGTAAAAATAATTATCCGAAAGGGTATTTGGGGCTGTCCGAAAAGACGCAATTTGCATAATTTCCGATGAATTGCTTCGTTTTAGGATACTGCCTGAACAAAAGCTTAAATACCCGAAAAATTCATCAGAAAGGTGGATAAAATTTTGGCAAGAATGAACATCAAGCTGAAAAAAGTGCTGGCAGTGACCCTGTCGGCGAGTATGTTAGCAGGTATGCCGGTTTATGTCAATGCCGCCGAGGATTCGGAGGGAACGGGCAGAAGCTCCGGCTCTTCCATAAATGAATCCCTTGTTGCGGGCATGAGCCGTGACGATACCTACGCCAACTACTTCAACTCCCATTCCGACGCCGCTTACCCCAAGCAGGAAATCGTGATCAACGCCAAGGATTACATTTCCATTGGTGCAGACAAATACGGCACCGAGCCGGGCGGAGAGGTCAAGGATTTTGAAGGCGAGTCCGATGTTCTGCTGNNGCCTAATCACGGCGGTACTGCGGAGTACGAATTTGAAGTACCNGAAACGGGACTCTACAACCTCGAAATGTACTACTACACCATTACNGGCAACAACACGGTAGTTGAGTTCGCAATGCAGCTGGATGGCGAATACNCNTTCTCTGCGGCAAAGACCTNCTCTCTCGACCGCTACTGGCAGGACGAGGAAGGCGGTATCAGACAGGACAGCAGAGACAACGATATCCGTCCCGGACAGGTAGAATATGACACATGGATCAAATACCCCATAAAGGATAAGGAAGGACTTTTCAATAACCCTTATTTCTTCTATCTTGAAAAGGGCAAGCACACCCTCACTCTTACGGGTATCAAGTGCAACGTTGGNCTTAANACCTTTACCTTTANGAANTACGNNGCNATNCCCGAATANGTNAGACCNTCGNANNNCGACCTTAACNGAACTCCCGCTCTGACNGANGTCAACTTCATAGGAACAAACACAATTTTCGTACAGGGCGAAAACAGCCTCTACAAGAGCGCTTCCACCCTTTACGCTACCACCGACCGTACCGAATGTCTTGTCAGCCCCTCTCACCCCACCAAACAGCGTTACAACACAATGGGACAGGGCACCTGGAACAAATCCACACAGTCGGCTACATGGGAGTTTACCGTTCCCAACGACGGCTATTACTCCTTCGACTTTAAGGTAAGACAGAACGTTATGAGAGGCTTCTTCTCCAACCGCCGCGTATACATAGACGGAAAGGTGCCCAATACATACTTTGACGACGTAATGTTCCCTTACAGCAATAACTGGTACAATCAGAGCATTCTTGACGGCGACGGAAACGACGTTTACATTTACCTCACCGCGGGAAAACACACCATAACAATGGAAGCTATCCCCGGCGAGATCGGCGAGATCATGCAGAGACTTGACGATATCGTATACGCTAATGACTTGAAGTCAACTTCTGATGATTTCGGCGAAAAAGTTTCGCCGGCGATGGAAACCAATGATGATGGTACAGTCGGCGATACTTTCCAAGAGGATATCCCCATGTTAGATAGTCTA
>WFLX010072202.1_pt1 | contig 13095 bp, 6 predicted proteins | sample 4967041 | NCBI WGS metagenome assembly WFLX01 (sample SAMN12857096, study PRJNA449069) | gut metagenome | isolation source: stool from male and female vole | host: Microtus ochrogaster | place: USA:Florida | collected 2017
TATACGGCAAAGTTATTAATTTCGTGGCGTCTGAACCCAAAAAATCACTCTTCATGGCAAAAGAACAGCGCACGCCGGTCAAAGGCCTCCCACAAATCCCGCCCTACACAGGCCGCCCCTTCACATTCGACCGCGTGGCCCGCATCCTCTTCGGCATCGGAATCCTTCTCGGCGTCATATACCTCATCAACATCCTCTCCGGCGTCCTCCTGCCCTTCCTCGTGGCTTGGCTCATTGCCTACATCCTCGAACCCTTCGTCCAGTACAACCGCCGGCTCCTCGGCGTCAAAAAGCGATGGCTCCCAATCTTCATGACCCTCTTCGAAGCCTGCCTCATCCTGGTCACACTCGGCATTTTCCTCGTCCCATCGCTCATCAACGAAATGCACCAGGTCGCCGACTTCATTCGCGACTACTCCCGCGGAGCCGGTTCTATCGCATTCATCCCCGAGTCGCTCCACGAGTACCTCCGCACAACTATCGACTTCGAAACAATCGCCCGCGAACTAACCCGCCAGGACATCCGCACAATTCTCGAAACCCTCGGAAGCTTCATCGCCGGAGGCTACAACGTAGTCATGGACGTCTTCAACTGGTTCCTCGTCATCCTCTACGTCGTCTTCATTATGATCGACTACGAACGCCTCATCCGCGGAACCCGACGCATGATTCCGCCAAAATACCGCGAAATGGTCCTCTCCATAGGCGACGACATCAAGAACTCCATGAACCACTACTTCCGCGGCCAGGCCCTCGTAGCATTCTGCGTCGGAATCCTCTTCTGCATCGGATTCATGATCATCAACCTCCCCATGGCCATCATCCTCGGCCTCTTCATAGGCCTCCTCAACATGGTCCCCTACCTCCAGCTCATTTCCCTCATACCCACCACCCTCCTCTGCCTGGTCTACTCCGTCGACGCCAACGTCGACTTCTGGCACATCTGGTGGAGTGCCATGATAGTCTACATCGTCGTCCAGGCCATCCAGGACCTCATCCTAACCCCCCGCATCATGGGCAATGCCATGGGCCTCAACCCCGCCCTCATCCTCCTGTCCCTCTCCGTCTGGGGCACCCTCCTCGGCTTCATCGGCCTCATCATCGCCCTGCCCCTTACCACCCTCCTCATCGCCTACTACGACTATTACATCACTTCGCGGGAGCAGGAAGAGTTTGAGTAGGTACGAGAGGGTAATTACATCGAATGTATGACAAAAGGCGAGTCCGCGTGGGCTCGCCTTCTTGAATGGGGATGTGGGGGGGGTTAGAGGATTATCTTGAATGCTTTTCCGCCGGCCTTGACAATGTAGGTACCGCGGGGGAGGTTGGCTACGGTGCCGTTGGTACTCGTAGCGACTACGACTCCTGACATTGTGAACACTTGGCCTTGTGTTCCGTTGGCGAATATTATGGTACCATCGACAACTTTCACGAGGTCATCGTCGGTGTACGGCCCGGCTATGCTTGTGAGGACTGATACCACCACTTCGCAGGTCGCTTTCTGCCCATTGGGAGCTGTTGCGGTGATGGTCGCTTTACCGGCTTTGACTGCGGTGACTACACCCTGAGCATTGACGGTGGCTATTGTCTGGTCCGAAGTGCTCCAAACCAGGATGGCGTCGTCGGGCATTTCAGGGTCGAAAACTACAGTTAGGGTTATGCTTTGTCCTTCAGCCACGTTGACGGTAGCGGGTTCGATACGGATTGTGTAGGCGCTTTCTTCGGTGATAGGTTCAATGTTTTCGAACTTGCCGGACCCGTCGCCTGAGTTCTTGTAGTCCTCCTCGCTGCCTTCGGGAACTTTCACGGTTGCATCTTGATAGACACTCTCGTCGAATGCATTGTCGGCAATGTCGATTTTTTCGGGGTCGGGATTCTTCAGTGTTATCTCTGTGATGGCAGGACAATCGGCAAATTCTCCCTCTGTAATTTGAGTAACGTCTTCGCCGATGGTAATTTCAGTGAGATTCTCACTGCCGGCAAATGGATTACCCTCAGTGTCGCGTCCCTGATAAACAGTTTCAACGCCTGTTCCGGAAAATGCATCCTTTTCACAATTAAGCGGTTTTTCTCCATCGTTGATGACAACATCCTTCAGGTTTTCGCAATCCTTGAAGGCGCCTNCGCCGATTTCGGTTACGGNNGNGGGNATTGTCACTCCNGCAATCNGAGTGTTGCCTTCGAATGCNCCGTCATCAATTTTNGTAACGGGATATGTCACGCCTTCGATGGTCACTTCTTCGGGGATAACAACCTGAGCGGGGAGTTGATCGGTGGAGCCGGTAACTGTTACAACGCTGTTTCCGGACGCATCTTTTTCGACCTTGTAAGAGATGCCGTCGACAGTTGCTGTGATTGCATCAAAGCTTTCGATTTCCTTGAAGCTGTTGCCGATTTCATTTTCGTACGCTTCGAGGCTTTCGTCGGGCACTTTGGGGACTACGGTTTCCGTAATTGTCTTATTGAAGGCATTTTCGGGTACGGNAGGCGGAGTTGCGCCTTCGAATGTTATAGACTCGATGTCCTTGCAGTTGCCGAACTCGCCTTCACTGAGCTCTGTTACTCCTTCACCGATTGTTACATTCTTAAGAGTTTCCGATTCGGCAAACGGAGTGCCCTCGGTGTTGCGGTTCTGGTAGAGATTTTCTACGGGACAGCCGTTAAAAGCATCGTCGGCGCAATTGAGAGCATCGGCATTTTCACCTCCTGCGAGGTTTATGCCGGTCAGGTTTTCGCAGTCCTTGAAGGCGCCTCCGCCGATTTCGGTCACGGTGGCGGGGATGGTGATTTCAGTTACTCCGGTTCCGGCAAATTCGCCTTCGGCGATGGTGGTTTTGTGCTCGCCGATGGTGACGCTGGTAATGGTTTCCATGTTGGCGAACGGGGTGCCTTCGGTGTTGCGGTCGGTGCTCACGTCCTTAACCGGAGCTCCGCTGAATGCATCGGCCGCGATGGTGAGGGCAGATGCCTCGGGGCTGCCTTGAACCGTCACTTCGGAGAGACTTGCGCAGTCTTTGAAGGCGCCTGCGCCGATTTCGGTCACGGTCGCGGGGATGGTGATTTCCGCTACACTGGTCCCGGCAAATTCGCCTTCGGCGATTGTCGTTTTGTTCTCGCCGATGGTGACGCTGGTAATGGTTTCCATGTTGGCGAACGGGGTGCCTTCGGTGTTGCGGTCAGTGGTCACGTCCTTAACCGGAGCTCCGCTGAATGCATCGGCCGCGATGGTNAGGGCAGATGCCTCGGGGCTGCCTTGAACCGTCACTTCGGTCAGACTTGCACAGTCCTTGAAGGCGCCTTCGCCGATTTCGGTCACGGTCGCGGGGATGGTGATTTCCGCNACACCGGTTCCGGCAAATTCGCCTTCGGCGATTGTGGTTTTGTGCTCGCCGATGGTGACGGTAGTAATGGTTTCGATGTTGGCGAANGGNTTGCCTTCGGTGTCGCGGTCGGTCGTCACCTCCTTAACCGGAGCACCGCTGAATGCATCGGCGGCTATGGTGAGGGCAGATGCCTCGGGGCTGCCTTGAACCGTTACTTCGGAGAGATTTGCACAGTCCTTGAAGGCGCCTCCGCCGATTTCGGTCACGGTGGCGGGGATGGTGATTTCCGCTACACCGGTTCCGGCAAATTCGCCTTCGGCGATTGTGGTTTTGTGCTCGCCGATGGTGACGGTGGTAATGGTTTCCATGTTGGCGAACGGGGTNCCTTCGGTGTTGCGGTCGGTGGTCACGTCCTTAACCGGAGCACCGCTGAACGCATCGGNAGCGATGGTGAGGGCAGATGCCTCAGAGCTGCCTTGAACCGTTACTTCGGTCAGACTTGCACAGTCCTTGAAGGCGCCTGCGCCGATTTCGGTCACGGTGGCGGGGATGGTGATTACAGTTACACCGGTCCCGGCAAATTCGCCTTCGGCGATGGTGGTTTTGTGCTCGCCGATGGTGACGGTGGTAATCGTTTCCATGTTGGCGAAGGGAGTGCCTTCGGTGTTGCGGTCAATATTAACAGTCTCCACCGAAGAGCCACTGAAGATATTCTGCCCACAGATTAGTTCGGAATCACCATTGGCAATGGTCACTTCTTTAAGAGATGAGCACCCGGAGAAGGCGCCGTCGCCAATGGAGGTAATGTTGCCGGGAATTATTACCTCACTAATTGCGGTATTACCTTTGAATGCATCATTAGCTATGGTAGTGACTGTATAATTCTTTCCGTTGATCTCAATCTCGGCAGGGAATACCAAAGGATTGGCGGTTGGGTTACCTCCCGTAACCATCACTATATCTTCGCCATTGGAACCGCCGCCGAATACAACTTCATAGTTTATTCCTCCAGCAGTTGTGGACAGAGTCTCGTTAGGCTCTATATTTTTGAAGTCATTACCCATTTCGCTCCGATATTCATCCATAGCCTCAACAGGAACGGTGACGGTGGCATTTTTTGAAGTGGTTTCGCTGAAAGCGCCGTTGATGTTATTCGGAGGAGTAGTCCCTTCAAAAGTGATTTCTTCAATGGAATTGCAGTTACCGAATTCACCTTGAGAGAGGGTGGTTACGTTCTCACCGATGGTTATATTCTTAATTGTGGTAGAATTGCTGAACGGAGCTCCTTCGGTGTTGCGACCCATTACCAGGGTTTCCACAGAACTACCCGAGAATGCATCTGAAGCGCAGTTCAAGGGATCGTCGGCGTTGGAAATAGTGACATTTGTCAGATTTGAACAGTTGGAGAAAGCACCCTTTCCGATTTCATTGACTGTGGAGGGAATTGTCAGTTCAACGATTCCGGTGCATCCGGAAAATTCACCGGCCTGAACGGATGTTTTGTTTTCTCCAATATTAATAGACGAGAGCGTGGTGTTGCCGGCAAAAGGAGTGCCTGCAGTGGTACGGTCGATGTTTAGAGTTGAAAGAGATGTTTGAGCACACACGCCGGAGCCGAACTCAATCGGTTCATCGCCGGCTTCCAAGGTTATTTCTTTCAGTCCGGAACATCCTGAGAATGCATTGTTGCCAACGTTGTTGACCGAACCGGGAATAACCACATTCTTAATAGTGGTCTTACCCGCGAAGGCACTTTGTTCAATTTTGGCAACAGGGTATTTGAGTCCATCTATCTCCACTTCGCCGGGAATGACTAAATTTCCCCGGGCATCCGGGTCGCCACCTTTGACTGTCACAATGTCCTCGCCATTTGGTCCGGCACCCGGAACAACCTCATATTCGATTCCGTTAAGAGTGGCCTTAAGTGCAATCACAGTTACCTGGCACGATGCGTTCAAGTCGTTGACAGTTGTTGCTGTAATAGTGGTTTTACCAATGCCTATAGCGGTTATCACGCCATTTTCGTCCACGGTTGCTACGGAAGGGACACTACTTGTCCATGTCGGCTTGGGATAGGATGTATTTCCGGGTTCAATCGTGAAGGAAATATTATGCTTCTTTGTCTGGGCTATTTCTACGGACGGTTCTAAAGATATACTTTCGGGAAGAATGTCGCTGACATTGAAAATATATTTGAACGAATTCCATATTTCGGTTGCCTTGTAGTCGGCTACTTTCCCGTCGGGAACCCGCAGGATTGCCGTATTTACCGGCACATATGTAAAAGTACCGCCGGAAACAGCCGGAGGGGTATCAGCCAATACCGTAATGTTTTTGATTCCGGTGCAGGAAACAAAGGCCTGGTCGGCCAGGGTGGTCACACCTGAACCAATAACCACGGATGTCATATCGTCACATCTATAAAAAGCCTGATATTCGACAGTGGTTACCGAATTGGGAATGACAATTTCGATTATGTCGGAATTATAGAAAGCCCCCTTGGGAATTTTTTTAACGCCGTTCCCGATGGTAACAGTTTTAAGCGAGGAGGTCTGTTGGAAAGCGTAATTACAAATGGAGGTAATAGAATTTGGGATTACCACCGTTGTTACATCCGACATCCAGAACCCGTCTCCATCGATACTTGTAACGGTGTAGGTGACACCGCCGGATTCAATGGTTTCCGGTATTACGACATCTCCACTCGCATCCGTTCCGCTGACACCAGCGGTATTGTTGGTAGTATTTAAGGTATAGGTCAGCCCACCTATAACCACAGACGATGCCGAGAGCGGGATAACGGCGGATAATAACAGCAAAAAGCTCAATATTCGTGCTGTCTTCATGTGAATAAGTGTCTCTTGCCTCGGTCTTCCCCTCGTTGGCGGTTTTATAGATAAAAAAAGCGTAGGAATCTGTATCTGTTGCCATCCTACGAATCGAGGCTTCTCGCATTGCCCTATCAAAGTCGGATAGCAACTGCAGAAGCCCACGCCGGTATATGCAACCGAGTCATCCGGCACAGAAGTTTCCGAGGAAACCGAATGCCAAATGAAGATTTGTCATATAGCCACAGGCATCTACCGTTGCATAATCCCTGACTTTGATATGAAATTTTGCGAGAATTTCGATTCGTCAAGAATCAGCGCGGATAAACGCTTTTATATTTATGTNNGCATNCCCTCCTCACGAACCCACAACCGGGCTTCTGCAAGTGCGGTCTGCATCACAAAATTAGTGATTATATCTTTTGTTACAAAATATTTGAATGAGAAATTTATTTTTTAAGCAAAAGAACGGCACGCGTCTCGCGACGAGTGCCGTTCCGGGGGGAGATATGACCCTCCCTGTGTATGGGGTTAGGGAGGGTCGGGGATGGATTATTCTTCGTTAAGGATTTCCAGCATCTTGATGGCAGACACCGGAATGCGCGTACCGGGTCCGAAGATAGCGGCCACACCGGCCTTGTACAGGAAGTCGTAGTCCTGTGCCGGAATCACACCGCCCGCCGTCACGAGGATATCCTCGCGGCCCAGCTTCTTGAGCTCCTCGATTACCTGAGGAATCAGAGTCTTGTGGCCGGCTGCCAGCGACGATACGCCCAGAATGTGAACGTCGTTCTCAACGGCCTGACGCGCTGCCTCTGCGGGGGTCTGGAACAGCGGGCCCATGTCCACGTCGAAGCCGCAGTCGGCATAGCCCGTGGCTACAACCTTGGCGCCTCGGTCGTGACCGTCCTGGCCCATCTTGGCAATCATGATTCGGGGTTGACGGCCTTCGCGCTTGGCGAAGTCTTCGCACATCTTCTGTGCCTTGATGAAGTCGGGGTCTTGCTTGGTTTCGTTCGAGTACACGCCGGAAATAGTTCTGATTACTGCTTTATAACGCCCTACAACTTCTTCGCAGGCGTCGGAAATTTCGCCCAGGGTGGCGCGGAGGCCGGCAGCCTTCACGGCCAGGTCCAGCAGGTTGCCCTCGCCGGTGCGTACACATTCGGTGATGGCTGCCAGGGCTTCCTTAACCTTGGCCTCGTCGCGGTGAGCCTTCACGTCGTTCAGACGCTCAATCTGCTCGCGGCGAACCTCGGTGTTGTCAATTTCGAGGATATCGATGGGATCTTCGTGGTCCAGACGATACTTGTTGATGCCCACGATGGTCTGACGGCCGGAGTCGATGCGGGCCTGGGTGCGGGCCGAAGCCTCCTCGATGCGCAGCTTGGGCAGACCGGTTTCGATAGCCTTGGCCATACCGCCCAGCTTCTCGATTTCCTGGATGTGCTCCCAGGCGCGGTGTGCGATCTCGTTGGTGAGGGCTTCTACATAGTAAGAACCACCCCAGGGGTCGATGGCGCGGGTAACCTGCGTCTCTTCCTGGATGTAGATCTGAGTGTTGCGGGCAATACGGGCCGAGAAGTCGGTCGGCAGCGCGATGGCCTCGTCAAGNGCGTTGGTGTGCAGCGACTGGGTGTGGCCCAGGGCGGCGCCCATAGCCTCGATGCAGGTGCGGCCTACGTTGTTGAACGGGTCCTGTTCGGTCAGCGACCAGCCCGAGGTCTGAGAGTGCGTGCGGAGAGCAAGCGACTTGGGATTCTTCGGGTTGAACTGCTTCACGATCTTGGCCCACAGCATGCGGGCGGCGCGCATCTTGGCAACCTCCATGAAGTAGTTCATGCCGATTGCCCAGAAGAACGACAGGCGCGGAGCGAACGAGTCGATGTCCATGCCTGCGTTTACGCCGGCGCGGAGGTATTCCAGACCGTCGGCCAGAGTGTAGGCCAGCTCGATGTCGCAGGTAGCGCCGGCTTCCTGCATGTGGTAGCCGGAAATAGAAATCGAGTTGAACTTGGGCATATTCTTGGAGGTGTACTCGAAGATGTCGGCGATGATTCGCATCGAGAATTCAGGCGGGTAGATATAGGTGTTGCGCACCATGAATTCCTTCAGGATGTCGTTCTGAATCGTTCCGGCCATCTCTTCCAGCTTCGCACCCTGCTCCAGGCCTGCGTTGATGTAGAAGGCCAGCACAGGCAGCACGGCGCCGTTCATGGNCANCGACACGGACATCTTGTTCAGGGGGATGCCGTCGAAGAGAACCTTCATGTCGTCCAGCGAGCAGATGGACACACCGGCCTTGCCCACGTCGCCCACAACGCGTTCGTGGTCAGCGTCATAGCCGCGGTGCGTNGCCAGGTCGAANGCTACCGACAGNCCCTTCTGGCCCGACGCNAGGTTGCGGCGGTAGAAGGCGTTNGANTCGGCNGCGGTGGAGAAGCCGGCATACTGGCGGATGGTCCACGGGCGCAGGGGGTACATGGCGCTGTACGGGCCACGCAGGAACGGGGGAATACCGGACATATAGTTCAGGTGTTCCANNCCTTCGAGGTCNTCCTTGGTGTANACGGGCTTTACGGGGATAAGTTCGGGAGTAGTCCAGTCTTCGACTGCTTCCATAACGGGAGCGGGAGCGGTAGTCCCTGCCGTTATATCGATATTTTTAAAATCGGGTTTCATGTTGGGGACTTTCCTTTATTTGTTGAGAAGACGGTTGTTGAAGTCGCGCAGGGTGTCGAGCACGTTGCAGCGAACGTGAACGAAGTCCTTGATACCTTCGGCCTTGAGCTCGTCCATGCAGGCGGGTGCGCCGGCAACCACGAATTCAGCGCGGCCGTCGAGGTATTTGTAAGCCTTGGGGGCCAGTTCGGCGTATTCGTCGTCGGAGGAGCAGAGAACTACAACATCGGCGCCCTTTTCCATGGCGGCATCGATGCCCTGCTCTACGGTGTCGAAGCCCAGGTTGTCGATGATTTCATAGCCGGCGCATCCGAAGAAGTTGGTGCTGAACTGAGCGCGGGCAAGACGCATGGCCAGGTTGCCGATGGTGAGCATGAACACCTTCGGACGCTTGGCGGCAGCCTCTGTGGCAAGGCGCAGGGCCTCGAAGTCGGTGGCGGCGCGCTTCATCATCAGCGCGTTCGGGCCCTTCTCGCAGCCGCAGCCGCAGCAGGCGCCCTTCTCAATCTTGTCGGCGGCCTTCTCGTTGATGTTCGGGTACTGGTTGGTGCCCAGCAGGATTTCCTTGCGGCGGGCAACGTCGGTGTGGCGCTTCTCGCAGGAGGCATTGACGGCCTTCTGAACCTCGCCCTTGCCCACAGCTTCGAAGAAACCTTCCTTCTCGTCGGTTACGGCCAGGAAGAGCTTCCATGCCTCGGCGGCGATGGAGGCCGTGAGGGTCTCTACGTAGTACGAACCGCCCGCGGGGTCTACCACCTTGTCCATGTGGGCCTCTTCCTTGAGCAGGAACTGCTGGTTGCGCGCGATGCGTTCGCTGAATGCGTCCGGCGTGCGGTAAGCGGCGTCGAATGGTGTGCTCACAATCGAGTCAACTCCGGCAACACATGCCGAGAAAGCCTCGGTCTGGCTGCGCAGCAGGTTCACGTGCGCGTCGTAGATGNNCTGGTNGANCTTCGAAGTGGTGGCGTTCACAACCATCTTGCAGGCATTTTCGTCGGCAGGCTTGTAGCTCTTCACTATCTCGGCCCAAAGCATGCGGGCGGCGCGGAACTTGGCGATTTCCATGAAGAAGTTCGAGCTGATGCCCATGTCGAACTTAATGCGGTCCGCAACCTCGTCGGCGCTGCGGCCGGCGTCGGTCAGGGCTGTCATCCAGGCGGCACCCCAGGCCAGGGCATAGCCCAGTTCCTGATAAATGAATGCGCCGCCGTTGGAAAGCATATCGCTCTCTACAACCAGACAGCGCAGACCCTTCACGGGAGCCACGATGTCAAGCATCTTAAGCGCTCCGTCGGTAACGGCGGCAACGTCGATGCCCTCCACACCCTTCTTGAGCTGCTTGCGCAGGGGGTCGTAAACCACCGACCCGCGGAAAGTCTTCTCCGCTCCGGCTGCCTTGATGCAGTCAACCAGCGCCTGAGCCACTTCCATCACCTTGCTCTGGCAGCAGTTGATGTTGATTTCTACTTTGTTCAGGTCAATGTCCTTCAGAACCACGGCCACCTCGGCAGCGTCGGCCACCGTGAAGCCCAGCGATGTCACGCCCTTGGTGAGAACGTCGACAGCCGTGCGGTTAGCCTCCTCGGCGCTTTCGGCCACAATGTTCTGGCGGGTAAGCCAATCGTTGTTGGTGCGGCTACCGCGTACATACGGGTACTGACCGGGCAGCGATTCAGTTGTTTTCAGATCCTTGATGTCTTCGGCGCGGTAAACAGGCTGCACATCGAAGCCCTCGTTCGTACGCCAAACCAGTTTCTTGTTGAAGTCAGCCCCCTTGAGGTCTGCCTCCACCTTGGCGCGCCACTCTTCGTAGCTCGTCTCGGGGAACTGGTCAAACAGTTTCTCTTTTTTGTTTGCCATAATATAATAATGTGTATTCTTTCTAATTTAAGGTTAACACGCACCCNGGCGTAGGTACGCAATTCCNAGGCAAAAGTACTNAAAATTCCCAAACCCACAAAGTTTTTTCCCATAAAATCAACCCACTGAAAATCCGCCCGTCCCCAACTCCCGCGCCCACCCTTCGCAGGCGGTTTGTCAAAGTGCTCGGGCTTCAGCCCCCATCATCGCCGCAGGCGCTTTGCTCTGCAAAGAATTATGAATTATGAATTATGCATTATGTCATCGCCTTTAGGCGCTTGCGTAGCAAGAATTATGAATTATGTCATCGCCTTTAGGCGCTTGCGTAGCAAGAATTATGCATTACGAATTCTCTCGGCGTCTGCCCGGTCTGCTTCTTGATGAACCGGATGAAATGCTGGGGGTACTGGAACCCCAGCAGCTCAGCCACCTGCTTGGTCGAGGCATCCGGACTCAGAAGCGCGCTCTTGGCAACTGTCGTCATCTTCAGCTGTATGAATTCCTGCGCAGTCTTACCCGTTTCCGACTTCACCAAATCGCCGAAATAATTCGGCGACAGGCAAATCTTGTCCGCGAAATATTTCACCGTCGGAATCCCATCCGTCAGCCCCCTGCCCGACCCGAGATACTCGTCCACAAGCGCCTCAAAACGCGTCAGTACATCGCTGTTGAGCTCCTCGCGCGTCACAAACTGCCGCTCGTAGAAGCGCATGCAGTAGTTGAGCATAACCTCNATGTTCGACACTATCAGCGACTTGGTGAAGCGGTCGATCGGATGCTGCAACTCACGTTGAATCTTATCCATATAGTCCTGAATGATAACCCGTTCCTCTGCCGAGAGGTGCAGCGCCTCATTCGAAGCATATGAGAAAAAAGAATACTGACCCATTTTCTGCGCCAGGGGCGTGCGGTTCAGAAAATCCGGGTGGAACAGCAGCCCGATGGCCTCCGGTGCCGGCCCGTCCTCCAGCCGGTGAATCCCCACCGTCTGCCCCGGCGCGAAACTCACCACGGTCTCATCGTCAAAATCATAGTTCGTCTTCCCGTAGTTGATTTTGCAACCCGTGGTCTTCTTCAGGAACAAGGCGTAGAACCCGAAGTGCATGCAGTGGGTCGGCTGATGCACCGACTCGTCAAAATGAACGATTCCCACCAGCGGATGACGAGTCTCGAACCCGAAATAACGGTTATATTTCTCTATACTGTCGGCCTGATAAATTTCCATACTGTCCTTTCATTTACGCCACAAATTTAGACAATAACTTCCAATAATCCAAAGCAATAACCCACATTCCGTAATCTTGGTTCTTATATCCGTAACATAGGTATGTTTGCCGAAAACTTAATGCCGTAATTTTGCAACATCAAAATCACGCAGAGTATGACCGACAAAGAATTTCTTGAATATGCAGCCTCCGGCAATCCAATCGTCGCCGGAAGCGAGATTCACCGGATGATGCACTCTTTGAGTCAGAGAGCACTGCGCCTGACTGCGCAGATAAACAGCTCCTACCACACCCCGGAGGAGCTTCGCGCTTTGATGTCCGAGCTCATTTCCAAACCCCTTGACGAAGCCTTCGGCCTCTTCCCTTTCAATACAGGTTTCTTCACTTTATCTCGATATTTTTTCAACATAAAGTGATTTGGCAGTTCTCTTGAATCCATTGGCGCACAAGCTTTCGAGGGAGACATCAATATCCGCGACATCACTTGTCTTTCCATTGAACCACCTACATTCCCCGGCGGATTCCCGGAAGAAGTGACCGCGAATGCAACCGTCACTGTACCTGAAGGAAGCGAGGATGCCTACAATGCCAGCCCGCAATGGGACGAGATGGTAGAAGGTGATGTAGAAGGAGTAGAATCAATATTTACCAATCCAGAAATGGAAATGGATGTATATGATCTTAATGGGGTGCTTATACGCAGCAAAATCAAAGCTGAAGACATCAACTCCCTTCCAGCAGGGCTTTATATTCTCAAGAACGCTGATCTTACAACGAAAGTGATAATCCGCTAATAAGTCTATCACCCTCATTTTAGCTTGTAAGAGTTTTGGATATATTTGAAAGTTTTGTTAACTTTGCTTTTGAGAGCCAGAATAGAGCGTTATAAGATATAGAAGATAAATCTAAAGAAGCGTATGAAAGAAATGAACTATCCAATAGGAGTACAGACCTTCTCGAAAATAATCGAGGGAGGATATACTTATGTGGACAAGACTGCTTATATAGAACCTTTGATAAAACAAGGGCAATTTATTTTCCTTAGCCGTCCTCGGAGATTCGGGAAAAGCTTGCTGGTATCTACCTTAGATGCTTATTTCAAAGGACAGCGTGAGCTCTTCAAAGGACTCGCTGCCGACTCTATGGACTTGGATTGGACGCCATCTCCCGTGTTGA
>WFLX010273019.1_pt1 | contig 13094 bp, 12 predicted proteins | sample 4967041 | NCBI WGS metagenome assembly WFLX01 (sample SAMN12857096, study PRJNA449069) | gut metagenome | isolation source: stool from male and female vole | host: Microtus ochrogaster | place: USA:Florida | collected 2017
CCTTTTTAAAGATAAAAGAATTCTTCTTATCTTTACCTAAGGAAGAAAAGTTCTTTGGAAAATTTTTATGAAATTTTTGAGTATAATAAAGATTAACTGACACGTAAAGAAAGGAGAGGGGGATAGGACTCAAAAAGTCCGCTCTTCTAAATTCACAATGAATAATAATGTCACAGTTTTGGTTGTCGAAGATGATAATTCCATTCGCAACCTTATTGGAACCACCTTAAAATCTCATAATTATAAATATCTTATTGCCCAAGATGGAAAAACGGCCATTTTAGAAGCCGCCACCCACAATCCAAATGTTATGTTTTTGGATTTGGGATTACCCGATATGGATGGGGTAGAAATTATTCGTAAAGTTCGTAGCTGGTCTAATATGCCAATTATTGTTATTTCTGCACGGACCAATGATGAAGACAAAATTGCTGCCTTGGATGCCGGAGCGGATGACTATTTAACCAAACCTTTTTCCATTGTAGAATTGTTGGCCCGTTTACGAGTAGTGGAACGGCATTTATCCACCCAAACACAATCCACGGTATCTGAATCCGTATTTGTGAATGGTCCCTTGCGCGTCGATTATGCGGCAGGCTGTGTTTGGCTAAGAGATAAAGAATTGCATTTAACACCCATTGAATTTAAACTTTTGACTTTACTTTCTAAAAATGTGGGGCGCGTTTTAACCCATAACTACATCACTGAACAAATTTGGGGATCCAATATGAATAATGATATTGCTTCCTTACGCGTATTTATGGCCACTTTGCGCAAAAAACTTGAACCCAAAAAAGAAAAAGTTCAATTTATTCAAACCCACATTGGAGTGGGCTATCGCATGTTAAAAGTGGACCAAAACGATCCCTTGACTAAATAGCGACCCAGTGTCGCTTTTTTTCTATAAAAAAAAAGAGCCCAAAAGGCTCTTTCCGATCCGAAGAGGATCTTTGACACAATTCAAAATAATATAAGGACGTTTAAAACAAGACATTTTAATCAGAAGGTTATAGAGTACATGATCGCAGAAACTATCACAATTATATTATGGAGGGTCCTTATATTTTGGGGTGTACCCAAGCATCGACGTCCCCCAACGTAGATCCCAAGTACATCAAGAGTATAAAAAAACATTACAGTACAGTCAACCAAACACGGAGAAGTAAACCGCTTGCTTTGTAGGGAAAAAANNGTTANATGTTCGTTTTNAACGAGCATTTTNCCTTTCTTGCTTAAGNATTTTAGACAATTAAGNGNAAAAANNGACAGGTTAGAAAGTATGCACAGTTTGAATGACTTTTACGTTGTGTTCACTCTCCAAGGGAAAANTGGGAGCTTCTTCATAAATGTTCAACGCTGGTGAACGATACGTTTCGCGCGTAATCGTCACTTCCCGCTTTCCAGTTAATTTTAAGTGAACACTTTTCGCATAATGGACTCGATCTTTTGGACTTGTAATTTGTTCAGTGGTTACTTCAATAGCACGAACGATTTCTCCNGTATTGGAAAATTCAATNACTTCACCATTTGGATATTGGGGAATGTTGTGAATGAGACGAACTCGCATTTGTGGATAGCCTTGGGGAGTTTCAATGGCGTGTTGCGGACGATAACACGAATCAATGAGAATCCCTTTATTTTTATTGAGAACAAGAACGGTTTCTACTGGTTTGGTGAGCGAATCTTTTGGAACAGGAACTAAAATTTTTTCAGCCTTACGCCCAACTAATCCTTCGAGTAGACGCATCTCTTCTGCACTTAAAATCATTATAATAGCGGATTACCTGATGGTCAGGGGAGGAACATCCGCTCCCTCCTTTCTGGGAATATATCCTGATGTCAATTTCCTCCAAAAAACCNTGACTTTGNTCAAGGAAAATGATCCTTGTTTATTTTTCCTTAAAAAGTTTTTTTCAAGGGAAGGTTTAGAGAGTTTACAGTTTTATTGTAAGCTCTTTTTTTATCGGCAAGATAGAGAGGGGCAAGGCGGCGATTAAGGTGGCCAATTTGGTCAAAAGGAGAAGATTCAAAAAGGATCGTTGACTCCGGCCTCTTAAGGGAAATGTGGTAAAAATGAATTATCTCCCTTTTTTCTTGGTTAGACTTGGGTGAGAAAATTTTTATCAAAAGACCAGAAAAAAGGAAGCCAAAAGAAAGGAGAAGCAACGGTGTTCCATACCCTAAACGCTTCAGACCTTAAAACCGGATGACAAATTTAGTGGATAGCTACCGGCGGGCTCATAAGTTAGCGTTGAGTTGTGTAGCCGAAAAAAAAGCCCAAGACAAAGATCCTTATCTTCCTGTCTTGGATCATTATTTACAATCCATGCATTTGGTCCGCCGTAAAAATGTAGGATTAAGAGAAATTTTAACCGATCGCATTGTTGGCACCTGTCATGAAGGACGGACTGAATCCTTTGCGGCTAATTTTATGCCTCTTTTGGAGGAGGACAGTGAGTTTGCCACCAAATGGATGTCCTTGTATCACTATGCTTTNGAAGAAGGCTTACGCGATCCTATTAAGGTGTATGAATTCTTTGGTCATTACTTTGTAGAGGAAGGCAATAAGCGGGTTTCTGTCATGAAATTTTTAGAAAATCCGCTCATTAGTGCNAATGTTATTGAAATTGCGGTGGATCCATATGATTTACCNCAAAGTGAGCTTTATCAACGGTTTTTGGAATTTCAAGAAGCCACNGGAATTTCCTCNATTTTAATGTCTCAACCNAAAAACTATAAACGGTTGCAAAAGATTTTAATGGGATCGAAATCCTCATTAACGGATGAAGAAAGAAAATCAATTTTATCCTTATTTTATAGCTTCGAAACCATCTTGCATAAACTCATTACGCACCCCATTGAAGCCACAAGTGGGGATGCCTTTTTGCTCTTTTTAGAAACCTTTGGCCTTGATGATGAAGCCATTCCCGATTCCATTTTAGACAAGGAAGTGCATTCCATTTTACCAACGATCCTTGCCTATCCTCATTCTCATAAGGCTACACTGTTAACCGAAACGGATTTAAGCGATCGTCGTTCGGTGTTGTCCTTTTTAAAGGAACCCATTAAAGCCGCTTTGATTCAAACGGGAAATCCTCAAACCTCTTCTTGGAGCAAAGTTCACTATCAAGCCTTCCAACAAATGGCTCGACAAATGGAAGGACGCGTGGCTATTGAAATTTTTTCCGATAAAAATACGGAGGATGATATTGAAAAGGCCTTTCAAGAGGCCATTGATCATGGAGCAGAAGTGATTTTTTCGGCCCATCCTTTAATGCTACAAATCACCAACCAATTTGCGGCCAAATATCCAAAAATTCGCTTTTTGAATTGTTCATTAAATCCTGATGCTTCATTAGTGCGCACTTATTATACGAGAGGGTACGAAATTCAATTTTTACAAGGCTTAGCGGCTGGTGCCTTGACCACTTCAGGTCATATTGGTTATATTGCTGATTACCCAATTTATGGAGCCATTGCCGATATCAACGCATTTGCGATTGGAGTAGCCATGGTTCGTCCCCAAGCCAAAGTTTTTTTGGAATGGTCTACTACAGAAAATGCCACCAATGCCGACTATCCCATTGATGTAGATATGATTTACATTGCAGGCCAAGACTTTGACACCCGTATTACCGCTGGAAAACGATTTGGTCTATTTGATGTGCGAACGGGGTCTTTTACCAATTTATCCACTGCTGACCAAAAGTGGAATGTTTTTTATACGCGTATTTTGTCATCTATTTTAAATAAAACCTACAATGCCGATATTCAAAAGTCCAATGGCTTTCCGATTAATTACTGGTTAGGCTTATCCAATGGCTTAATTGATGTGAGCTTTTCAGAGACTTTGCCTTTTCAAACCCGGCGGCTAATTAAACAAATCAAAGATGACATTGCGGATAAACGATTCTTTATTTTTGATGGCGTTCACGTCAAACACAAGGACGAAGAACGCATTGTTCCTATTAGTTTTGAAGAAGTAGCACAAATGGATTGGCTCGTGAAAAACATTGTCGGAACTGTCCCCAAAGATGCCAAAATTATTCCTTCTGCCGAGAAATTGATTCAAATTCATGGCATTGATTCCACGGATTAAAATGGTACCGATGTGCAAAGACCAAGGTTTTGTTTTTCCTTCCCTGTCCATCCTTAAAGGAAGGATCTTGTCTATGCCAAAAACAGCACGGATTTTATTATTAGCCGATGAAGTGGATCGTGCCTATTACCAATTTTGGAAACCAGAGCGTTTTCAAGACATTGATTTGATTATCTCTTGTGGAGATTTACCCGCCCGCTATTTGGAATTTTTAGCCACCATGTTTCGGGGGGAGGTGTTATACCTTCCAGGAAATCATGATGAAAGTTATCTTCATCATCCCCCTGAAGGCTGTATTGATATTGATGATCGGATTTATGAATGGCGGGGATTGCGGATTTTAGGACTTGGCGGCTCGATGCGCTATAAGCCTGGCCCTTTTCAATACACCCAACAAGAGATGGAACGGCGATTGAGTAAGCTCCGCTATAAACTGTATTTTTCAAAAGGAATCGATATTTTAGTCACGCATGCACCGGCTTTTGAGCAACACGATGGAAAGGATTTATGTCATATTGGGTTTCAAGCTTTTAATACCATCATTCATAAATACCATCCTCAATATTTCTTTCATGGTCATGTTCACTTAAATTATGGCGCGTTTCCCCGTAAGTATTTTATTGAAGAAACCGAATGCATTAACGCCTTTTCAAGTTTCGTGGTGGAAATTCCCTTGCCTAGTGACGATCAACCCAAATCCTACAAACGCTGGTTTTCCTATAAACGATAAAAGCGCCTTGAGCGCTTTTTTTGTTAAAAAGAAAAAAGCTATCCGATTAGGATAGCTCGTAAACATTAGGATTCTTTGGACTCTTCTTTGGAGTCCTCGGATTTTTTCGTTTCTTGTGAACTGGATCCGCCTAAATAGGAAGCAAGTAAATCATCTGTGTGATCATTTTCTTGAGAAGAAGCAGCTGGTCCAGAAATAGGCGAGATAGGAGTGGTAATCAACTCGGTCACCTCAGGCTCACTGCTAAAATCACTCACCAAGGTTGTTTCTGAGGCTTCCGTTGGATCGGATTGACTATCACTTTGAAAATCGATGGTACTTGGTTCTAAAGAAACGAAATCTTCACTTAAAGCGGGGTAATCGCTTGAACTGGAAGGGGATTTATCCGTAGAAGATGGGGTAGATGAAGCCGGTGGAGTATCCGGTTGAGATTTTGGCGAAGGTGTGGAATCCTTTGCCGATTTTTTCAAGGAAAATTTATTTTTAATTGATGAAATTGTATCCTGTTTAGCCTCATCTGTTGTCTCTTTCATCCCAGGCATCGTAGAGGCTTTTTCTTTAGCCATTTTGTGATTTTCTTGAGCGGTTTTAAGCTTATTAATAACCGCTCTAGCTCCTTCATCGGAAACAAGATCTTCAATTTTTTCATTGTGGATCAAGTACCAAATCAAGCCTAAAATGATAACTTCCTCTACAATCGCAATACCATAAATCCATGTGTAACTGCCAACACTATCATAGAGGAAACCAATACCACTAATCGCTAAGGCTGTAGTAAGAGTGGATAAGAAGTTCAAAATCGCATAAATGCTCGAAAAGCGCCGACGGCTTACGCGGGCCGAAACCAACAAAGGCAAGGACAATTCGTTTAAGGCAAAAGCACTGCCGTAGAAGAAAGCTAAGACCAAAAGAGTACTTTGGCCATTAAACATCGTCGCCATCCATAACCCAATGGTCGCACACAATACCACAATATCGAGTAAGCCAGTAGCCAAAATGGGTTTTAAACGAGTGGAGAGCCAACCGCCTAAAAGTTTAAAGACTAAGTTTCCAATCATCGCCCAAGAAATCGCCACCGCGCCAGTCAAGGCACTTAAGCCAAGCGAAGAGCCGATCGAGGAAAAATGAACGGGTAAGCCCACAAGCGTAGCGGATAAAATGGCAATGAGGGCAAAGCAGCCAATAACCAAATAAGAGGCTCGTTTGCGTTCCGTGGGGCCATCCTCTGTTCCATAGGGCACTTGGCCAGCAGCCGCGGGATGTAAGGGACAATGCCAATAAATTGAGGGAGCCATTAAAGCAACCATTAAAACCGCTTGCACAACAACCCCCATACGCCAGCCATAAGTGGAAATGACGGTGGACATCAAAGGGGAGAAAATGGCCGCTGTTAAAGCCGAGCCGGCCAGTACAATGGAAGTTGTCCACGATTTTCCTTTTTCAAACCAGTTGTTGATTAAGGTCGTCGCAGGCACCATTCCAATCAAGGCGCTGCCACATCCTATAAGGGCACTAAAGAAATACATGGCGTAGGCATTTAAAGAAAAGGCAATTCCAAGAACGGCACAAGCCGAAACAATAGTTCCCACCAATAACACGTTGTACAGTTCAAACTTCTTTAAAATCCTTGGCACCGCAAGGGTCATCAAGGCCATAAAGATCAACATAATCGTGGTGGTTAAAGAAACACTGCCTAAGGAAATGTTGAGTCCTTGGGCAATGGGGTCATAAAACACCCCAGCGGAATAAAAACAAAGGCCCATGCTGGCGCCCACCATTAAGCAGGCCGAGGCAATGACTTTTGCATATTGGATGCGATCCGCTTTATTCATATTGAGCTCCTTTCTGAAAAGAGAATCGTTTCCCTCATTATATAGGGCCTAATTTGCCTTGAACCTCTTTAAGCACGGCCAATAAAAAAACTCTCTTTAATTAAAGAGAGCTAAACATTTATAAGACCAATCCGGCTAAATACGCTACAAGAGCAGCCATAGTTGCCACTTGTAAAAGACTTCCACCAAGCCAGGCGGTGAAAATCGCCGCCCCAACACCAAGCAAGCAGACCAAAAGAGGCAAATCAGAGGCAAAAACACTTGGAAAGGTCATCGCCGCCAATACAGCATAGGGAACATAAAATAAAAAGGATTTAAAAAATTGGGAGTGAATGGGCTTAGAGAAAAAAGCCATCGGAATCATTCGAATGATGTAGGTGACAAGAGCCATCACAAAAATGCCAGTATAAATTTGCATCCTCTTTCCTTTCTAATTGTCATTATCCGAACGAGGAAAAAGCCAAGCCATGAAAGAGGCCACCACTAAGGTAATTAAAATAATGGAATAGCCCCCACTTAGCGCNGGAAAAAAAGAGAATCCACAACTTAAGCCAATCGCCAACAAAACACAATANAAAATCGCTTTGTCTTTTTTGGCCGCTGGCACAAAAATGGCAATAAACATCCCATACATCGCCAGCCCTAACGCATTGACCACGTCGCTAGGCAGGGTATGACTAGCAATCGCTCCTAAAATGGTGCCCGAGGTCCAACCAATCATAGGTAAAATCACTAATCCCATAAACCAAGCGAAGCGAATTTGGCCTTTTTGACCAATCGCCACTGCATAAATTTCATCGGTAATTCCATAAGCCATCAACAAGCGTTGCCACAAAGGGATTTGATCTCCTACTTTTTGCGCTAGCGAAATGGACATTAAGAAATAGCGCGCATTAATAATGAGTTCGGTTAAGACAAGTTCCAATAGAGACGCTCCAGCACAAATTAAAGTGGTTCCCGCAAATTGGCCAGCACTGGTCAAATTGGAAAGAGAGGTGATCGCTGCTTGAGTCACACTCATGCCTTGAATGATCGCCGCCATTCCATACGCTGCGGAAACGGCGAAATAGCCAAGGGCAATGGGAATGGCCACCTTCATTCCTTCTAAAAACCAAAACCACGTTTCTGTTTTCTTCATAGGGCCAATTATAGACACAACCTAAAAAAAATCTATTTTTTCTCGATGGGAAGACACAAAAAAACGCGAAGAAATTCTTCGCGTTTAATACGGAGAGGATAAAAGGATGTTATTGTACAAAACCTGTATGGGCACAAACCACTTCATCGAGTAAAATGCGCGCTTCTCCATTGCCAAGAGCTTCTGCTTTTTCAAGCCATAAAGTGGCTAAAAAAGCATCTTGATGAACCCATTGGCCGACAAAGTAACATTTCCCTAAAATTAAGGCGGCTTGAGCGGATCCTTTATGAGCGGCTTGCATTAAGTAATCAAGTCCCTTGTCGAGATTGACTTCAATGTTTTCAAAGCCTAAAACATTTCCTAAGTAAAATTGGCCAAGGACCATCATGGCTTGGGCATTATCATTGGCACAGGCAAGTTCCAAGTAATCAATGCCTTCTTCCATTTTTCCAGCGTTTAAATCCATAACCCCGGCAATGTATTGAGCCGAAGCGCAATTGGAGTCAAGCGCTTCGTCAAGCCAATCAATAGCAGCCTGATGACCGCTTTCGTTTTGGTATTCTTCAAAAAGATTTAAACAAGCTTGGGCATCGCCAAGTTCTGCTTGTACGTCAAGTTGTTTGCGAAGTGTAAGACTCATGATGGTCCTCTCCTTTTCTTTGATCTTAGTGTAATTCATAAAAATTACATAAAGATTTTTGATGCTTAATTTTTTCAGTTTTTCTTGAAAAGAATTTAATTTATCCGCTTTCAACGCGAAAAAGAGAATTAAAGCATATCTTTGTGGTTTCCAAAGGAAATCTTTTACACTAGGTAGGGCCGAAAAGAAGGCCTTCTTATTACGATTTGAAAGGAGGAATTGGCTTTTCTTGACGCATCAGTCAAAGCCAATTGCATACGATGAAAATTACGCCCGCAGCCCAAGAGGCTTTAAAACAGGTTTTTCAAGAAAATGAGGCGGATGGTTTACAAGCTTTTTTCCAACAAAGCTGCCATGGAGTGATGCCCGTTTTTCAAATGGTTCGTTTTGAAGAAGGCGATTCTCCCGAAGATATCGATGGAATTGCGGTTTTAATGGATGAAGAGGCGAAGCCTTATTTAGAAGAGATCGTTATAGATGTAAAGAATGGCGAACTCGTATTGTTTGGAGTACAAGGATGCTCGAGTTGTGGTGATCACGAAGACGATGGCTGTTGTGGCCATTGTGATCACTAAAAAAAAAGGACGATAGAGAAATCGTCCTTTTTTTGTGCCTAGTCATTGGCCTATTATTGCTTTGAAATCTTTTTGCGATAAAAAGGATAAGGAACCAAAAGAANACTCTTAATCATTTCTTAATAATATAAATTAAAGTATAAAGAAAAATCCTTAAGCCATCCATAAACCTTGAGCCGCTTTGATCTTTTCAATTTCCGCTAAACGGCGCGCTTTTAATAAATGATTGGCGAAGTCCTCATCTTGAAAGACGATTCCTTCTTGTCGACTCTCCTCAAAAAGAGATCCATAGTAAACCAAGGACTTGTCAAAAATGACAAAGCGTTCGATGATGCGCTCATGAAGATGAATATGGATGCCTCGAGTCGCTAGTTCTTCTTGTTGCAAATCGCTCGCTTCTTCGACAAATAAATCCATGCGAACTTTTTCTAAATCGAGTTGGCCAAGAAGCTCCATGAGTAAAGGAATGTCCTCGTCTTCTAGTTTTTGCAGGGCTAGCGCAATAATTTGATGAGGCCGACGAAATTCTTGTTTAACGGCTTGCAAAAAGGCGCTTGCCTTTAGCTTTTGAAACGNAAAGGGGATATAAGGAGAAGCGAGGCCTGGGCCTTGCGCTTGATAGCCTTGGCTGTCGTATTCGTTTTGTCTTGCTTCAAACATTTTTTGAAACATCACCAAATCCATATCCACATAATCGAAAACTTGGACCTTGGTTTTGTTTTTCGTTTGGCGATGAATACGACCGATGGCTTGAGAAATGGAAATTGAAGAGCGAATGGGCAAAGCCAACATCAAGGTGTCCAAAGCAGGAAAATCAAACCCTTCTCCAATGCTTGCAATGGTNCCCACTAAANCCACNTGNGATTGATTGGCTAGGNTTTTGAGCTTTTTGGCGTTATCTTGTTTTTCTTTGGGATTTTCATTGCCGGCATACACTAAGANATGGGCTTGATCATCGGCTTTTTGGATCCAATTGGCCAAAAGCTTGGCGTGTTCTACAAAACGGGTGAGAACTAAGACAGTTCTTCCTTGATTTAAAGCTTCTTTCACATCCCCTACAACCAAAGCATTGCGCAAGGGATCAACGGCAGCCTCTTGGCATAGACGCATAAAGTCACTGTCCTCTTGAAAGGGCACAAAAGAGGTCACTCTAGGCAAGTAGATCCTAGAAAAGCGTTGGGAAGCCATTTGTTGCAAAGAATCAAAACGCGAAACCACTTGTCCAAGCTGCAAGCATACACTTTCCGAAAAGCCATCGTTGCGTTCTGGAGTGGCAGAAAGACCATAGACAAAGTGCGCATGCACCTTGGAAAGCACTTTTTTCATCGTCAAGCTTGCCGCATGATGGCATTCATCCACCAGCACCATTCCATATCCAGCCACCAATGACTCCAAATCTTCCTTGGTGGCTAAAGAAGGAACCATGGCGACATCAATGCGTTTGGTTAAGGTATTGGTTTTTCCTTGCAACACCCCAATTTTTCCTGGATACGCTTTGGATCCTAAATCCTTTTCAAAGGCTTCCTCTTCAAAGTGCAAAAAGTCGTTGAGGGTCCGAATCCATCCCGCAAGAATTTCTTTGGAACTGACCAACACCAAAGTGCTTGTTTTTTTACGAGCAATGAGTGCGGTGGCCATCACGGTCTTTCCCGTTCCCGTAGCTGCTTCTAAAATGCCACACTCTTTTTCAAAGAGTGCTTGAACCAAATCCTCTTGCTCTTCACGTAAGGTCCCTTGAAAAGAAAGAGCAAGATCCATGCCCTTGTGGCGATGATCGATTAAGGTGTACTTCACTCCAGCCGCGTTAAAACGCATTTTGAGTTCTTCTAATAAACCTCTTGGTAAGACCACCTTTTCATCAACGAGCTTAGATTGGCAAATCACCCGTGGACCACTCGCAAAGCGACCATTGTTTTGAAAGTAAGCCGGATTCCAATAACAGCCCATTAAAAGCAAAGTAGCTTTTAGGCGCGAACTGAGCATTGAGACATCAATTTGAATGTCTTGATCTAAAACCAGAGTGAGGGACTCTATTTCTTGATTGGAAAAAAATGGCTTTTCGGTTGTCTCAAATAAAGAGGAGGCATATGAATAGCCTTCCTCGGGCTTAAACAGGGTGGGTTGCAAAAAACTTCGATAGTTTTGATGCGTCGCTTGGCTTAAAAAAGCCTCGATTTGCCTAAAGGAGAGTTTATGCGTGGTTTCTAAAGCCTGCCATTGATCTTTATAGGGATTTCCTNCNTCNTCTAAAAATAAGGAACTTCNCTCTTTNGCGATACNCCCATCCCAAGGCAAGGCCACCATCCGCNCTAAATCACCTGGTTTTTTAGGAAGCGTAGCGGGAATGATTTGATCAAAGATGGAAAAATCCACCAAGCCCTCTTCTACAATGGCCTTCATCACAATCATTTGGGCTAAATCAATCGCCTTAGAAATCTTTAAGGGTGTTTCCAAAAAGAGAAAGAAGACAAAGGCTTGATCCTTAGCGCTATCGTGAATGCAAAGATAATCCAGCTGGGCTTTATTTAAGGTTTGGCGCAAAGCTTGCACGCTTTGCAAGGCCTCGGATTGATTTTTTTGATTGTTTACTTCAATGGCGATAAATGAGGTGGTGCCATCGCTTTGTATAGGAGAAATGGCTAACCCTTCATAGCCTTTTTTCCCCAATAAATGTTGATGGATTAGACCCTCTTCCAAATGAGCCATGACGCGATTTTTGCATTTGAGACATGGATTTTTTCCCGTATAGACATACCCCGGTTTGGCTTTGGGACAAAGGGCCAAATGACCGTTGTTTTCACAAGGAGAATAGTAATGACCATTGAGACTGCGGCGTAAAAAGCCCTCATAACTCGGCTGAAAGTAAGCCAAAAAATCTTGGACTCGCTTATAGCCTTGTTCAAGAGGGCGCTTGTAGGCGTCTGGGCCATTTTGGGCATGCCATGCTTCCAGTTGTTGAAGGAGCCATTGGGGTTTGGAAAAAGGAATGTGAGCTTGTTCTAAACGCTTCCAAAGCTGTTCGATTTCTTGCAAGTAGGCTTCCTCCTTGGGAAAAAGAGTGGATTCATTTTTCAAAGAGTGAGAAGCGGTTTTTAAAGCCTGATTTTCATTGACAAAAGACATAGATCTCCTCCTTCTTTAATTGGCCTAAGACCGCCTTTTAAGAGCCAACTTGGCGAAAATTTCTTTTTATTTTACTATGAAGCAAATATGTAAAAAAGAAGATCAAAACCTAAACACAAAGAGATTTTTTCTTCTTTATGAGGAAATTTAGATGATTACTACTTTATTTTTCGATTTAGACGGAACTTTATTGCCTATGGATCTTGAAGCGTTTACTCATCTCTATCTTCAATCCATTGCAACCACCTTAGCGGCTCAAGGACTTGATCCTGAAGAATTACCAAAAAATATTTTAAAAAGTTTGCAGGTGATGTTTAATCAAGATCATTCGCGTACCAATGAAGAAGTCTTTTGGGAGTCGTTTCAAACCATTTATGGTCCAAGCATTGTAGAAACGATTCCGGCTTTTGAAGCCTATTACCAAAACGAGTTTGATACGTGCCAAGTCGCCTGTCCAGCCGATTCCAACATTCCTTCTTTGATCAAACTGGCTAAAGACTTAGGCTTTCGACTGGTTTTAGCGACCAATCCTGTTTTTCCCCGTATTGCGGTAGAAAAACGTCTTTCTTGGGCAGGATTAAATCCTGATGATTTTGAGTGGATTACGACTTACGAAAATTCACACTATTCCAAACCCGATCCCCATTACTTTTTAGAAATCGCTAAAACCATTAAAGTGGCTCCTGAGGAAATCTTAATGATCGGAAATGATATGCGAGAAGATTATGGTGCCATAAAGGCAGGAATGGATTTATTTATTTTGACCAATTGTCTCATTCCTTATGAAAAACATTCGCTTTCTACAGTCAAACATGGTGATATTTCGGCTTTAAAAGCCTATTTAAGCCAACTCTCGTGAACACAATTTTTGTGAAAAACGCTCAAAAAAAAGCATCCCCAAAATCCCCGCATCTTTCAAGCCCTTTATAGGTACTTTTCGCTTATATCGGGCTTTTT
>WFLX010068970.1_pt1 | contig 13093 bp, 11 predicted proteins | sample 4967041 | NCBI WGS metagenome assembly WFLX01 (sample SAMN12857096, study PRJNA449069) | gut metagenome | isolation source: stool from male and female vole | host: Microtus ochrogaster | place: USA:Florida | collected 2017
TTCTTGCCGACGATGATCTGGAAATGTTCAAGATACTTATCAGCCTCCGGATTGCCGGATTTAATAGTCATAACATAAAATGGCACATTGCGGATAGTTAACCCGCCTATCTTCAACTCTTTCGCAACAGCCAGTCTGGCCGACTGAACTCCAAACCCTCCTGCTGCNAGGTCAACGTCGAGAATATCAAGACNCATTGCTGNTGCCAGTGAATCGGAAATNANATTTACACCGGCTCCGGTGTCAAAAGTCATTCCGCAGTCATGACCATTTATGCTGCCGAGAACATTCATAGCCTCCTGTCGGGTAGAGTCCGGTCCTACCGCCACAAGATTGAACGGTATGGTACCTTCCGATCCGAACGGCTCCAAATCATTTAGCTTATAAGCCGACAGAGCCTTGTATTTAGCAATGTCGGNTTTTATTGCCTTTACTACAGNGCTATCGAGATATGAATNATANGGCTGGATGGAAGCATTGATAGANGCCAGAGTTTCAGCAGCCGCCCCATTATCCCCTAACTTGCTTATATCCGAACACATCAGTAGTGCCGCACTCGCCACGTTGCCAAGATCTATCTGAGGATTGTTCAATAATTCCGAGTAGTAAACNACGGCAATNTCNGGCTGATTAAANTAGTGAGCAACCATTGCTTTCCCATATTGATTGAGAAACGGATTNACAGATTCTGTGTTGGTCTCAAAAAAATCACGGAGTTCAAACCATTCACCACCGTTCATCATCGCCGCGACTTTCTCATCGGCTGTNTGAGCGAATGAAATCATTGCTGTAAGAAACCCCATTATAGATATTAACANCNTCTTCATAACTATAACATTAAGGTTATATGGCCCTGTTTCAGGCCAAGGATTTGAAAATTTTCCAGCGTTTGGCCACATGTCCGATGGCTACAGCCGTAAACAGGATGCCTGAGAAATAGTGGATATGCGAAACGGTCTCGGATTGACTGCCACACATCAGTATGATGCCTGTAAGGGCTAACANTGTTCCCAGGATCAGGAAGATAGTAGTGACACGCTTCCGGTCCACCTTGATCCTGGCATAGTTCTTAAACCAGAATGAATGTTGGATACCATGAAGGATGACCAATACTGTCAGCGCGAGGCCGACAGCCTCATGAAAACTCCACAGCGACGTGTTTCCGTAGTTGTGTATGTGCCAGACATCGCGGTGAAGCATGAAACCTGTAACGATCGCCGCCACTGTCAGAATCATCGACAGTATATCGGTAACGACTTTCGGTCTGGACCCTTTCATATCCATTGACTTTATTGATTNACTACTGTGAGTTTCACATCGACCGTCTTTCCGACCGGTATAGTTTTGTCAAGGACGATGCGGCCATTCTCTGTCACCGTCACCCTATTTCTGTCAGCATCCTTGCGGGTCACCTCGATCGAAAAATNGCTTCCGAAGGCTCGAATATCGCGCAAGCGCATGAAGTCCCAGCCCTCGGGTAAGCGCGGAGTGAGGGTGAATGAACGCAAGCCCGTAGGGCGTATACCGAACAATCCTTCTGTGATGATGCGGGCATAGAGGCCGCTCTCGGCCGACAGATGACGCTGACTGCCCTCTGGCCACGCCTCGATGGCGTAGGGCACATGCTCGCCGAGCAGACGGGTGGTTGAATATCGCTTCAGGTAGTCGGTTGCTTTATCAGTCGCACCGGCAGCAAAGACTCCACGCAGGGCATAGAGNGTGGAGCGATCCCAGAACGTTTCGCTCCCGGCCTGGGTGAGCAGACCGTTTTCTGTCCACAGACGNGGCGAAAACAGCGCATCGATAGTGCCCTGAGCGCGGTCGTCNATCCCTACGGTGAGNGGAATGCATATCCATGCGCGGAGAATATCGTTGCCTTTATAATANGCGTAAGTGTCATAGCCCTCCACGTTGGCTCCGAAATATTTCTCGATGTTGGTGCGGAGCCGGCGTGCCTCCTGCATATATTTCTTTGAGGCGGAGGGCGAGATGCCTAAATCGCGGGCAAGATAGGAGGCGGATATCAGCGCATCGTAGTAGAGCGACGAGGTGCAGAGGTTGGCATCGCCCGACGGGAAACGCCCTTCGAGCTCGTCGGAATCGGAGGCCACTACTCCGTCGGCGTTAAGATTGCGCCGGCAGTATTCAAGACACCACTCTATGAGCGGCCACAGCTTGAGCGCCTCCTCGCGGTTGCCGCGGGCAAGGGCGAAGCGGGCTGCTCCATAGGCAATCATGGCAGCGTCGCCTCGGTCGCCTGCACCGTTCCATATATCGCGTCCTTCGGCAATGATCGAGCTGGGAATCGGCTTCCATTCATCGTTCATGAAGCGCGCAAAGTGCATATATGAGTTGATGGCCGACTCATTACCATAGTCATATCCAGTGAACGGGAAGAACGGGTTGACATACTCGGCCTGGTCATTGGCCCATATCGCAGCATAATACGCCTCGCCTCCGGGGCCGTGCATCGGGCCTCCATCGGTGTCGAAAATGCTCTCGCAAGCCCTTATCTTCGAGAAGCCAAACATGGTGTTGATCACCTCGTCGGGAGTTTCAAGCACCAGATTGTCGGCCAGCATATCGAGCATCGCACTCCGTTTTGCCATCTCGTCGGCCACATCGACCACCATCTCCGGCTCTCCAGCCTTATATCCGCTGATGGTTGCAGTGAACTGAAGCGAGTCGCCGGGCGCAACGGCAAAGGAACCGGCCTTGTCGATTGTCGCGACGAGCGAATAGGAGCCATAGCGCCCCTTGGCCGAGTCGGTGCGGGTCACAATCCTTGTTTCGGGAATCTCGACCGTCATAGGCTTTTCCCCGGTGTTGAAAACCGTATATGCCTCGATGAGCGCAGGGCGGTCGGCCGACGGGAAATAAATCCGCTTGAGTGCACCCTTGCCGCCGCGATGAAACGTAAAGTTGCTGTTAACCTCCATCATGCCGTGGAGCCGGATGTCGGTCACCTTATCATCGGAAATTGATCGGCCGTTGACATTGATCAGGTCTATCGGATTCCAGTCAAACCGCCTCATAAGGCTGGCATTAGTATTGTCGGGTAGCGTGCGCAGCAGCGGCCATATCATGCTTNTGTTGAGAACAAAGCTGCTGTCGGCGGCAATTCCATAGCGCAGCACACACGCCACCTCCTTACCGGCCATCTCGATATGATCGGAATGAGCGCGCCCGTCGTTTGTCCACTTTATAGTACGTTCATTCTCAATATCCCAACGATTCTCTGCCGCCACCACTCCGCAACACATCANGAGNANGGCAGACAACATGGCATACTTTATAATCACGTTTTTCATGGAGTAAGAAATATCTTATCTGGGTTCTTTGCGGTAGTGGTAAGTGTTTCGGAGGGTCTCGAACGATGCGGGAGCGGCCAACAATGCTGCCGTATCGGCTGCGGGTGAGTATGAGGCGGNAATAGAAGCGGCGGATGGTGAGTCGGCCACAGTCATGTCGACTCCGTCGAGCGGTCGGGCCTGNGGAAGACCNAAATAACCGGTGAAGGCGTCGAGAGCCATCTGNGTGGCCCGTACCTTTCCCTCAAATGAGTAGCCGGCTATATGCGGCGTGGCCACGGAAGCAAGCGCCATCAGTCGCTCTGAAATGCGTGGTTCTCCTTCCCAACAGTCGATTACGGGTCTCACTATCTGTCCGTCTTCAACAGCCTTTATCAGCGCTGCCGTATCGGCCACGGCTCCACGGGCTGCATTAATTATCAAAGGTTTTCTCTCGCACGCGGCCAAAAAACTTTCAGAAATGAGATGGCGCGTTGCGTCGGGACCGCTGTCGGNGAGCGGGGTGTGGAATGTGATGATGTCGGCCTTACGAGCCACTTCGTCAATTCCTACAAATCCTTCCGCCCCCTCCGCTCTCGCCCGAGGAGGATCGCATAGTAAGANATTGAGGCCGAGGGCACGCGACCATCGCTCCACGATACTGCCGACGTGTCCTACCCCGACAATGCCGAGTGTGGTGTCAGGCCCGATCGCATACCCCTGCTCGATTATGCTTGAAAGCACATATTGGGCTACTCCGGGGGCATTGCATCCGGGAGCGTTAGCAACCACAACCCCGTTTTCACGGCACCAGTCCATGTCGATATGGTCGGTGCCGATGGTAGCCGTAGCTACAAACTTCACCTTCGATCCGCTCAGGAGCGAGCCGTCGACCTTGGTGCGGGTTCTGACGATCAGGGCATCGGCGTCGGCCACGGCCTCGGGGGTGAATTCTTCCGGAGCGAGCCGGGTCACACGCGCTATGCCGTCGAGGCGGTCGTCGACAAACGGGATGCGGCTCTCGATGATTACATGTACGGGGCGATCAGCTTCCATATATAAAGCACTGCAAACGAAAGGGTGAGAATGACAATAGCCACCGTGCCGGCACCAAGACTATGACGCTGACGGAAACTGTAGAGAAGAGTCACGAAATAGGCAGCAATGAGATTGAGCAGAGGCACATAAAAGTCGATATGCGTGAAATCAACCACGCAGAGGATCACTGTGACGATTCCGGTGACGGCAAAGAGGCCGAAGAATGCTCTGGTCCGGGCATTGCGGGCATAGACCTGAAGGACATCCAGAAAACCGGTCGCAACTCCCACGACAACTGCCACTAAAGTGGCGGCAGTGATCTGAAGCACACTGCTGAGAGGCCCTGGCAGAAGCAGATTGATCAGATCGGGCATCATGAAATCGTGAAAGTCGATCACACCGAACGCATACAGCACCCAGTAAGGAACCAGAGTACCCGCTATCATCGCAATGATGGTCCGCAGACTCATCACACGCATCTGGAAACATCCGATCGCCATAACGAGCAGATAGGGTATAAAGCCATAGTAGAACAGAGTACCCGTCCCGACCAGCACGAAAACGAGCAGGAGCCGTCGCGTCCGCTCCGGACAGAGGTAGGCGCTGTAGAGCAGAAACGTCGACATGAGGATAACCAACACCAGCAGATTGGCCGAAGTGAAGGCTCCGGCAGCCGGACGGGCGCCCTCCATGAGCATATACAGAGCCGCACAGAGTGTGCCCCCGCCGCGGAGTCCGCGGATGAGATTGAAGATCCTTACGAGCGACACTATCCCGGCCATGACGAGGAAGTCGGCAGCCAGTCCGGCGATGAGGGATGTCACCGGACCGCCGAACCACTGCGAGGGAAGCGGCAAACCGAATTCCGAGCCGACGATAGGGGTCACCTCCTCTCCGGCCGGGAAATATCCCAGCAGCGTCACTGCGACAGACGCCAGAACCAGCACGATCGCGAATGAACGCGATCCTACCAGGCGCACAAGCGGGAGAGGATTGAATTTCACTGCCTAATCTCAGTTTGCGGCAAGGCGCAGCAGATCNGCACCTATGTCATGGCGATAATATTTACCGTCGAAATCTACCGTCTCTATGGCTTTGAACGAACGGTCGAGAGCCTCCCCGACAGTATTGCCAAGGCTGCTGAACGCAATCACACGGCCACCGGAGGTGACGAGGCGTCCGTCGGCATCACGAGTTGTCCCGGCATGGAAGGGCACNGTTACCTCCGTGTCTATCTTGTCGAGACCCGTTATCTCCTTGCCTTTTGGATAGCTACCGGGATAACCGCCGCTCACGGCCATGACGGTGACGGCTGCACGGGGCTCATGTTCGAGAGCTACATCGCCGAGCTCGCCCTTGGCAGCGCCTACAAGCGCCGGCACAAGATCAGAGGCGACACGAAGCATGACGGCCTCAGTCTCGGGATCGCCCATCCTGACATTATATTCAATCACCATCGGCTCGCCCTTGACATTGATCAGGCCGAGGAAGATGAATCCGCGGTAATCGATGCCGCGGCGACGCAGACCCTCAAGGGTGGGAACAACTATACGCTCCTCAACTTTTTTCATAAACACGTCGTCGGCAAACACTACCGGACTGACGGCACCCATGCCACCGGTGTTCGGGCCGGTATCGCCCTCGCCAATGCGCTTGTAGTCCTTGGCAACGGGCAGGATCCTGTAGCCGCCCTTACCATCCGTCAGGACAAAAACCGAGCACTCAATGCCGCTGAGAAACTCCTCGATCACGACTGTAGCGCTCGCGCCTCCAAACATTCCGGAGAGCATCTCCTTGAGAGCGGCCTTAGCCTCTTCGAGCGTTGGCACTATCAGCACTCCCTTGCCGGCAGCCAGTCCATCAGCCTTGAGCACGTAAGGGGGCTGAAGAGTCTCGAGAAACGCCTCACCCTCGGCGAGGGTGTCGGCGGTGAAGGAGCGGTAGGCCGCCGTCGGGATCCCCATCTCCATCATAAACTGTTTGGCAAAATCCTTGCTGCCCTCGAGAGCTGCACCGTCGGCACCGGGGCCTACGATCAGGAGCTCCGGGCGTCGTGAGGCAAAGAAGTCGCGGATTCCGGCTACGAGAGGATCCTCGTTGCCAACCACGAGAAGGTCGATATTCTCGCGCTCCACCACTGCGGCCACAGCCTCGAAATCAGTAGGTTTGAGGATGATATTTGTGCCGTAGGCATCTGTGCCGCCGTTGCCGGGAGCAATGAACAGACGGGTGCAGAGCGGGCTGCGGCTTATCTTATAGGCAAGGGCGCTTTCGCGGCCTCCGGAGCCAAGGAGCAATATATTCATACGAGTAAGATAGTTTTTTGAAAGATGGGTGATAGAAAAGGGGGAATAAATGATAGGGCTGCGATCAGTCTTTGCGCTTCCAGCCTTTGCGGCTGCGCATCACAACCTTGCCGGCACCGGGGGTGGNGCTATCGGCCGGNATCGAGGGCTGTTTGTCAACAAGCATCCGCAATGCNGCAGCGCTGTGNCGGCGTGCGAGCGGATTTTCACTCTCGACATTTTCAGCGTTGTCTCTGGATTGACGCTCGAAGCGCGGTTTGCGATCGAAACGCTTGCCCGCGGGAAGATCGCCCCGCTTCTTGTTTGCTNCGGCTCCCCGCGACTGACCTTTCGGCGCCACATCACGGCCCGACTTGCCNCGTGGCTTCTCGGGACGACGTGCCTCGGNAGTGGTGGAGCCGCCCGANGCCTTGAAACTCTTCATGTCGCCGTCAAAAAGNATATATTCCCTCAGCTCACACTCGAGTTTGCCGTTGAGCACCGGCATCTTGAACGATGCCCTGAGCCCTATCTCGTTGAAATATTCGTCGTGGTAGCCGATGATCCAGGCATGATAGCCCTTGAAGAGCTCCTTCAGCTTTGACCCTATCAGGGCATAGAGTCCGTTCATATCCTCCACGCTGATGCGCTCTCCGTAGGGGGGATTGGTCACCAGCACACCGGGACGCCCCTCCTCCGGAGCCTCGGTCCATTTGCTCAGGGCCTTTGTCTCCAATGTGATGTAACGCCCCACTCCCGCCTGCTTGATGTTGCGCTCGGCAATGGCGATAGCTTTGGGGGATATGTCGGCGCCGTAGATCCCGCANGTGGGGGTGCGCTCGGCGCTGTCGTCGTTNTATATGCTCTCAAACAGATCCCGGNCAAAGTCGGGCCAGGTCTCGAAAGCAAATTTCTTGCGGTAGACACCCGGCATGATGCCGGCGGCTATAAGGGCAGCCTCGATGAGGAATGTGCCGGAGCCACACATCGGGTCGACAAAAGGCTGATCACCCCGCCACCCGCTGCGCAGGATTATGCCAGCGGCAAGCACCTCGTTGATGGGCGCCTCGGTNTGTGCCACCCGGTAGCCACGTTTGTGCAGGCTCTCGCCCGACGAATCGAGGCTGATGGTGACATCGCTGCCGGCTATGTGGACATTGACGGATATATCGGCATCCTGCAACCTTACTCCCGGGCGCTGACCCTCGCCGTAGCGGTCCTGAAACCAGTCTACAATGGCATCCTTGACCCTGTAGGTGACATAGCGCGAATTGGTGAACTCATCGCTGTAGACCGCTCCGGAATCAATCGAAAACGTAGAGTCGAGGTTGAGGATCGAGCCCCAGTCATAATCTTTGGCCCTCGAATAGAGCTCGTCGGGGTCGGCTGCCGTGAAGCAGCATATCGGTTTGAGGATGCGCAGGGCTGTCCGGCACTGCATGTTGGCGCGATACATCGTTTCGAGCGTACCGTCAAACGTCACACTCCGGCGTCCAGGCTCAACATTGACAGCGCCGGGGAGCGCACGGATCTCGTCGGCAAGGATATCTTCCAGACCTTGAAACGTCTTGGCAACCATAGCAAACCGCTCCTGAGGCTGCTGCCCGGCGGTCTCGACCGGAGTCTGCTGCCCGTTATTTTCCATATATCTTTCTGTTTTGTCTTATTATTTTCTTATAATCTTGTCAGACGCCGGAGCCTGGATGATGCGCTCGCCCGGAGCGATATCCGATGTGATCCAGAGATTGCCGCCGATGACGGCCCCGTTGCCCACGTTGATGCGGCCAAGAAGAGTTGAATTGGAATAGATCACTACATCGTCGCCTATCACCGGATGGCGGGCTATGCCCTTGATGGCATTTCCATCCTCATCGGTCGGGAAACTACGCGCTCCGAGAGTAACACCTTGATAGATACGGACATTACGACCGATAATGGCCGTGGCGCCGATCACCACACCCGACCCATGGTCGATCATGAGTCCCTCGCCTATCGTAGCGCCGGGATGAATGTCGATCCCCGTCTCGCTGTGAGCCATCTCCGTGATCATGCGGGGCACCACCTGGGCGCCGAGCCTGTAAAGTTCATGAGCGATGCGGTAGTTGGCCGTTGCTTTAAGGCCGGGATAACAGAACACGACCTCATTGACACTAATTGCAGCCGGATCACCACGGAAAGTGGCCTCGGCGTCGGCCATAAGGAGACGCCGCAGCTCCGGCAGCGTTTCAATAAACGAAGTGGCCATCGCAGACGAGTCTCTCCTGAGCTTCTTGAGAGGCGGACATCCGGCTCCTGCTCCGAAACATATTCCGGCAGCGATCTGGACCGACAGCAGCCGGTGGAGCTCTTCAAGCCACAGCCCGACATGAAACGCAAGATTGCGCTCCGTGGCATTGGCATCGCCGAAAAAGCCGGGAAAGATCAGCGCACGGCAAAGCCCCACGATCCGCTTGATATCGGAGGCACTCGGCAGAGGTTCGCCCCCGCCGTCGCTGAGCCACAGACCTCCGATTCCTGAAGTATCGGCCAGGAGTCTCCCGGTAGTGGAGAGCACTTCGTCATAGCGGCTTTCGTCGCCGCAGTTGCTGTCGGTAATCATATTGTCAATGAATGAGTAGCGGGGCCGGATGCTNACCCCGGTCCCTTTATGACCGCAAAGATACTCATTCTCGCCCAAAGATCAGTCAGCCAACAGCGAAAAAACTTCACCCCGGCCCCCTTGACTTTTCTGATTTTTCTTAGTAGCTTTGCNTGCCTCCCGTCAAATTGTCTAAATGTCAATTTGTCCAACTGACCAACCGCAANCCTAATGTCAATAAAATTCAGCTCTGCGCCATCATATTTCTGGCTCAATTCCTGGGTCCTCGCCAACATAATTGAAATCTCCACCCAGCGGTTTTGCGACCGATTTATCGACTACCGGATAGACCCNGGCCACCGNCTTTACGANCAGATGACCCAAGCAGCCCGCTCAATACGTGCCAATATNGCTGAGGGTTCCGGTCGCCACGAAACTTCGCTTGAAACAGAGATGCGCCTTACTGACGTGGCGCGGGCAAGCAGCCATGAACTGATGGGAGATTTCATGAATTACATGATGCGCCATTCCCTTAAAGCCTGGACTACTGATGACCGACGTTTTCAGGGTGTAATCAACCTGCAACTTGACAAGCCTTCTTACAGCGAGAATTTCATCTCCGACAGCATTGCTCATATAACAAAGCAGTGCAGCCGATTTGACTGTTTTTTTGAGCGCGGATCTGCTGCCGATGCCGCCAACTGTCTTATTGTGCTTTGNCTGAAGATCAATGCCATGTTGACCAATATGCTTACAGCCCAGCTCCGTGACTTCAAACAACAAGGCGGGTTTGCTGAAAACCTGACCAAAGCAAGAATTGAGTCCAGACAAGAAAAAGCTGCAAGTGAAGGAGCGCCCACCTGTCCAAAATGTGGAAAATCAATGCTTCGGCGGTTGATCAAACGAGGTAGTCGGCAAGGACAATNTTTCTGGGGCTGCCCTGATTACCCTAATTGCACAGGNACCATAAANGAATAAGACTGTGAGCGTCAGGAGAAAGCCCCTGCGATTGACCAAAAGTTAGGCGAGAGCCTATCTTTAATCGCAAATTTATTGCGCTAAAAGGGAGGCGGCTTGGGGGGTAAGGATAGTCAGGACCTGAGAAGGAGCCACGCTGACATGGATGATGCCCTTTGAGTATGGAGCTATCTCATACTGACCGTACTGAAAGATGATCATGCCTGATGAATCAAGATACATTCCGGAGGGCATAGGCAGTGTGTCGGTAAAAAATCCGGCTGAGGTGAGATGGTCGGGATTGCAGCCCTCCGCATCGGCAAGATTGCCAGTGATCACCGAGAGAAGTTTTTCTTCGCTGCCCGGCACAAAGAGCGTCGAAGCCGTCACGGGTCGCCCAGCCTTAAGATCGTATGTGACAGGGGTCACAGCCGTGTTGGGATGCGCTCCTCCGAGATAAGATGAGGAGGTGATGAAGTAGGATACATAGCGTGGCGTAAGAGCNANNCGCTCAATGTGGGTTGCGAGAGTCCATACGTTGGAGTCGGCCACGGGCACATCGCCGGGCGCGATGGTCTCCGCAGGGCCGGAAACGATTCCGACCGTGTCAAGTAGATAATCGGTCAGCGTCTGTTCGAGATCGCCGNTGTCGCACTTCGGNCAAGCCGCAGNCAGGAGNGTGTCCTGCANAGCCTTGAGCGAGAAATCGCCTATCTTCAGTGGCCACTCGGCCGACACCGAGATCGTGTAATAATATTGCTCGCCCTCCATGGCGAAAGAATAAGCCCGGGTAGCGCTGACGAGCATCGCGCGCAAGGGCAGCGAATCAATCCCGCTGCCGTCGGGGTCGGCAGCCACTGTCGCCACCACACTGCCNTCCTCATTATTGTCGGAGGCAGTCTGAAATCTTCTGGTGCAGGCAGGCATTGCCGCAAGGATAGCCAGAGTGAGGAGCGAGAGCAGAACGAGAAAGTTTTGGCGCATGATTCAGAGAATGGATAAGTCTGAAAACACAATATTATGAATAACACAATGAATTGAACGGAAACGCCACGCGCGCAAGTGAGGTTCCTCGACATTATCAACACATGCGGATTGTTTTTGTTAGGGCCAAATAGCAGAATGGAGCCCTATTAACACAATTTAACATCTTTAGAATCCCAATAAGATGCCCCTGTAGGGCAGTTTTTCCAATGACGGAGCGCAAGTTATTAACGAAATATTTCCCTATTAGGAAAATTTTGTGTTACTTTGCAGCCAGAAATTGATTTCACTAATCTAAAATAAGGAACAATGGCAGATATTGCAAATCGTGTAAAAGAGATTATCGTCGACAAGCTCGGCGTGGACGAAAACGAAGTTAAGCCCGAAGCCGGCTTCACCACCGATCTCGGTGCAGACAGCCTCGACACCGTAGAGCTCATCATGGAGTTTGAGAAGGAGTTCAACATTGAGATCCCCGACGAGAAGGCCGAAAGCATCAAGACCGTAGCCGACGCTATCGCTTACATCGAAGCCAACGCTGCTGAATAAGCTGACATCCATAAATAGCTGAAAGCTAAGAGACAGCAAACACAGCAATACCACAGCCCGGCATGCGCCCCTCGGGCGGGTGCCGGCTTTCCTTTTTTCTCCCCCTTTCATTTTATCCCGACTATTTTTCCTCCTATACAATATGGAACTTAAAAGAGTAGTAGTGACCGGTCTCGGCGCCATCACCCCCCTGGGCAATGATGTGGCCACCACCTGGGCAGCCGCCCTCGAGGGCAAAAGCGGCGCAGCACCCATCACGCATTTCGACGCCTCGAAATTTAAGACCCAGTTTGCCTGTGAGGTAAAGGGCTTCAACGGTGCCGACCACATCGACCGCAAGAAGCTCCGTCAGCTCGACCTCTATGCCCAGTATGCTCTCGTGGCCTCCCGTCAGGCCGTGGAGGATTCAGGCCTTGAGGATGCTCCCAACCTCGACCGCAACCGCGTAGGCGTAATCGTTGCCGCCGGTATCGGCGGCCTCCACACCTTCGAGGAGGAAGCAGGATACTATGCCATCAATGAAGACAANGGCCCGAAGTATAATCCCTNCTTCANCCCCAAGATGATTGCCGACATCGNTTCAGGCCACGTTTCGATGGAGTATGGCTACCATGGCCCCAACTACGGCGTGGTGAGTGCCTGTGCATCGTCAAACAATGCCATCATCGACGCCTTCAATTATATCCGTCTGGGCAAGGCCGACGCTTTCGTCACCGGTGGTGCCGAAGCTGCCATCTATCCCGCCGGTGTGGGCGGCTTCAACGCCATGCACGCGCTCTCTACCCGCAATGATTCGCCCGAAACCGCTTCGCGTCCTTTCTCAGGCTCGCGCGACGGCTTCGTGATGGGCGAAGGCGCAGCCATCCTCGTCCTTGAGGAGCTGGAGCACGCCAAAGCACGCGGCGCCAAGATCTACGCCGAAGTTGTAGGCGGCGGCATGAGCGCCGACGCTTACCACCTCACCGCCACTCACCCCGAAGGCCTCGGCGCTATCCTCTCGATGCGCATGGCTCTTGATGATGCCGGCATGACTCCCGAAGACATCGACTACATCAATGTTCACGGCACCTCCACTCCCGTGGGCGATATCGGCGAAGTGAAAGCCATTAAGGAAGTGTTTGGCGACCATGCCTACAAGCTCAACATCTCGTCGACCAAGTCGATGACCGGCCACCTCCTCGGTGCCACCGGCGCACTTGAGGCCATGTTCAGCATCAAGGCCGTGGAAAACGACATCGTTCCTCCCACCATCAACCACGCCGACGACGACATCGATCCAAACATCGACTATAACCTCAACTTCACCTTCAACAAGGCTCAGCAGCGCACCGTGCGCACTGCACTCTCCAACGCCTTCGGCTTCGGCGGCCACAATGCCACCGTGATCGTGAAGAAGTACGAGGAATAACCCA
>WFLX010129342.1_pt1 | contig 13090 bp, 13 predicted proteins | sample 4967041 | NCBI WGS metagenome assembly WFLX01 (sample SAMN12857096, study PRJNA449069) | gut metagenome | isolation source: stool from male and female vole | host: Microtus ochrogaster | place: USA:Florida | collected 2017
CAGCATTTTTAAATTTACCCGAGGTCTCTCCTACTGATTTTATAGTTTCGTAAACGTCCCTTATATGATTTTTTACTCCTCTCGAAGAATTCTCTATACTGATTAATTGCTTCAATATATCATATAGATGTCTGAAATCACTATCAGAAAAGCTATACTCTTCATAACCCCTCCATTCCTTAGCTTGACGAAATTCTATTTTTCTTGATTTTGCTAATTCCTTTATTTTAGCTTCCATCTCTTCATTCGTAAAATATTCATCCGAGCTATTGCTACAAAGGATCTCATCCATCATCCTTAGACACTGGTATCTTTTATCCGACCCTGCCCTTATCCCCCCTATACGATTATAGGGAAGATGTCGACCTGGGTATTCATCTTCCTCGTTTCTTACAGCCTCCTCATAAATTCTAATTAAAGTAGGACAGTACATTTTGATATGTCTCAAGCCAACTGTATCAGCCAGAAGATTCATTTCTTCTTTAAGTCGCAAATAATCATAGCAATTGAGCGAAGCGTGCCGATAGGTCTCGTTAGTGTCTGTTGTACTCCTCATTCTTATACTGCCTTTATTTACTACTGCCTCTGCTACCGCGATAATATCAAAGAAGTCATTAGGCTCTACTTTATAGCCTTCTCTCGAAAGAGCTCCTATAATAGCTGATTTCTCTTCCTGACTAAAACGACCTCGAGGTGAGATCCGGAATCTATCTCCTCCCACGACTTCAAGCACGATATCATAAAGACGCTCTGTCTTTAATTCGATAAGTTCTTTGTTGATAGCAGGTCCTTCCTGTTTGCCATTCCTGCGAGCGCGAGAAGAACGCAATCCTCCTAAAAGTTCAGGAGGGAGACTCAACGAGAGATCTTCGTTTCTTTGATTTAAAGACTCATCTTGTAGATAGTATAGATTGTCTGTTTCTTGAAGCCAGCCTGCTACTTTATCATAGGCTGATTTCACAGAATTATAGCGAAGTTCATATGTCGGTATCATACGTTTATAGGATTTTAGTTCTTATTACAAATATAAGATTTTTTTCTCACNTGCGCAAATTATTCNGAAAGTATTTTNAGTTTTTTTAATTTTCAAACNTAAACNTATCGCGGAANTTTAGCCNCGCTACCTTTGCNCCANAATTAAGAACCCCATAACACCACAACCCAATGAATATTACACTAATCGAGGCACTCGACAATATCCACACTGCCTCACTCCACTCAAAACTCTCTAAAGACCTCTGGAATGAATGCAAAGAGGAGTTCGCCTTTCTTCGCTCTCATACCGGTCTTAATAATAAGCAAATAGTAATTCTTGCCTGCCTATGCGAGGCCGGGGATGGTCTTTCATGGAGGGGACTGGGGCGCGACCTCGGACTTTCCCGCCTTAAGACCATGACCCTCGCTCCCGACATTGAGGATATGAAGAAGAAGCGCTGGATTGTCCCCTATGGTTGCCATGAGCAAGGCGCTTGCTTTGAAGGATTTAAGCAGGTGCCGGGCATAATTACCGCCTTTAGGGACAACCGTGATTTCGTGCCCGAAAATCTCGAAGGTCTCTCCGAACAGGCATTTGTCGACCGCCTTGCGCACTATATAGCGAAAGAAGGTTCCGACNGAAGTANCCCTAATTCAGCCAACGAATGGTGGTTGCTTCATCTGGTTCAGTCAAATCCTGAGTTGCCACTCTGCAAGACCGTTCTCGAGCTTGAAGATGATATGTCGAAAAGCATTCTCCTTCGATTAGTTGCTGACTACGCCTACTACGCAGGCGAGCCCAATGAAGGAATTCGGCTTTGCGACATAGATAACTCTTACGACGACGGATGGGAACTAAATACCTGCTTACGCTCACTCCAGGATGACACCCATGAGCTCATTGTCAAGGGTCTCATAGAGCATGCTTGTACCGACGGTTTAGCAGATCAAGAGGTTTTCAGACTTAGCCGCATGGCAAAAGAAACCCTACTTTCGGAGTTTGTGAAGGTACGCAAACCGCGTCGCCGTCCCGGTCAAGTCTCAACCCGCGGTTTGCTTCGCGCCGACACTATAAAGACCAAGCAACTTTTCTTCGACAAAAACGTAGAGAAGCAACTCGATCGCGTATCAAGTCTATTGGCGCAAGAAGGGCTAACGCATGTGCAAGAACGTCTTGAAAGTCTCGGACATCGCAAAGGTATCTGCTGCCTTTTCTATGGTGTACCTGGCACTGGGAAGACAGAATCTGTGCTTCAACTTGCCCGACTGACAGGGCGCGATGTGATGCAGGTCAATATCGCAGGCATCCGAGATAAATTTGTTGGCGAAACTGAAAAGAACATTAAGAGCATCTTTACGAGATACAAAGAATTATGTAAGAACGCCAAAGTAATGCCAATCCTGTTATTCAACGAGGCGGATGCAATAATAAACTCGCGGTTTGAGAATACTTCTTCATCTGTCGAGAAGATGGACAACGCGATGCAAAACATTATCCTTCAGGAGATGGAGAATCTTGAAGGTATACTAATTGCTACAACAAATCTTACAGGCACGCTCGACAAAGCTTTTGATAGAAGATTTTTATTCAAGCTTGAGTTTACCAAACCCTCAGTCGAGACGAAAGCAGCCATTTGGACAGACAAATTACAGTGGCTCAACAAGAAAGAGGCTCTCCAGCTGGCGCACGATTTCGACTTCTCAGGAGGCCAGATTGAGAATATAGCTCGCAAATCTGAAATCGAATATGTGATTTCTGGTTCCACGCCCTCCATTCAGGAGATAATCGAATTCTGTCGCGAAGAAACCCTTAACCGCTCCAACCGCCCCAAAATCGGTTTTTAAAAGGTCAATTTTTTTAGAAAATTCTTTCGAAAGCTTTCTGCGGAATTTTAGACAGAGTAATTTTGCATCATCAAAATAAGACGAGGAGGGCGTATTCCTTCCATACTTAAATATACCGCAAATTTATAAAAAAATTATGAAAAAAGCAAACAAAAAGATCTACAATCAAGCTTCTAAGCTCTATACCCGTATCAGATACCGCTTACAGCCCGACAACGACGCGCTCGTCACAAAACTNAACAATCTTCTTCAGGAATACGATTTCAATAACGAAATTATCACCGAAGATGGTAAACAGGGTCTCGCACTCTGCACAGGAGAAGTCATCATTCCCGCCAAGTATCAGAGACTTAAACTGGTCAGCCGCTTCAGTATCCCCCGTGAGGAAATCATGGCCATCGGAGTTAACGAAGAGGGAGAGTGCCTCATCAATCATAGAGGTGAGATAGTATTCGCTGCCGATAAGATCAGCCCACAATGTGGGGCATTTATCCCCTTTGCCTTNAAGTTAGGCTATCGNTGGGGAGTGTGNGGAGCNAATNCTAAGATCNTCATCCCTCCCTGCNTTCGANAAGATTGAGTGGGNAGGCAACGGNTTNATTTTCTTCAAGCAAGACGGCAAGTACGGCNTGCGNACACCTTTCGGNCANATGATNGCNCCNCAGTTTGACANCATCGGNTGGGACTCNGACGATTACCTCNCNGTAGAGTTCGAGGGAAAGAAAGGCTATTTAGACGAAAATAACGCCTTCACCTCCGACAAATCAGAGGCCTACTACACCTTTCAGATCGCTCTTTAACATCTCATAAAACTATCTATGCGTATGAACAACAAATATATCTGGGTCCTTACCGAAGCTGGCGAGACCCACGAGTTAATCGCCGAGCTCGACGAACCAACCATCAATCGTCTGGCAGCACTCTTCTTCGACCAACTCGAAGATCCCGACGACGAAGACGCTCCCAAAAGCATCCAGGAGGTCAAGCAAAGAATCAAGGATGAGGTACTAAATAGTCCAGAGCACTCCGCTTATTTTAATGTGTACCAGCTAAGTCGTCAGACTCTAAATAAGTCAATAGATACCGGCTACCTCTGGGCCGAGGATCAAGACTTTGAAGTAAAGCCAGGAGCAGAGATTTGGGAACTTGGGGATCGCATAGTCATGGGTTGCGACATGAGCTACGCGATAGCTCCTATCGGCTACTTCACTAAAAAAATCAAAAAATCGGGTCTCTGGGGAGAATGGATTGCCCGCAAGCTTAAATAAATCAACCACTTACACATCCCAGTCTGTCGCCTTAAGGCGACAGACTCTCTCCCAAGGAAACGCTCAATCTCTCCTTATAACTTATATCTTATAACTTATAACTAATACCCCCATACATGCACAAATATAAAGAAGCAATCGCAAATATCGATATCTACGATCAGTTGGAACTCGATCAGATTCCTCCATCTGAGGCCATAGTCAAGGCCGTAAGGCAATCAGTAGAGTGCTACGACTTCACCCTTAAGGAATTATTTAAAAACTAAAAAACAAAAAATCGAAATATGGAAAAGAAATCAGATGTAAAAATAGTGCATTTAATAAATACAAAAGGAGAACGCCTACATATACGTTTTTCAGAATCCGTCCACTTAGAACACCTAATCAAGGAAGGTAAAAGTGAAGCATATTATGCTGATCTAGAATGGTACCTCTCACATGGGTATTCCAAATTGGAGGATATAAGAAAGCGTATTGAATCTCAAAATTGCTAGTAATAGCAAAATATGCCTAATTTATACAAGACTTAGATATGGAAATTTACGAATATCTAAAGCAATACCGCGAGGAAATACCTTCTTGGCTCGCCTCTTACAACCCATCTGACAAAATCTCATTCAAAGACATAATGTCGTCAAGAATCGCGTACTATCCTGGATTTGGGAACGATGGTTCGCTACTTAAAGCAGGAAATATGTCACATTCCGTTCACTCCTTTATCCACCTCGATTATTTAAACACTCGGGAGAATATCTTCAAGCAAATCAACCATGTTCAAGGTTACCATAGGATAGGACATATAGACTGGCGACCAGAAGATCTACTTCCTAAAGGTTCTTATCCATTCGACAAATATCTGAATTCCCGTCAAAGAGAAATTCGNNATNTNTTCTCAAAAGATTCCGANCATCATATAATGACNGATATTNTNCNGCGNGATNNTGNNCGGGATGACTCTCATGGNTCAGAACGAATNGCGATTACTACGATAANCGCTGATGGAATTGAGNTNTATTACCAGNTNTTTGTAAAGGAATACTCTATNACTCCTTTTCTTTTTCTACTCCAAGACCACGGTTTTGGATGCAACTATNATAAATTCGGCAATAGAGGTATCCTCCATCGCATAATGCGACATTACAATTCCTGGCCCACATTCATCGTCTGCGACAATGTACACGGAACTCGTATCTACGACGGCTATAAGCGCATCGAAAATATCGAGCCCGTAATCGGAGGAATGCACCGAAACGTTCGCCATCTTTTCCAAAGACAATCACCCATACAATCCCCGACTTAGCATATATATATTATAAGGAGTAACGGCATAGCCAATAGGAGGAGGGCCTAACCTCCCCGTACCATCGCCCCAGACTCTATACGAGCCAGAAGTGTTTCCCGTAGAGTGAAGAAGCCTATCGGTCTACCCTACACCCTCTCTATACCTTTATCAAAGAACATAAAATAATCAAAAGTAAACTATCATGCCAGATAAAAAAATTATCGTTGTTTATCCCGATGGCAGAGAAGACTGTCAAGAAATAGTCACCGACACCTATGTAGCAGCCTTAGAATTCATTGGATTAGAGAGGGTTAGAGCCCTTGACAAAAGATACAATTCCATAAATATCGTAAGTACTCGAGAAGAAATGCTTAAGTCTAAAGGTAAAAAGAAAGAGTCGCTACAGTACCAAATAGATCATTCTTCTAACCTTGGAATTTGTAAACAATTTGATACTCCAACAAAGCACAGAATACTTAACGATGTAAACCAGTCTCTTAATGCCGGTCTACAAATATCATTGCTTGAAGGCAACTCAATAAAAATTCTTAAAACTGAAGACAATTATGAAATTAGGGAAGGCTTATTGAATCAATACAATGCCACAAGATATGAGCGTAGCCATATTGCAAGGCGTCTTTGCCTTGCTCACTATGGAAATCATATTGTATGCCAAGTTTGCGGCTTCAATTTCGAAAAGACATATGGCAAGCGAGAGGATTCAGACCCTTACATTGAGATCCATCATATTAATCCGCTCGCAGCCACTTCCGCCAAGAAAGGAGAGCACAATGTAGATTGCTCAAAAGATTTGATTCCCGTCTGCGCCAACTGCCACCGAATGCTCCATCATTACAAAAAAGGCAAAACTCTCCACCCCACCGAGCTTAAGAAAATATTAGAAGACAAAAAATAACGACTAATCCCTTTGACTCGGTTACCGAATCTCTATAATCTACTATATAAAATGTTTTTTAATTAAGAATATTTCATTTTACAATATCATATTTTTAATTATATATTAAAAATATAATAAATACATATCATATATTTTAGAAATGTAAAATATTATTTGTAACTTTGTGCCATAATAAAAATTTATATATTATGGACAATCCAAAAAGAGAAAGATTCATCAAGGTAGCCGAGTCAAGGGTAACTAAAATCCTCGATATGCTCAGACTACTTAAGAACTGTTCAAACAGAGGCAACTATGAGTATCGTGAGGAAGATGTAGATCATATGTTCACTCAAATCCAAAAAGCCGTCAAGGAAGCCAAAGAATCCTTCGCCAACGAGATGGCCAAATCAAAAACCACAAAATTCAGCTTCAAAGACAATTAACAATCGCTTTTATACCGTTAAATCATGAAATACGAATTAGACTGTAAGTGGCATTTCGCCAAAATTGATTCAAACTCGGGAGCTGAAGGGCCTAATAGTGCTCTTACACAGACATTCAAACAGTTCCCATGGGAATCTTTAGTCCGAGAATCAATACAAAACTCTCTAGATGTCCCCGCTAATCCAAACGAACCAGTAATCGTATGCTTTGAGCATCGCTCTTTTGAACGTCAGGATTATCCCAATTTTTTCAAACTATCAGACCATATCAAAGCTGGCCTTGACTTTTTCACGGACGTTGACGCGGCAAATGCCATGTACCCTCCAATGATCAAATATCTACAAGAGACTGAGGAAGTAGGTTATATTCGAATCTCCGATTATAACACAATCGGCATGACATACGATCCTAAGGATCCGTCCTCAACATTTGCTACTTTTGTAAGGTCCGCTGGCGTATCCGTAAAAAAAGCTATAGGAGCAGGTGGCGCTTTTGGATTCGGTAAGGGCGCATTTTTCGCGATGTCTCCCATAAATACTCTTATTGTTTCCACCCAGACCTTAGAAGGCAACCGATATTTCGAAGGTGTAACGCGTCTTTGTACTCATGAGATTAATAACGAACGACGAAATCACGTTGGCTTTTATGACAATAACGGAGGCCAACCAACATCAGAGAATGCTAATATTCCATTCCCGTTCCAACGATCAGAACCTGGTACAAGCATAGGTATCATGGGTATCGACAGCAAGACGTGGAATGCTTCATCGAGTGAAATAATTAAAGCCGTACTCGTTAACTTCTTTGCTGCTATTCTATACAACAAACTTGAAGTTTATGTGAACGGAAATCCAGAGAAGGAAGGTAGAAAAACCATAATCATAAACAAAAACAACATTAAGGAACTAATAGAAAAGTTCTATCCAACTACAGAAATAAGCCGAAATGAGGATAACCCTTTTAATCCTCGACCACACTTTGAAGCGTTGACAGATTTACAACCTACAGTTTTTCAAGAGAGACTACCTATACTTGGAGCAGTAACACTCTATGTGAAGGAATTCGAAGGTAATCCTACTTCAATAGTTGGTATGCGGAAACATCTCATGAAAATCCAAGACATAGCTAACAAAAAAAATCTACCTTTTAATGGTGTTTTTATTTGTGCTGACCCAAAAGGCAATGCAATCTTAGGCGACATGGAAAATTCAACGCATACAGTATGGGATCCTCAGTACGCTGACGACGACCGAGTTGCAACAAAGTACGAAACCGCAAAAAAAGCAAAGAGAGAACTAAGTAAATTCCTTCAGAAATGCTTTAACAAACTCTCTGCAACCAATACAAAAGACCTTGTCCAAATTGCAGATTTAGAAAAATATCTTCCTGCCGAAAGTGAAGATAGCAAAAAAGGTGAAAAGGGAAATCCATTCTCTGGAACGCCGACAGGTAATTACACACAAGAAGGAGCTAGCATGACCACTGAAAGCTCAGTGTTAAAAGAAGTATCAATTAAGGATATCAATTCGAAAGGAACAATTATTCATATTCAAAATGATGTTTCTACATCAAACTCTGGTCCTGATAACCTAAAAGAACCAACTGGTACTAAAAAATCTAAAAACAATAGAGGCGGAGGCAAACCTGGACCTGGAGATAATTGGAATAATAGAACTATAACTCTCGGCGATGGCAGAGTAAAACGACTTGTAGATATCGATTGGCGCCCACTTCAAAGAAAAGAAAAGGGGGTTATGGATATTATTATTTATGCCCCTAAAGATCTCTATGATTGTGAAATATCATTTCTAATCGGCCGGGAATCTTCGAAAGGACGCCCTAAAAACGAAGACGTAGTCATTTCATCTGTTAACCGGCCCGAGGCAGAACTTGATGGTCTAACTATAAAAAAAATATCCCTTCGTGGCAAAGGCAAAAACATCCTTCGAGTAGAATTTTCTGATCATATGAATCATACATTAGATATTGCTGTATATGAATTTGACTAAATATGTACTCCCGTATCCGGTCTTAGGAATAAATGGCGATTTTATAAGCACTGATGCCGTTACATCCAGCCTTGATATGCAAATAACTGAAACTTATTATCGTTTCACCGTGACTTTTCAAATCCAAAATAAAACAATTCTTAATCTTGTAAAAAAAGGCTTTGCAAAATTTTCTTGTGAGGCAGATTGCTCTCGAACATATTATCGCGAGGCCTTTGAATCTGATAAGAATCAATTTTCTTTCCAGATTAAAAGGACATCTCTTGTAGGGGATGTATCATTGTTTTTCTCCATAGTGGCGGTCCAACCAATACAGGACTATACAAACCCTAATTTCAATCCGAAGTTTTACGAAAATTATAAGTTTAATCTACAGAAAGGTCAACTACTCGCTTTCTTTGGACAAGCCACCTTCAAAGCAGATATAAAATACGAAGAACTCAGAGCTGTTGGATCCCTTATTGAAGTGACCAACAAACCCACCACAAATTTTATGTATTTCGACTTTGAGAATGACAAAATCCGGATTATCCTGCCAGAAGAAGAATACAAGAACTTCAATGCACATAACAATACGCAGACGGCTGATATCATTCATGCCTCCATCGTACAGAGTGCATTAATAAGTGCCCTCCACTCTTTTAAGCAGCATAAGGAGTGTACATGGGCAGAAATACTGAAACTAAGGGTTTCTAATGACAAGAAACTACAAAAGTTTAGTGATCTAGACAATCTTGACTCATTTCAAATTTGCGAACTCGTCAATTTAATCCTTGATAACTCAAACAAAAGAATGTTTGAAAATATTACTAAATTGTTGGATAATTAGCCGAAGTATGAGACAGAAGACTTTTTTTAAAGAATATACTGAAGAGCTTAATCGAAATGTCAAATCCAATGATATTTCAGCTTATCATGCAGACAAGTTCGATTATGACACAACCCGAATTTTCAATACCCAGATTGATCGTCGTGAAGATATGTTGGAACTCATGATGCCATATGCCTCACCAGATGGTGATTTCGAAGCAGCCAGAATCCTTTTCGAAACATTTCCAAATTTAACACGCGAACAAGCTCAATATACTCCTTTTTGGGCTTATCTTTCTCACGTAGATCTGTATCCGTATATGATTAAACGATTCTGCAACGGAAATATCCCAACCGAAATAGACATCACCAACCACTGGTGGAAAGCCGGATTAATGAGAAATGGTATTTCTAATCTTTGGTGGTCGGTCAAGCAATCCATAGATGAAACCCATCCTATCGATAAGTATTATTACACCAAATATTTATTTGACCATATCGACTTCAGACAACGACGTTTAGGAAGTTCAACTTTGTTCCGCCATAAAGAAGCCGTAATAGGAATTCTCAAATATCTGGATGAAAACATCAAAGAATATTTTGAGGGACGGGCCAACTTCATTATGATGTACTTCAACAAGCAGGCGACTCTTAAACAACTTGCTGTTTGGGATAGGGAGGACTTTTACAATGAGTTAAAATCCATTGAGCCCGATATTCTCAATGTCAAAATCCGAGAGGAAGCTGCTAAAATGTTGTATGCTCAAGACGAAGAGGATCAATAGAAGCGTTCTTATCTCCAACATAAATATCCGGATTTGCAAAATTCGTATGTTTATATTAAATTTATAGGGAAATAGAATTCCTTTATTTTTGAAATTCCAATATTAGAATATTCAAATAGATTATGAATAGTAAAGCATCTGAAAGACAAAGCTCTTTTGTTTTTGATTTATCAGATACTGAAAAGTGATACAATATATAGACTTAGTATGAAAAATACCTACAAAATACTCCAAAAGCATGGGCTATACCGGATTGTGATGAATGTGCATGAGGACCTCAAAACTTCTCCTTGCACCACTTTTCAAATCTCCGACAAGACCATCGCCGACCGAATGCTAAAAGATTTAATAGCATTGGGGCCTGAGTCGTATACAGATGCATTATCCTCGCTCTGCTATGCCTTCACTTACGACAACATGATCACCAACTGTAATATTGAGGCAATCCAGCATAATTTATCAGAGCTCCCATATGAAGAGGATTTTTGGTTTCAACCAGCTTTCTCCGGGCTTCCCCCTGCTCGGGTAATCTGGGATCTTATTTTTTATGATGCGAATAGAGCAAACGAGGTTAGGGAATGGATTAAGAGATTATCACGGATACAAGTCGCAGCTATATGCTGTGTGTTTCAAGCTACCGAAAATATGAATATGGCTTACCTGTTTGGCAAGATGCTTGAAGATGGCAATCTCGGTATGCTAGAGAATCTAAAGAACCTTTATAATAATCTCCTATCAAGTAGTCTGGACGGAGAGTATATCGAAAGATTATTTGATGTCTTTAAAATCTTTTATACATCAAACTTAAAATAAAACACAACATTATACAAACATACCTATGGCCACCCCAAAACNTCCNANAAAATCCAAAGTNTACGTACTNGTATTTCANACAGCTCAAAACGATGATNTCGAGNTGANGTGTNACNTCNGAAAATTATGAGGATTTACAACAATATGTCTCAGATAAGGAACTATACGTTTCTACCTATCCTAACCTTATATTTGACTTTACCAAGGAGTATATTGACAAGAAAATCGAAGACTACCTGAGCGGTGATTGGGAAGGATGGAATCTCGCTTCGGTAGTCGAAGCTGTGATTCCTGAAAACCGAGAAATGTATTTAGTAGTCGGAACCGGCGATTATTGGAATTGGGAGGCCTCCGTTTTAGGGCTTTATCCAAATCTTAATTCGGCATGGCGCGCTTTGGTCAAATTTATGAAAGGCCTTAAGGATTATAAGTATAATTATGTTTTCGATAAGAAGCATAGTTTATACAATAAGGAAGAATACTACGCTTTTAAATCAATATTTCTCCAAAACATCTTTAACGATAATAATTTGATAGAATGGTTTTGGTTTAAAGTCAAGATAAATAATAATCCTCAAAATCACAATTCACTCCCTAACCCCGCTGAAGAGGAAAGTCAAAATATAAGCGCTACCTGCTCTCCTTCGAGCTTTACTAATTCTAATTTGACCTCAATAATCTTAGACCAAGAGGAAACCTACAATCCTCTGACCCAGAAAATATGGTGCTTCAAGCACGTCGACGACATTGTCGAAGGCACTCTACTCAACCTCGGCAATATGGTATCTTGCTATCCCTTCCAAGTCGATCGCATCGATTGGCGCAGCTCGGAAGAGCTGTATCTTGCCGGAGAGTTCTCGCTCGATTCTGAGGAGCATCGTATTGTGCAGGAGGCTCTGCGCGCTGCCAAGAGCCCATACGCCGCAAAACGCTTCGTCAAGGGGAAGCATCATAAACTAATAAGAGAGGATTTCCCAGAATTCCGCACTCAGTGGATGCTATGGTGCGTATGGCAGAAATGTAAAGGCAACGAGGATTTCCGCAAAAAACTCCTCTCGATTCCTGACGACGTGATCCTCATCGAAGAGACTACTACCGACACCGGTGGCACCGCGAAGATCTGGGGCTGCTCAAACAAGGAACTTTCCACTGCTCGCAAACAACTCAAGGAGAAGTTGACTGAGGAAAACGGCCACTTAACAAAGAAAGCCCTCGCCCACCTAATCAATGTAGAGACCAACGCCATCCGCAACATCGGCCTATTCACAGGCCAAAACAACATCGGCAAAATCCTAATGATCTGCAAGCAATGCCTTCGTGATGGCACCGAACCCGACATCAACTTCGACCTCCTCCGAAGCAAGCACATCCACCTCCTCGGCAAAGAACTCCAGTTTTAAGATATCCCATCCCCGCGTCCATATTAGGGGTGGTCGCGCGCAGGTGGTCATTAGGCACTGACTTAAAGATCTGAGACTAACCCCTAAGTTCGCACGACAATCAGTAACTTTCAACTAAAGTGAAGAAGAACCTAAAATAGATTTATAAGAAAGATGAAAGCAAGAAATATAGTATTTGATTCGAATCGAAAAAGCTTAGATTTTACATCTGGCAATTTCGATAATATAAATATTGACTCCGAAATCATAATTCCGGATGTCTTTAAACGTGCGATAATCAAATGCTCCGAGTTACAAATAGATTCACTTGACCAAGTACAACTCATTTTGACATCGTCTGAGAAACGCGATAAAACTGAATCATTGAAGTGTTTAATCCTATATTGCAAAGACAAGGAATTCACTCTTCATTATGTTCAGAAATTCACAAACCAGTCAGATATTCTGCACAGATTGGCTTTTCGTTATTCAGAAGGGATATGGTTTCATTTAGATACTAATAATGTATATAAAGCAGAGTTGTTTATAACTAATACGCACAAGATTACATTAAAACTT
>WFLX010262975.1_pt1 | contig 13085 bp, 16 predicted proteins | sample 4967041 | NCBI WGS metagenome assembly WFLX01 (sample SAMN12857096, study PRJNA449069) | gut metagenome | isolation source: stool from male and female vole | host: Microtus ochrogaster | place: USA:Florida | collected 2017
GGTGCCATAGCTCAGTTGGTAGAGCAAAGGACTGAAAATCCTTGTGTCCCCGGTTCGATTCCTGGTGGCACCACTTAGACAAAACAATAAGTCGCTAATTCTCAATGAGTTAGCGACTTTTTCTTTGTTCGCTATCTTCTTCGTGACCACTGCCGTGTCCACCAGAATATGAATCCAGACGAACTTTAATGAACATATTTAGCTATCCAATTCCTAAATAAACCTAAATCTTGGATGTCAAACATTCCAAGCATCAAAACGGGAAGAGCGTCAGGATTATCTTCCAGACGCTCTTTTTACTACTAACTAAAATAGCGCGTTCATCTCTGGAGGAGTAGGTTTATCTACCACGGTCCACTGGTGACTTCTTGCAAACTTCTCCGCCGTTTCCACCGTTTTAAACCCAGACCCACCAGCCATGTGCAACACATTGCCGTCAGTGTCCTCAATGAGATAACGTTCCTCTTGCTTACTGTTGAGGCACGACTTGACTTTTACAAACTTTTTCATAAGATTCTCCTTTAGCATTTATTATTTTTTTGTCCCTTTTGAAGTGCTATGATATCAGTTTTCCGATAGTAGCATTTTCTGTTTATTTTTTGAGGTGTTAGAATCCCCTGTTTACCCCAATTATGCAAAGTAGTTCTCTTTATATTAAGATAACTCATAACTTGAGATGGAGATAGGAACTCCTCTTCCGGATCGGAAGTATTTTCAGACTTCTTCTGCACACCTTGTAGCAATGTCGAGGCAAAAGTTAGAAGGTCATCCAAAGTGACGGTAATATTGATACCGCCATATCCTTCCATGATGCAATCTTGTAGTTTAATCATCTATTAATGTCGGTTATTTTTATTCTATACATTTCCCTCATTAGCATTTCCTCTGGTTAACATTTGGTTATTTCATAAGGCCAAACCGATGGTCCCAATATCGATTTTCTAGGTATTAAGAACATCTCTACCGGGTCTTCCTCTGGAGGTAAACATGTCTCATCCGTAAGAAGAGGATTGTCTGCTGGAATCAAATCTTTAGCTTGAGATGTGAATGTCCGGAATAACAGTTGTGGATTTGGAATAGTAAACTCCTTCCAGAACTCCCTCTTTTCTTTTTTTGTAAGAGAATTGCTTGCTACCTTAGAAGCCCACTTATACTGGCGCTGGTATTCTATTTCGTCTTCATCCCTAAACCAAATAATCATAGCTTGATAGTTTCTTTCATCTATATCAAACTCCTTGCACCTCCTTTTCATTCCTTCAAAACTGACTCCATAATAATAAGCAGCAAGAGACACATTCTGCTCGAATGAAATACGTGAATCAAAGTAATGAAGTATATGATAGCGTTGGATATCCTTCAAAAACATTCTACCGTGTAACCACCTATGGATCCTTGCTGCTTCTCGTCTCCACTTTGTCTTTTCATAATTGATCTTCCTTATCACCTCATCATTATCTTTCCGCCACTGTTTAATCGTTTGTATGCACTCATACACCTCGCTGTCTACATTTTCAGCTATCTGAAGAGACATGCTCAAGATTGTCTCACTATGCTCACCCTTAAACACGCTTACGTCAAAATACTGGAAGAACAGCCAATAACACATGAGCTTATACCCATACAGGTCCATTTCAAGACTATCTCCTTCTTTATGGTTATAGGAAGCGATCGCCAGCTCATGTACGATAGCGTAATTCCAACGCTTCTGAGTCCACGTCATTTTCATATTATACGCGAAAATAAACTTGTATTCATTTTCAAGTGCCATCTGGATCGAATAACACTTCACTTGCCAACATAATGCTTTTCTGTTGAAAGCCTCCTTATAGAGCGAGTGGATAGTCTTGATTTCCAACAATACCTGCGGGACATCAAGATTTGACAAGCATTCCGTATTACGGATCATTTCTTCAAAAGTCTCGATGGCTTGAATAGCCATTTGCTGTTCGGGAGTCGCCTCTCCGTAGTTGATTTTGTTTAAATTCATCTATTAAAAAGTAAATTTTTATAAAATCAGTCTAACTGATCTATAATTAGTCTATAGAGAAATGAGATTTAGTCTATTTTTCTTAACATATATTAACATATTTAACATTTATTAATATTAATATATGGAGAATTATTATAATATGAGGAGAGATGAGTTTAGCTGTGATATTACCCACTTTTGAGGAAGAGCTACGACATGGGAAAGACCATGGGGTAGTTAGAGAGACAAGAAGTAATGAATATGAGTTCTAGTGCATACCGTCAAACACGACAGGCCAAAATGAGCTGATAGAAATTTTCGCAAACAGGAGGATCCAATTATAGCTGCAATCCTTTATGCATTCCAGACAATCGGGAGTGTATTTTCGGTACCATTGTCTACTTGGGGCACTGTTATAGTGGAAGACCATAACACTTGATAGGAGATGACAAGGGTAGTACTCGGATGAAAGAGAAAAATGATGTTTCTATGCTCGTCAGCATATAAAGTAGACAGTAATCCTAAGCATTCAATGTATACTGTTTAATAAACGCCTACTGCTCTATCATATATTATAATTTAAATCAAGAGATTAAATGGAGATTTTATGTTCAGTTTAAACGTAAAAATTCAGAGATTGAAAGCTTCTTTTTATTAATTGTCAAAGTTGCCATTCTATTTAAGTGGAACATGAAAAGCTCTTTTATGAAAGCTATATCAGTTAGATTCCGGTAGATGTATTGATGAGTCCAGTTTCCATTCTTCTTCTTTATTTGTTGGGAGATTACTTGACATGGCATAGACACCTCAAGCCGATAAATCTTGCCACTAAAACTGCATGATTCGGCAATGTAGTATTTTTTGGACTTTGTTTCAATTTCCTCAGTCTTGTTGTAGCATCTTAAAATTAAAGGACGTTTACTTCCAGTCGGGCACAACTCCATATAATATGAAGTACTGGGTTTCTCCTTGGCTCTCCCAGGGAGATGCTTAATATTGTTGGAAACTTTAGTTCCAAGAATTTGATTACCTTTTTCTGTGGATTTAAATCTGCCTTTGCGAGTGACATCACATTCAGACTTGTGCATAACTTCATTGAGTTTTCGTGGGAGGTTTTGATTGGAGTCACAACAAATGTCCAACTGCTTTATTTTGAGCAACTCGAGACCAAACTGCATCTCAAAATCATATAGAAGATGAAGATTACCCGAATACAAAAACTCATTGTCTACCTCAAGCGTCATGGCACCTTCTAAATCCTGTTTAAAAACGCCAATACAGATTGGCTTTGGGTCACTTGTATATAACAATTTATAGTACCTTACCACATAGGGGTGATTACTAAAAATAGTTTCTGAGATAAATACATTAGATTCTATCATTAGAGGATCACGTTCAGTGAGAACACTAATTCTGAATTCAGCAGGCACCTTATAAATAAGGGTTAGTTTGTCGATGTGGTAGTCCACGAATAGAACTGTTTTCATTGATAAAATTATGAAGATTTTCAGTATTTATCGAAGGAAGTTGATCTTGAGATTATCTTCCTTTTTTTTCTATGATGTGAGAAAACTGCACTCAAGAGAAGGAAATCTATTTAAGCTTATTTGCACTACTAAAGCTACTCAGGTAGACTATGATACCCGATCAAATTGTTCGCGGGAATGACCGTCTTGACCGTAAGATGAGTTCAGTTTGGTCAGAGCTTGCATTTTTAACTGGAACTGGCTAACTTTGCGCTGTATTCGGAATTTTCACCGGAAAAACTTATCAATAGTTTTGGGTGTATCTGATAGATGTAAAAACGAACTAATGAAGGAAAAATAAAAGTATATGAAATTGGCTGAAGCATTGAGCATACGCTCTCAATTGGTAAACAAGATTACTCAGCTTCGTTCCCGTCTTAACGACTGTGTCAAGATCCAGGAGGGTGACGAAATGGCTGAGACTCCCTTGGAAGTGGTCGAGGAACTTGATTCTACACTCGGAGAACTTCAGAGGATAATTTATTGCATAAACATGACCAATACTCTCACTCTGGATGAGGATGGACGCAATCTTACCTCACTCATTGCAGAACGCGACACTTTGAAGCAACGTGTCATCATCCTCAATTCAGCTGTCGAGACGCTGACCCAAAAGGAAAGCCGCTACAACAGAAGTGAAATCCGCTATGTCAGGACAGTTGATGTTCCGGAATTCCGCAAACTTTACAACGAAAGCGCAGCTAAATTGAGGAAGCTCGATCTTCACATCCAGGGTCTTGGTTTCACGACCGATTTGATTGAAGAATAACCATCACTACTCCATTTGCCGGACTAAAAGAGATGGAGATGCGCCAACATCCATTATTGCAATATTGAGTGCGTAGCCTGCACATATTTTGCATTGAGCATAGGCAGCATTTCGCATAATAGTTTCGGGCATCCCTTCGGGAATACAGCATACCGCAACACCACGCATCTATCTCTTCCGGCAAATGGAGCTTTTTTATTTTTTTGCGACCTCACTTAGTAATCCATAAGTGGACAAAGTGAACTCATGTGGTGTCAGAAATTTTTACGAACTTTGCAAGCGCAGAAGCTCAAGGAAGTTGCCATGGTTAACGCTGTGGAAACTGGAAGGGAAGATTTTTGATATTTCTGAAGAATATTTTTGGATAATCAAGATAAATTCCCTAAATTTGCAACGTTGGAGTTGATGCCATCAAAATAGCATCTTCTTCAACAAGACATATTCGAAAAGGCGTTTACTTTACGCTTGATTCTGACGTTCTGAAACTTCGCAACTTTTAGGTATGGTCAGGATTAGGCAACAGTAGATGTCCATCATGATTGTATCCCATCTTTTGTGGTCTGTATGGATCATGAGGGTTACATAATGCGTGGGCTTCTGCGTTGCTCGATCCATCATACCGGGCAATGCGAAGGCCTCAGAACGTGGAGCGAGCAACAAGCATCGGCACCACGCTTTTTTTGTGTAGAATTAACATGTGGAGGTGTCCCGCAATCTAACCGGAATAATGGACCATCACACACCTTCACACCAAGTTGGAAGCCATATTAAAGTATGGTGTAGTGAGAATGCAGATCCCACACGCAACAGACTCCAACTTGCCACAAATCCGCCAACTTATATTGAACTCAAGCCGGGTTTAAATATTCTTACTATGGGAAAATATCCTGCNTTAAGGTACNNNTTTNCTCAGGTACAAGATGAGNATGGANTATNGGATTACGNAAATGGACAGGAANTTTTGGCGTTCGATTTCAGTAATTTTGATGGAACAGAGTTGCGATCAATGTCTCACATGTTTGCATGGATGTCGGGCGTACAAAAGATAATTTTCGGGGAACTGCATACGCCTTCATTAGAAAACACAGATTGCGCATTTTATAGAACAGGAGAAAATGCATTCATCGAATCTCTGGATTTATCCGGCATCGATTTCTCAAAGGTGAAAGATGCCGACTACATGTTCTACGGAATAAAAGCAAAATGCGTTAACCTTTCCAACTGTGACTTCAGCAGTCTTGTGGATGCAGACTCCATGTTTGAAGATTCTGAGATTGAAAATCTAATTCTGAATAATATGAAGTTGCCAGCAGACATTTCTTTTAACTGATTTATAGAGTAGAACCATAAAAAATTTCACCGATGTCAGAAATAAACATAAAACAAAAAATAGTTTCCGTACTTATTGAACCAGAGTACTATAACTTAATAGATGCTGCCAAAACTCAATGCAGCGAGCTTGCAACAATGCTCGAGACTGGATGGAAAATAAAACAGATAAGTACTTCACCCTATAGAGAAAGAGGTAAACGTAATGAATCGTGGATTGATGTATGTTTGACCATATTTTTGGAGCATGAATAGTTTTGTCAAACAAACTTTTCATCCATCCAAAACAATTTTGGTTGGTCTTTATTACCTCACGTATAACCCAATTCAAGTATACGTAATAGAATAATCCTTCTAAGACTGAAAAAGCAAAATTAGGGCAGAATTTAGCCATGCACAAGATGAAAAAATATATTGTTTTCTTTCAATTTATCAATGAGAGTGACGTATGGGAACAAGAAGTAGAAGCATTTTCTAAGGAAGATGCTGAAAATAGGTTTTACAAATTAAGACCAAATTTACGACCCCATACAATCTCTAAAATAGTTAGTGTATGGATGAATCCGGAAGACAATATAACGTATTTACTTCAAGAGAACTCTACCGCTGAGGTATATTATCTTAATAAAGAATATAACTATCCAAATATCACAGAGCTGACTATTCCAGATAAGATATCTTTAGGTGATTGCGAATATGTAGTCACTTCAATAATGAGTGGAGCTATCAGAAATTTCCCCAATCTTAAGAAAATCAAATTCCCACAATGGCTGACTTCTATAGGAGATTATGCGTTCTCAAATAGCGGTATAGAAGAAATCATCATCAAGAGCTGGTTAACTCATATTAACAAACTTGCTTTTTCTGGGTGTGACCGACTTAAACTTCTCAACATAAAAACCACGCTGGGTCTTGAAGAGTTAAGTAAGATTAAAGAATTTATCAGAGAAACCACTATTGTGACTTCTTCTCACAAAGGATCTCAAATATTTGATATTAATGATTGGATTAATCTATATGATTCTGTAACGCCAACTATTGGTAGTACGCCTCATATTACATTATATATTGAGGGTTCTATAACTCTTAGCAATAATAACTTTACGCATTGCCATCACGACATAAATGTCGAGCCTAAAGTGAGCATAGTGTTGAATAAAAATAACTGTAAAATCAATCTTGATTTTCATAAGAACGCAGATATTGGAAGCATCAATAAAAACACTGAGGATGAAATAATAGCTCCAGTATTTTTCATTGAGGAAGATCCTGCTGATTATTCCACCCATAATGCATTGACAATTACTATCTCTTCTATTAATGAGCAACCCGAAGGAATCGATATCAGTGGAATTGACGATTTATCTGAATTCGATATTGAGTAATATAATTCATAAAACTCTTGTAAAGCAATTTGGAAGTTAGTTGAATATCCCAAAACTATGAATATGACGTTTGATGAGATTACACATTTGGAAAAAACAGCCAATATGAAGGATCTTGATTCCTTTATTTTGCTAACGGAACTTTATTGCACCGAATATACAAAGATTTGCTGTGATAATGTAATTTATTTTCTGTACCTCCAAAGCTTTAAGCTAATATGGACAAATCTCAAGAAACAACTACCGGCTATTGTCTGCAACGAAAATCTTCTTCAAGTTGCAAGGGATTTAAAGTCGCAACCCAATCAGGATAATTTCGAAGCCTTAATGAAATTATTGAAACGGGAATCCCAGACTTCCACAGATACATTAAAACAACTTACCCACATTGTTCGTCAGGTACTGATAGCAATAAGTCAGAATCTCACATCAATATTTAATAAAACTTTTGGAAGATATGCGAATGATCCAATCACCATTGAATTCACTGGTGATTTCGTTTCCAATCCTTCTTATAAATCATTTGCTGATATGATTCAGAGAATTGCATCTTTTGGTCAAACACATAAAGAAATTGAATTGGCAAGGAGACAGTTATTATCAATTTTTGAATACCTTCAAGAAAAAGAAATCGATAAATTTGATACAATAAAAGATAAATGTCATAGAATCGCTCTATTAACGGATGCCAAAAACGAATACCGATTTATAATGTACCTTTCCGAATCTCATAAAGGAGACCCACAAGCAATGCTTTATATTGGGCAATATTATGAAAATGGCACTGGTGTAAGACGTAATGAGACGGAAGCAGAAAAATGGTATACCAGAGCATTATTAGAAGGGAACTCCCACGCTCAATCATTTATCACAAATTTACGTTCCAAGTTGCATGAAAAGGTAATAGAAGAACAATATAAACGTCAAATATTAGAACAGGAAAACAATCTTGAAAATATAAAAAGAGAGCTTCAAGAGGAACGTGCAAAGGCACGAAGGCTTGAACAAGAAATACTAAATGTGACACAACGTCATAATCTTGAAATAGAAAATCTCCAGAAACAATTAGTTGAGACTGAAAAAGCTCGCCAGACTGCCATGGACAAATTGTCTTATGGAGAAAAAAACAAATCAACTTATGAAGAGAATAACGTTGAAGTAATCTTCTACTATAAATTACATTGTTGGAATGGCGATATTATTCATGGGAATAAAATCAGTAAAATAGCCTTCTCCACCTATAATAGTCTTATAGCAGGTGGTCAACAAGCAATCATAAGCTTTATAACAGGACTTCTCGATTACGTGCGGGATGGAGAGTATGTCTTTGATACTTCCATGTCAAAATTATAATAAAGCCAGGCATCCAATAGATTAGTAAGAAGAATACAGACCGAGATTCTATTAATGAGCTAATAAAATCCTCAATATATGAATATAGCGACATTACCAATTTATGGAACAAAGCCTACTACAATTGTAGTAAAGCAAGCTTTTAGAATTAATAGTAAATGGGCAGATAGAATGAGGGAGGTTAATAGCGATGGGACACGAAGCATACCTGTTTTCCCTCCAATTAAAGTCGAACTTGATCAGCCAGCATGTTTACCTCGGGAAAGCAAGGAGGCTATAACACTGGAGGAATTCTACAAGCGTGTCTTTTTTATGCCTCCTGATTCTCAATTTGTGATAGTAATCCATAATGTAGAAACAGACCAATATAGACTATATAATACGGAGGTCGTTAACTTACTGGACTACGAAATGGATAAAGGGATACTATCATTCTACTCTATCGACTTATCTAAAGGTAAACTTATAGAATATTCCCAGATAGCTAATGCCATATTCGAAGATCATGATGGAGATTGGTGCATGACAAAGAAATATCATAACCAACTTATCAAAATAAATAGTGCAACTCCCATATTTTTGGACACTACTTATGGACGAAAAAAAGTTGATAATGTAATAACTTTCAGTGGTCATATTGCAAGCTCTGAGAAGCCTCAGTTATATATAGGATTAGTTATTGATGAATAAACTCGCATAATTCCCCACCTATAGATATTTCTAATAAATGAAAAAGTAGCAAGGGCTACGAAACAGAGAATTTGATAGAAAGTTACTTCCATCTCAACATACACTTCGATTTATCATGAGAGTTCTTCATTTTCCGTTGGAGCTGATTCGGGATTACTTTGCTTTTGATTTCGGAGTGGATTTGATGAGATACTTCCAAGTGGAGCCATTGGGTAATCATCAAAACATTACCTTTATCAGACATCTTGATTGGCATTTCAATCCTCAGAGAGAATATGATGGATGTCCGGCAAGAAAATTTCATATAGTGGATGCTCAGAGTATGAATCTACCAGATTCCTACTCTGGCGCACACATCGACAATAAAGAGACTGAGAAGAACTTCGTATTTGCAGGTCTCTTTTACTTTATGGTTTTGGTGCCACAAACACTCCGGGGAATTTTTGGAAAGGATGTGGAGTATGATTTCTACCGATGCTCTGGATTACCGATGGTGAGTGCTGGATTAGGCGGTTCCCTTCCTCCGAAGCAGATGCTTGAAGAAGCTTCACTTTTTCCATGTGAAGCAGAACGTGATAACTTCTATCGGATGCTTACTGAAGTTGTACCATTCATGAACGCAGAGCTGAGACGTTTCTTTATGCANGAAGTTCGGGAAGTCAAAGACNTANNTGCATNTGCCAGAATGATATCGAAAATGGGAGATAATGTGGAAGCCTTTCTAAAGAAGATTGAGGAAGAATCAAAAAGATTCTCAGCTTCATTCCAAAATCAACCCAGCCAATCTTGAAAGACTATTATTGATCTTATTCTTGATCATTTTGTTCACAACTTGCATTCGCTTAATTATTATTGTATCTTTGCGGTACGAATAAAAAATACTATCTATGTTACCACAATCAATTATCAATAAGATTCTTTCCAAATCAGGGAAAGAGACCATCTACTCAGGAGACTGCTTGGGTATTGCAGGAAGCATCGGTATAAGTGAGACAACTCTAAAAAGGATGCTGGGTCTTGTTGGAGAAAACTCGCCTGAGCGTAATAGGACTCCACATATTAGCACCATGGACATTCTCGCCAAGTGGCTGGGTTATGAAAACTACAAGGCATTGCTCAGAGAAGTGGGCGAAGAGGATTATTCTTCTGAATTCACAAGTATGCAGACAATAGATGTAAACAATCTGGATGAAGGCACTCAGATTCAGGTACGCTATNAGCCATCCCGAACAATANTNATGACTTNNTTTGGGGGAGGNNAGTTCATGATAAATGAGTCAAAGAACAGTAAACTCCTGAAGGGAGACCGTATCAAGCTGACTCACCTTGTACTTGGGCAGGAGATGATTGTCTCAGACGTGATCCGCAATGACCGGAATTTAGGAGGCTACAGGGCAGCGAAAGATGGTGGTCTCACTTCCCTTGAAATAATAGCATAGAACATGAATGCTCTGGAATCATTCTTCCAATCTGAAGAGAATCAGAAAAAATATGGATTTAAATATCCAAAGGACGAGTCTGGAATCCATTCTATCATTTACAATGGAGACATCCATGAACTTTTTGAAATCGCATATAAAGATCTTGGGTTCACAGAGATAAAGGAAGAAATAGAATCGTCAGATACGAGACCTGTACTTCATATCCAAATCACTCAAGAGGNAATACTTGTGCTAAAGGATACNGGCAATTTAATNGAAGCAGATGTTGATGGGNNGGGGACTGAGCCAAACTTCTATATACGTTTTGCTGACGGGAATGACAGCACAGTAATCCGCTTCAACATGATTGACCCGGAATTATATCCAGACAATCAGAGTTCCAACTACAGATTTTCTAATGCCTCTCTTTCCGCTATAAATGAATTTTACGCAATTAATTATCCAACACTCATTAGGAAATGNAGCGATATAAGANATGAACCTCTGATTGAAATTNATCTACTCCCGAACTATAGAGCGATCAATAGACTTGGAAGACACTAAACGCAGAAAGTGAACAATGGATAATAAGGACTTTGAAATAGTAGAGGAAGAGGGCGTAGTAATATATGACGAAAGTGATGACTACGATCCTGGGGAAGATGAACCCATCCAAACCGATGGAGGTTTCCGGCTTCCGGAAAACGAAGAAATCTTCACTGAAGAGTATATGCAGGATTTTGCAGAAAAGATGGATGCAAAGATAGCACACGAGAAAAAGACTCAACGGTTGATTTCTCTATGCGTAATATTTGGTGTCATAGCGTACATTCTATTTATGATTTGGCTTATCGCATAGGAAATCCCATGGATTAGTAAGAGCCAAAAGTGAATGTCATAAATCATCATACAGTTCTGGATTCCTTTTTTTAAGCGTGTCTACTGATGCCTGGGTGAATTTTTGGAGTAATCTTGAAGCTCTACTCTGTTCTGATGCCTGAGCCAATGAAAGCTCCACTTCCAATGAAGTTCTGTCTGGATACGATTCCTTGTAATAGGAAAGAAGCTCACTGTATTTCGTAGTGTAGCTATCCACAACTGACTTCATAAGTTCTTGAATCTCCCTGTCGGATTTGTCTCCCGAATATAGGGATTGCATTGACTTATCAACTGTTTGAGAAAAGTCTGACATTCTCATGTCAAAATCTTTGATTGTCACATCAAGATATTTCACTTTGTTGGATTCATTCTCGACTGTTATATTCTTCACAGGAGTTGAAACGTCTTGGATATTTTTTACAACAATCACCGTGTCCTTGACAGAACCACTCGAATCTGTTTGGGAAGAATTCACTTCGGATCTATCATGAACACTCCATAAGACAGCAAAGACTACAAGACACGCAACGCCTATTCCTGCCAACCAAAAGTTGAATCGGGAAGGTGGCTTGATCGCATCAATAAGCATTTCAGAGGTGGAATCACCCTTATAGCATAGTCTTTGGAAGCGTCTGAACTTGCTTTTGGGAAAATTGGGGATGCTTTCTTCAAGAATCTCCAACAATCGTCCTATAGCAGCATAATCTTTTTGAGCAGTTGGCTTATTGCCATCTATCATTGGATTACTTATAGTAGGTGTACCTCCATGCGTACGGTCAAGTGTATCAGAATATGATTTGTCAAGATCTATGAGCATTACACCCCTGTCGCTGTGACGCAGCAAAATATTCGCTGGTTTGAGATCACAATGAATCACTCCGCTTCTATGCAGGTATGCAATGACACCAATAAGTTCTGAAAAGAAACGCCTGTCATTTTTCTCATGACGAAAATACTCCTTGCCTTCATCTGTAAGGATGAAATTCTCAATGGAAATTCCATCGATATAATCCATGACGATGTAGACATCTTCAGTCTCTTCTGGAAAATCCCTGTATACAGGCAAAGCATCATGCTTCAGTTGACGACCTATTAGGTATTCCTTCTTGTAAGAAGCCAAATATGCTGGATGAGTACGGAATTCTGGACGTAACCTCTTTACAGCAACATGCAATCCATCACAACGCATGTGATAGACAATACAAGAGGCTCCTTCTCCACAAATGTTTTCGTCAGTAAATCNATAAGANAAAGATTTACTTGAGGAATGCTCCACCGAAGATTNTGAGCCAAANTCAGAGTTTGAAAAGAAGTCNGATNCCATAAGACAAAATTAGCAAATTTTTCTNNATCTGCAAAGTATGTTTTCTAAAATTTTACTTGAACAATTTGAACCCATGCTTTTTGAAAATTAGGTATTATCTTTGCAACATGAAAACAAAAAACTTTTATAGCATGAATAATTTGAAATATTACTTTACAATTTTAGCTATTCTCTTTAGCTTAAATATGACTACGAAGGCTCAATCTCACAATCCGGATAGACCAGTGATTGAAGAATTCACGATTGACCCAAAGACCATAAACCAAACTATAGATAAGCTTTATAAGCCTCTTGAATTCAGCATAGGCAAACAGCATAAGCTATCAAAGTATGTAGACAACCATCACGGTTTTGTCATCATCCCTCCTTCCTATTACAATCATAATGGGAAGTCTCTTGGCATAATAGTTATGTATGATATTACAGAACGCTTTTCCGCT
>WFLX010323236.1_pt1 | contig 13078 bp, 7 predicted proteins | sample 4967041 | NCBI WGS metagenome assembly WFLX01 (sample SAMN12857096, study PRJNA449069) | gut metagenome | isolation source: stool from male and female vole | host: Microtus ochrogaster | place: USA:Florida | collected 2017
TGATTACAACCTTTCTGATGATTACATCCGGCGGGACATACTAATGTCTCAACAAGATTTGTGTCGACATAACATTCAGGAATTATGAAATCGGCTCGTTTAATCATTTGTCAAATATGTTTCAATATTATAAAACATATCAATGCCATTGTCGTAGGCTTCCTGAAGCTGAGTCTCCGTAAGGCGCTTTACAATAGTGGAGTTGTTATCCATATCAACTATATAAACCGCCATATCATCACCTGCTCTCTCAAGCAAGGAGGTCATTACGTAGGGACTGTGAGTGGTGATGAAAAATTGATTTGTTTCAGCAGAAATGATATCGTTAACAATATTGGAGATGTAGGGGGGGAAGGTATGCGCTTCCGGTTCTTCAAAACAGATTACTTTATTTCTGTTGCTTTCAATAGCCGCTTTGTAAAAAATCAGTCGCTGTAATGAATCGGCAAGCGAACTGAAGGGTACCAGAAACATATCGTGTCCATTTGCCCGCATTGCTTTTATCTGTTGCGTACCTGAATCAAACATCATTCTAAGTCCATATCCCTGAAATAACTCTCCAAGATTTGATTTCAATTCCGGCAGATTCGCTACGGTCTCCATAAGATTGCCGCCGGTTGGGGGTAGTAAAAAGCCAACGTTGGATGACTCAGGTACAAAATGCTTCGGGAAAAAATAGGAAAGGATGTCAGGTAGAACGGTCTGTTCCTTTTTTGTCGAAAGAACAAGCGAAGGNGTAAAAGNGAATTTCGATACCTCNCCTTGCAAGGANATGTCGATTGCTAATCCATTATGTGAACTTCTTCTGACNGTAAGGATATTGTCATCTGNTGATACAGTGACCGGTGTGGAATATTGACCATTATGAAAGATATCCGCAGTGTTCTCTATCCGCACAATATTTTTAATGGATTTGTTGGCCGTGTTTACCATATAGGGNACATCAAATAGGGCCAAAGCTTCCAAAATGTTACTTTTCCCTACATTCGGCCTGCCTATCAACACATTGATGCGACGGCAGTCAGAAAGTACTACCGAGTCAACTGACTTGAAGTTTTTAATGGAAACTCTTCGTAGATGTTTATGTGCGTAGTCCGATACCATAATGTGCAAATTTACAAAATTATTTTGATATACAGACCACTTTCACCCTTATAAAACTATTGGGGCGCCGGGAGCGTTGCTTATATAGTAACACTCTTTATTTAACTCTCTTTCGGATATGCAGAAATTTACCAAGATTGTCGCTACGGTCTCCGACAAACGTTGCGACGTCGATTTTATAAAGTCGCTTGCCCATGCAGGGGTGAATGTGGTGAGAATGAATTCAGCTCATCTTGAGTATGACGGCTTTAAGAAAATTGTGGACAATACGCGCGCCGCTAATGACACTATAGCTATAATGATGGACACCAAGGGTCCGGAAATCCGCACTACCGTTACCGTTACGGGTGAGGCGATTGAATTCCACACCGGTGACGTGGTGAAAATATACGGTCGACCCGACGGAAAAACCTCGCATGAGGAGATATGCCTCAATTATCCGGCTATAACCGCGGTGCTTCATCCGGGTGCCCGATTCCTGATCGACGATGGTGAGATGGAATTCCGTGTCACTGACATAGAAGGTGACGAGATTACGGCAGTGGCTTATAATGACGGACGGCTCGGCTCGCGTAAAAGTGTCAATCTTCCGGGAATAAGTGTGGATCTGCCGGCGGTAACCGAACGTGACAAACGTAATATCGGTTATGCCGTTGAACTCGGTGTGGATTTCATAGCCCATTCTTTCGTGCGTTCCGCCGCCGATGTCAAGGAGGTACAGGATATACTGGATTCTTTGGGTGGCGACACAAAGATTATCTCTAAGATCGAGAATCAGGAGGGCGTGGATAATTTCGATGAAATACTCAAAGCTTCTTACGGGGTGATGGTGGCTCGCGGCGACTTGGGCATCGAGGTGGCTCCCGAACGTATCCCGGGTATCCAGAGCATGCTTATCAACAAATGTATAAAGGCTCACAAACCGGTGATCGTGGCAACTCAGATGCTACATACCATGATCGAGCATCCGCGTCCCACACGTGCCGAAATCTCTGACGTGGCCAATGCCGTCTATCAGCGTGCCGACGCCATGATGCTTTCCGGAGAAACGGCATACGGTAAATATCCGGTGGAAGCTGTCCAGACCATGACCAACGTTGCCAAGGAGGTGGAAGCTTCGCTTAGCGGTAAACGTGAGGTGCCACCGTTGCTTGATTCTGACATTACTTCGTTCCTCGCCCATGAGGCTGTGATTTCTGAAAACAAGGTGGGCACTAAAGCTATATTTACCGACGCTTACCGTGGTATGACAGCACGATTCATCTCCTCTTACAGAGGCAACAATCCTACTTTCGCTATATGCCACAACCGTAGCGTGCAACGCTGGCTGGCGCTGAGCTACGGTGTGACTGCTTATTTCTATGAACAGGATAATCCCAAGTTCTTCATGCCCCATTCAGTGGATGCCGTGCGACAGATCGTGGATGACGGTTTTATCGGTCTGCATGAGCGTGTGGCTTATCTTACCGGCACACGTCGCGGGGCACGTGCCTTGGAGATACTCACTCCCCATGAGATTCTGGAGAGTGCTCAGCTTTCTTAAGGTGCTCCAAAGCTGAGATGTCAAGAGTGCCGGTAGGGTTGAACGCCGGTGAATTCATATAATCAACAACGCTTTCGAGGAGCTGTCGCTGCGTAGGGTGCAGCTCCTCTGTGAGAAGGTCGGCCGTGCTTAGCAGGAGCCGGCCTTTGCTTGTTTTTGCCTCCATCATTATNGCGAGGGGACGGTTGGTGGTGAAGTTATCTACCATCTCTATTACCGGAACNGCACCCGGAAAATCGTCCATGGAAACAAATGAGGANTTCTTGAGCGTGTGCCACCATTGCCAGTCGGTATGTCCGTCATTGGGAAATTCTGCAAGTGCGGGATGGNAGGGATCGCATGTCACACCCATTGCTCCGGCCTCGTGCGGAAAATGGACGGGACTCCAGAACACGGGTACGAATTTTGACTGTGTGGCGTTGATCTCGCTACGGTCGGGTGAGAGTAGCACCGTTTCTCCTTTTTCCAGAAGTGTGATCGCTTCATCGATGGAACGGGTNGNAATCACTTTACCGAAATCTTTACTTGCCGGAAGTTCGGGATATGCCCAAACTGACCATGAATTGGCTGCCTTATGATCGGGTAGTTCAANTGTGAAGGTAAGTTTCTGCGCTTCGGTTATGCCGTCGAGCGGTATGCTGACGCTGCCGATACTGTTCACTCCGGGAGAAAGCGTTGCGGGAGGTAACACTCCTTTGCCTATCACGGTGCCATCTGAGGCGGTGAGCGACCATACTGCTTCCGCCGGAACCTGACCGGTGGCGGATGAATAATCGGCCACGATTATATCTGCTGTAAAGGGTTCGGAAGTCAGGTAAGCAGCTTTCTCAAAGTCGGCGAGCGGCGCCACGGGTGAGCAGAAGCTTGTGAACCATTCCGGCTCCACAACACCTTTTGGTTCCCAGAATGCGTTTACCAGACCCACAAGTGCCGTGCCCTGTCCCGAGAAATCCTGAAGACCGAGAAGCTGAAAACCTGAAACGCCGGGTGTCTTCATGGCTCGCTCTATCTCCTCTTTGTAAAGAAGTGCCGCTAATTTACCCGAAGCCTGAAGATATTCTTCAGCACGGTCGAGACGACCTTTGCGTTCAAGATCGTTGCGTACGGCTATGAAGTTGTGGGGTGTGAGCACACCGGTGTATTTTGAAATCTCCTTAAGGTCGGGATATACGGCATATTGGCCTATCTCATGCTCTATGAGAGGGACGGTAAGTGCGGAGGTGGACGATGCGTAATTCTTATTGAACGAAGGTGGCTCGGAATTGAAGACTCCCTGACCGCGCACCCAGCCTTGATCGGTCCATTGGGTCACGAGGAAATCGTCGTTGGGTTCGGCATGACCGCCGTGACCCTTTTCGAAGGTGAATGATGAGGCGGCGTAGAGATGACGTGGATCGGCCTCATGCATATAGGCGGTCATCTCATTGAGCCAGTTGAAATCTTTCTGCAGCTCATTGCCCACAGTCATCAGACAGAAGGAGGGATGGTTGCCGTAGGCGCGGATTATACGGTCATATTCATCGCGTATAAAACGTTTCATCTCACCGTTGGCGCCCTCAGTACCCTCTTCGATACTCGTACTCCACAGGGGCAGTTCTACCTGAAGATAGAATCCTTTACGGTCGGCCACACGGAATGCTGCTTCGGGAGGACACCAGGAGTGGAAACGCAGATGATTGAGTCCCCATGTGCGGGCTGTGTCAAATACCTTTTCCCAACCCTCTTCGGTGGCGGGAGGTGTACCGGTCAGTGGGAAGATACAACATTCGAGTGTGCCGCGCAGAAACACGGGATTACCGTTCAGAAGCAGCCGGTCACCCTTGCTCTCTATTTTACGCATTCCGAAGTTGGCGGTCGCCTTCGATTCTCCGGTGGTGGCGGAGAAGGTGAGCACCTGCGGATTGAATTCTGACCAGATTGCGTCGTTCAGAGCAGGGTCCTGTATGGTGAATGTAAGGGTATCGTTCCCCGGATTCACTTTGATTTTCTGTTTTCCGGAGATGGAGTTTTTATCAGCAAGCCCTTCGATGGTCCATTCCAAATCAACTGTCCGTTTCTTTTTCAGGCGTGAGTCAATTGTTATCTTCACCTCCACTGAGGAATTATCGACATCGGGATAGAGTTGAATGTCTGCGATATCTATCTCAGGTATCACATCGAGAGTCATGTTACCCAAGATTCCGTTCCACATTATCTGTGTGTCGTTGGTGTAGGAATGAGCTAAATTTCCACTTGATATTTCGTAGAGTTTGTTGTTGTCGATGGTGACTGACAATGTATGTTTACCCTCGGAAAGACCCTCGGGTATGACATAGGTGTGAGGAGTGGTGAGGCTTTCCCGACAATCACCGAGGGCACGGCCGTCGATTGAGGGACAACTCCTCCACATCACTCTCTCGAAACTGAGACGCAACGGTTTGCCTGCCATCTCTCGGGTAATGGTGATCGGTCGTGAATATTCGGCTTTCCCCACGAAACTGTTTTTACGTGTGAGATGCAGCAGTTGTGGTTTCTGAAGAAGTGGAGAGAGTGTGTCGGGTACGCCTATCCCGGCAAGGTCGGTGGTGCCCGGCAAAGTTATGGCGTGTGGTTGTGGGTCGCCCTGAAGCACTACTGTCCAGTCTCCCGCGAGGTTAGCCTGCGCTGCCGCAGGAAGTAATGATAATGTTGCCGTGACGGCGAGAATCCTTTTTTTCATGGTGTCTTTTTTCATACTGATGAATCTCCACTGCAAAATTACTGTGGATGATTGACATCGCGAATGGATAAAAAAGATTTAAAAATGGATTATATTATTAATTATGGTTTCTGTCGGTTACGGTAGGCTTTCGGTGACATACCCATTACTTTTGAAAAAAGACGTGAGAAATAATATGGGTCCTCGATACCGAGTTTCATGCTCACTTGCGAGATTGACAGGGTGGTGGTGTCGAGAAGTTCACAAGCTCGACGTATCTTCATAAGATTGAAATACTGAAGCGGACTATGCCCCGTAAAACTCTTGAACTTGGCTGACACTGCTGATGCCGACAATCCCACGTAAGCGGCTATCTCTTTCAGTGTCAACGGACGTTCAAGATTCTCCAGAAAATAATGTGTGACTATCTGCTCCAGATCGGCATTGCAGTATGGTTCTTTCGCAGGTGTCCTTCCGCTGTCGCGGAATTGCGTGATATATCTCAGAGAAGCCAGGTAATGATGAAATGAGGCCATTGCATAACGCAGGCTCTCGATAGCGAATGAGGAATGGAGCGTATTGAAAATCTCGTCAAAAAGATTATTGCGGACGTTGATTCTCGACTCTATCGAGGGAGTGATGTCGTGGGTGCGCAGATCGGTATCGGCATAATGCGAAGCGAGAGAACCTGAGAAGTGAATCCAATATATCGTCCAGGGCTCGTCGTCGGATGAGCCGTAGGCATGAGGATGACCGGCAGGAAGTATGAAGTATTGGTTGCACGACACCTCGTGGCGGATACCCTTCACCTCATACCAACCTTTCCCGTTTACACAATAGATAAAGACATACTGTGCGATAGGCGTTTCCCTGATGCGGAAATGATGCCGTGCGTTAGGATAATAACCTATGTCGGTGATATACACGAGTGAGGCGAGGGGATCNTGGNTAATGAGATTGATTATCGNTTTGGGCAACACAAGTGAGCGTTCACCTTTGAATCCGTCTTTCAGTTTCATGGTTCNNCGTTGTTGGGATAGCCGGTCAATACCNGTGGTGCANATTTATAAATTANAGAGGNTAACTTCAAGATTAAANCCTGAAAAATGATTNTGTCCATCNTTTNTAAGCGTTTTATCATTTTGNCGGAGAACANGAGGATGTAATTTTGCTNCCGAAAAATACCTGAAAGAATACAACTCAACATCTGACGCGTGACATGACACAATTCAATCAACGATTTATCTATTTCATCTGTATGGTTTCGGCCTTGGGTGGTCTGCTCTTCGGTTATGACTGGGTGGTGATAGGAGGTGCGAAACCGTTCTATGAGGTTTATTTCGGCATCACCGGTTCNCCCTCACAACAGGGACTGGCCATGAGTATCGCCCTTGCAGGCTGTCTTGCGGGAGCAATGTTGGCCGGGAATCTCGCTGACCGTCTCGGACGCCGGCCATTGCTAATAATATCGGCTGTGATATTCTTGGTTTCTGCCTACGCTACCGGTGCCTTCAACCAATTCATACCATTTCTTATAGCACGTCTGGTTGGGGGTGTGGCCATAGGAATAGCCTCCGGTCTTTCCCCGATGTATATAGCCGAGGTCGCACCGAGCCATGTGCGCGGTAAACTTGTGTCGCTCAATCAGCTGACGATTGTATTGGGCATCTTGGGGGCACAGATAGTGAATTATCTTATCGCCGAACCGATGCCGGCCGGCATGACTGAGGCCCCGGCAGATTCCTGGAACGTGCTTTACGGTTGGAGATGGATGTTCTGGGCAGAAGCGTTTCCGGCTGCCGCCTTCCTCCTGCTTGCTTTCTTCATACCTGAGAGTCCGCGCTGGCTGGCCATGAAAGGGGAGACTAAGTCAGCTCTAAAGATACTCTCCGAGATAGGGGGAGCAGCCTATGCTCAGGCTGAGCTGACAGCCGTGGAGGAGACGGAAAGAGCGAGCAAAAGACATAAAAAAGCGGGTTTAGGGGTGCTCTTCAGCCGTCCCTTCCATAAAGTGCTCCTCATCGGTATTGTGATAGCCGTGTTCCAGCAATGGTGTGGCACTAACGTCATCTTCAATTATGCGCAAGAAATTTTTTCCGATGCCGGGTATGACCTCGGAGAGATGCTTTTCAATATCGTGCTAACGGGTATCACCAATGTGGTGTTCACCTTTGTAGCCATCTACGCCGTTGACAGGCTCGGACGTAAGAAGCTGATGCTCATCGGTGCCGGAGGGCTGGCTCTGATCTATCTTACTTTGGGATGCTGCTACAGGATGCATGTCACCGGGTTCTTCATGGTGTTGCTTGTGGTGGCTGCGATAGCCTGCTATGCCATGACGTTAGGCCCCGTCACCTGGGTACTCATAGCTGAAATTTTCCCCAATCGGGTCAGGGCGATAGCCGTGGCCACATGCACCTTCGCCTTATGGACCGCCTCCTTCACACTCACATATTCGTTTCCTCTTCTCAACGCTTCACTCGGCAGCTACGGCACTTTCTGGATCTATTCACTGATCTGTGCCGCAGGTTTCCTCTTCTTCCTTTACCGCCTGCCGGAAACTAAAGGAAAGAGTCTTGAAGAGCTTGAGAAAGAACTTGTGGATGATGAATCCGAAGAGATAATGTCAACTGATTTCTAATGCCAAACAACTATAATGATGGTAAAAGCCTGGAAAGAGACTGTGGTGATACCCACATACGAGGTGGGAGAGCCTGAAAAGAATCCGATATNCCTCGAGAAACGTGTATATCAGGGATCGAGNGGCGTGGTTTACNCGTATNCGGTAATCGAGAAGANTNCTGACGTGAAGACCGACCACGAATGGAATGCAATATTCCTTGAGAACGAGTATATTAAAGTGATGATCTTGCCGGAACTCGGCGGACGCATACAGATGGCATACGACAAGATACGCAAGCGTCATTTCGTCTACTATAACCATGTCATAAAACCGGCACTCGTGGGGCTTGCCGGACCCTGGATTTCGGGAGGTATTGAGTTCAACTGGCCTCAGCACCACCGTCCTTCCACCTACATGCCCGTAGACAGCGACATTATACACAACGATGACGGATCGGTGACGGTATGGGTAAACGAGACGGAGCGTATGTTCCATCAGAGAGGTATGGCCGGATTCACCTTACGCCCCGGATGCGCTTATCTCGAGATAAAGGGACGTGTCTATAACGGCACGGAACTTCCGCAGACTTTCCTGTGGTGGGCTAATCCCGCTGTAGCAGTCAACGACCGTTATCGGTCAGTCTTTCCCCCCGACATAAATGCCGTGTTCGACCACGGTAAACGAGCCGTCTCCTCTTTCCCGATTGCCACAGGCACATATTATAAAATGGATTATTCCGCCGGTGTGGATATAGCCAACTATAAGAATATCTTTGTGCCCACCTCTTATATGGCAGTGAACTCAAAGTATGATTTCGAGGGAGGGTATGAGGAGGACACCCGCGCCGGTATGCTTCACGTGGCCTCGCATCATGTTAGTCCCGGTAAGAAACAGTGGACCTGGGGTAACGGTGATTTCGGTCGCGCATGGGACCGTTGTCTCACCGATGACGACGGCCCCTATATCGAACTTATGGCAGGGGTTTATACCGAAAACCAACCTGACTTCACATGGCTTATGCCATACGAGGAGAAAGAATTCACACAGTATTTTCTCCCTTACCGTGAATTNGGNATGGTCAAGAACGCCTCTAAAGATCTCCTNANGAACATGGAGCCGGCCGGAGACGACAAGGTAAGGCTTATGGCCTTCGCCACGAGTTGTCAGAAGGTTAGGGTGACTGTGAGCACATCAGAGGGAAGAATCCTTATGGATAAGGAAATTGAGATTTCACCCGAGGAGGTATGGGATGAGATTATCTCCGCACAGGGGATTGATTTTCAGGATCTTTCGGTGAAATTCGTTAAAGGAGGCCGTACAGTGCTGGAATGGCGCCCCGAACCGGATGAGATACGCCCCATACCGGATGCCGCGGAGGCTGCCTTGTTACCCGGAGAAATAAAGACAGTGGAACAGCTCTATCTTACCGGTCTGCATCTCGAGCAGTACCGCCACGCCACTTACTCTCCCACGGATTATTATGAGGAGGGTCTGCGCAGAGATCCCGATGACGTACGTTGCAACAACGCCATGGGTAAATGGTATATACGCAAAGGACGTTTCGGCAAAGCCCTGCCATATCTTGAAAAAGCCGTGAGAATATTACAGAAACGTAACCCTAATCCTTACGACGGGGAACCGATATATAATCTCGGTGTGGCTTTGAAAGCTCTCGGCCGATTTGATGAGGCCTACGCACGTTTCTATAAGTCTACCTGGAACGGTGGCTGGCAGGATGCCGGCTATTATGCCTGTGCCTTGCTTTCAACACGACGCGGTGATTTCGAGGAGGCGCTCTATGAAGTCGAGAGAAGTCTGGCGCGAAATGTCAACAATCCCAAGGCACGTGCCTTGAAGACCGCTTTACTGTCGCGCTTGGGTAAAGTGGAAGAATTTGACAGATGGTGTGAGGAATCATTGCGGATCGATCCGTTCAATTACGGGTGTCTCTTCCTTTCGGGTAACACAGATAAGATGAATGAACTCATGCACGGTAACGCCCATAATTATGATGAGCTCGCTCTCGACTTTTGTGCCGCAGGACTGTGGACGGAGGCTGAGGGTGTATGGCAACTTGCAATTGAAGCAGGAGCTGTCACCGCCATGACTTATTATTATCTCGGACATGCACTGCTTCAGGCAGCCGGGGTGGAGACGGGGGAACTGAAGGATGAGATGAGAACGAAGGCTGTGAGTCGGTTTGCCGACGGTGCCACCGCCGATCCCTCTATGGTATTCCCGAACAGAACCGAAGCTATACTTGCACTCGAAGCGGCTCTGGAGATGAATCCGGAAGATGGAAACGCCCACCATTATTTAGGTAATATATTTTACGATAAGCGTCAGTATGACGAGGCCCGTAAACATTGGGAGAGAGCGGCACAACTTCATCCCGAATTCCCTACCACTTGGCGTAATCTCGCCCTGCTTTATTATAATAAACTGAATGATGCCGACAGAGCCCTTGAAGCTATGGAACGAGCCTTCGCGCTTGATGAGACAGATGCCAGGGTACTGATGGAACTTGACCAGTTGTATAAGAAACTACAGCGACCCCACAGTGAACGTCTTGCTCTTCTACAGAAACATGCCGACCTCACTGCTCTGCGTGACGACCTTGTGCTGGAGGAAATAACATTGCTGAATCAGACAGGACGCTATGAAGAGGCGATGCGGAAACTTGATGCCCATATATTCCATCCCTGGGAAGGAGGCGAAGGGAAGGTGCCTTTTCAATACCAGACGGCGAGAGTGGAACTGGCAAAGCGAGCTATCGGGGCAAAACAATACTATAAGGCGATAAAGCTACTCGAAGAATGTCTCGTATATCCCCGACATCTCGGTGAAGGAAAACTTTATGGCGCACAGGAAAACGATTTCTACTATCTCTCCGGTATCTGCTACCGGGCCCTCGGAGATGAGCAAAAGGCGAAGGAATGTTTCCGCAAGGCGACATCAGGTCCCACCGAACCGGCACCGGCATTGTATTACAATGACGCCAAACCTGACAAGATTTTCTATGCAGGCCTGGCATTGAGAGAACTGGGGGAGGAAGATAAGGCACGCGGCTATTTCAACCGTCTGACGGCCTATGGGAAACAGCACCTGCATGATGAGGTGAGAATGGATTATTTTGCTGTGAGCCTGCCGGATCTGCAGGTATGGGACGGCAGCCTTACGGAGATGAACCGTCTGCATTGCTTCTATATGTTGGCGCTCGGTTTCCGTGGCCTGGGAGACATGGACCGGTCTGAACGTTATCTGAAAGAGGCGGAGACCATCGATGTGAATCATCAGGGATTGCAGGCATTGCGCACCCTTATGAAACTCTGAGCGACTCCGAACTTCAGGACGTAAAGTTTTATTTTGTCGGGAGGAAGACGAAGCACACCGCAGCGACGAGACAGATGAACGCCGCTATATGGTTCCAGTGGAGTCTTTCTCCCGAAAAAAAGAACATGGCTATGATAGTGAACACGGTGAGGGTTATGACCTCCTGAATCACTTTCAGCTGGAACAGGGAGAAGGGACCTCCATTTTCCTGATAGCCGATGCGGTTGGCGGGAATCATGAAGCAGTATTCAAGCAGAGCCACACCCCATGATGCGAGGATGACAACAAACAGTGGCCAGTTTTTCGAGATACCGCTTGTCTGAAGACGAAGATGACCGTACCATGCGAAAGTCATGAATACATTGGAGATGATGAGAAGGAGGATGGTAACGAGTGATGCTTTCATTACTGTGATTTTGTAGTTGCGATATGCAGGGTCTGATTTTACATTTACAGGGGTTTCAAACCAAATACGAAAATCCTTGTTGAATTATTATGTATGCTGTGAAAAATAATATGTTTTCTTTCCTTGAAGTTATCCACGCTTCCATTTATGACTCAACAGACATACGATTCCAATGAAACTATTCAAAAAAACTTCTGCAAATGGAATGGCTGATACAAATCTTTCGAGAGAATCCTGTTATCCCTATTTTCCTTACCTTGGGACTCGGTTTCTGGCTCGGTAATCTCAGGTTCAAATCATTTTCTCTTGGTCCGGTCACGGCCACGCTAATCGTGGGAGTGATTATCGGACAGATGAACATCCCTATGTCTGACAGTGTGAAATCGTTGGCTTTCATGCTGTTCCTTTTTGCCATAGGCTATAGTGTAGGCCCGCAGTTCTTCCGCTCGCTAAAGGGGGAAGGGTTGAAACAGATAGGCTTTGCCGTGGTGGAATTTGTAGTGGTGATAGCTGTAACGGTTATTGTATGCCTGATCATGGGCTATAACAAGGGCATAGCGGTGGGTCTCTTCGCAGGAGCCCAGACGGTGTCGGCCACCATAGGTGTGGGCTCAGACACAATACGTGCCCTCGGATTGCCACCCGAGGAGGCTAACAAACTGATCAGCTATATTCCGGCCTGCTATGCCGTATGCTATGTCTTCGGCACAATCGGCACAGCCTGGATAATCGCTAATTTCGGGCCCCTCATGCTCGGTGGCCTTAAGAAAGCTAAAGCCGAGACCGTTAAACTCGAAGAGGAACTCGACACCGGTGACTTTACGCCCGATCCGGGTCAGGTCAATGCCAATCGTCCCGTATCATTCAGAGCCTACAGGGTCGAAGCCGACTACTTCCGGAAATCACGCACAGTCAGGGAACTTGAGCAATATCTTAAATCGAAGCACCTGCGTCATTTCGTGGAACGGGTGCGTTCTCGTGGTGAGATATTTGACCCCGATCCTGAGGTGAGGATCCGTAGAGGTGATATCGTGGTGCTCAGTGGCCGTCGCGAGAGTATCGTGCAGGATGCGCATTGGATAGGCCCCGAGGTTACTGACCATGAACTGATGACTTTCGGAACCGAGAATCTGCCGGTGGTTGTGTCGAAATCAGGGGCTGCCGGTATATCGCTGGGTGAATTGCGTTCAAAACCTTTCATGCATGGAGTCACTATCCATAAGGTGGTGCGTAACGACATACCAATCCCTATGCGCCGTCAGGTGAAGCTGGAGAAAGGTGATGTCATAACCCTGATGGGTCTTCCCGACCATGTGGCGGTGGCAGTGCCTGAAATCGGCTACAGCGACCGTTCCACCTATGAAAGCGATATGGTATTCATAGGTCTTGGCA
>WFLX010379158.1_pt1 | contig 13073 bp, 10 predicted proteins | sample 4967041 | NCBI WGS metagenome assembly WFLX01 (sample SAMN12857096, study PRJNA449069) | gut metagenome | isolation source: stool from male and female vole | host: Microtus ochrogaster | place: USA:Florida | collected 2017
CTCATCGAGCACCTCGGCAACTTCATCAGATTCCTGATGAAACTCGGCAGAACGCACCAAATCCAACACCTCGCCATCGCCTTCTCAAAGGACACCGACGATCTCCCCAACGCCGTCAAAACCGCCGATATAACCTGCGTCCGTCTCTATTAATCCCCACTTAACCCCTCGCCCCGACAAGAAATCCCCCTCTTGCCGGGGCGATTTATATGCTAAAAAACATATCATTTTGTCATGTCAATAATTATTTGTAACTTTGCATCATATTACAAGAAATTGTAACAAGATGAAGAATGAAATAAAACCTATACCTATAAATAGAATTAAGGCTGTTTTAGCTGATAAACAAGTTTCAGCAAAACGGCTATGTGAAGCAGTTGGTAAAAACGAGACAACTGTTTCTCGTTGGTGTAACAACAAAGTTCAGCCTTCCGTNNNTCAACTTCAAGAAATAGCTCACTTCTTAGATGTAGATGTGAGAGAATTACTATGCTCAACAAAATAAAAGATGAAAGAAACAATCGAAGATTATTTCATAAATACTGCAAGTCCCGCTGACTTTCCTAATCAGCGAGATTATGTTGCAATATATCGAAATTTCAGAGATTTTATGAATAGTGAAATTCATCCTGAGGTCAAAACTATGACAACTCGGTTGGATGAAACGATATATTTGAATGATCATAGCGCTAATCATATTTCAATGGTAATTGAAAAGGTGTCGGCGCTATTGGCAGAGAACTACTCAGNACTCTCTATGTACGAAATATTCTTTTTGTTAATTGCCATTCATATTCATGATGCTGGTCACATTTTTAATGGACGAGATGGTCATGAAAAAAATGGCGGAAAATTTCTTACAGAGATATCGAGATATGCAATTTCGAATATAGAACTTCGTGAGATTAGCAAAATAGCGCAGGCTCATTCTGGGAAAAATGACCCCATTGGTTATCTAGAATTAGAACCTATAATATCAGGGGAAAAGGTACATTCAAGATTGTTGGCGGCCTTATTGAGAATGGGAGATGAATTAGCAGATGGGAGATCTCGCAGCTCTAATTATCTTCTGGATCACGATCTCATAACTGAAACTAGTCAGCTATTTCATGCATTTTCATCTTGCCTAGATTCATTTGAGCCTTTAATGAAGAGTCATGAAATTTCAATGACATTTTGTCTGAATCGCGAGATGACTCTTAAAACATTCAAAAAAAGCTCTAAAAGCGGTTTGCATGAGCTTTTTTTAATTGATGAAATATACATAAGAAGTTTAAAAACTTTTTGTGAATGCCTGTATTATAATAGGTTCGTTCCAGAAAAATTAAGAGTATCAACTCTAAACGTTACCATAAACTTTATTGAAGAAGAGAAATTCGAAGATTTTTATGAACGAATCACATACCGTATTGAAGAGAAAGGGTATCCGAATCTTTCCTTTCATAATATTTTTGAATTATGTGGAGATTCTCTTAAAAGAGATGGTATAATTCTAACAGGAGAGAATATACAAAAACATCTTATAAAAGAAGACAATGGCAATGAATCCGTTTGAAATAAAGACTCCCGAACAAAACACTGCACAAGATGTAGTGGATCTTTTTGTAGATGTTTTTGCTGATTTTAAGCAAGTGCTTGAAAAAGGTCATACATTCCTTAATGGACCGCGTGGATCTGGTAAGAGCATGATGTTCCGTTATATCATGCCTGATTGTCAAGTAATTGCTCACAATTGCAAACCATCAGAATTAGATTTCTTTGCGGCCTATATACCTATTAAATTAACTAATATAAATATTCCCGATCTCGATAGACTTGAAAATCACGCTTCAACGATTTTCAATGAGCATCTTTTAGCAACATATATTGTTGCTAAAATATTTGTTTCGTTACTAGAATCTTATAATGATGAGCTTAACACTGTCTCTTCCGAAATAAATAAGTTTTACCACACAGAATTTATTCCAATTGTATATCAAAGTGGTCATGAAATTTTGGCAGATGATACCCATACTTTGTCTGGAGTAGAGAGAATAAGGCAAATGTCAAGGATATGTGACAGTATGAATAGAGAGTGTCTTAATTATTGCAAGAGAATTGCATTATCTAGAGACGTATCCGCGCCATATTCGGGGTCCATTGTTGATTTTATGGATTTCGTATATCCCATTATAAGGTCACTTAAATCTATAAGTATTTTCCCATCAAACAAACCGTTCTTCCTTTTAGTTGATGATGCGGGATATTTAAATCTGACACAGACCAAGATACTTAACACTTGGGTTTCTTACCGTACAACTCGAGATGTCTGCTTTAAAATATCAACACAATTAGATTATAAATCTCATCTTACCATCAATGAGAAGAGGATTGATTCTCCGCATGATTATTCGGAAATTAATATCTCAACAGTATATTCNAGNANAAAAAGTCAGNANAATGANCGTATTANANAAATAGTGCTAAAAAGGCTTCAGAAATACCTTGACAAATCTATTAGTTCAACAGATTTTTTCCCAAGNGATAAAGAACANGATAAGCAGATAGAGTTAATTGCAGAGGAAATAAGGCAAAAAAATATAAATCCACAAAAACCTTATGCAGCTGGTGATGCAGCAAGGAGATATGCTAGACCTGAATTTATACGTCGACTGCAACAGCTTCATAAAGCTGGAGCACATTACAGCTATGCTGGATTCGATCAATTAGTTGCGATATCTTCGGGTATAATACGTCATTTTTTAGCTCCTGCTCAAGAAATGTATGCACTAGAATCTACCCTGCAAAAAACAGAAAATCTAACTTCTATCAGTCCGTCAGTTCAAGATGAGATTATAAAGAAATATTCAACAGCATTCCTAACTGATGAATTTGATAAATTAAGAAAGGATGTAAGAGAACAAGCAACTCAATTAGCAGATGCAGAGAAACTATTCAATCTAATTGATTCATTAGGAGAGTTGTTTCATAAATTACTCGTATCTGAAACTAGTGAAAGGCGAGTATTTTCTGTAGCTTTAACTGATAGACCTGATGAAGAGTTACAAAGCATCCTTGACATGGGCGAACAATTTGGCTATCTGCACAAAAGTACCATCGGGAACAAATCAGGGACGGGTAGAAATACCTTATACATATTGAGCAGAATCCTAGCACCGCATTTTAAACTTGATCCCACAAGTTTCGCAGGTTATAAGTTTATGTCAAGCTCAACACTAAGTATAGCTCTTAAGAATAAACGAGAATTCTTGAATCGGTTTCAGAAACAAACCGAAGATAGTTCAAATTTCACAACGCCTTCATTGTTTGATTTTGACGATTATGAATAAAGAATCACTCTCCAAAACGACTAAGATTGACACTGAGGTGTTTATATGTTGTGCTAGTTTTGAACAACGTTGTTTAAGCATAGCGCAAAAAGTTGATACGTCCGTCATCAAAAGAGCAATAATTTGTACTTTTGATGATAGTTGTCCTTACGTTGAAAATAATCTGAAATCCCTTTGCGAATTATTCAGAGAGAACGGAAAGGTTATTACTCTCAAGAAAGATTCTCCACTAGAGAACTATGATAAGCTATATGATATATTACAGTCATTAAAAGGATATAAAACCATCATAGACATCTCTACATTTACGCGAGAAATGTTTCTGATATGTTTTCAACTATTTAAGCAGCTGGATTTTAATCGAGAGCAAATTAGTATTTGTTATAATCCTTCATCGGTATATTCCAACATTACTAATTTGGATGACTTCGATAAAATATGGTTGTCGAAAGGCGTAAATGAGATTCGTTCAATTCTTGGTTTCTCAGGAAGTCCTTCTACGATAAAAAGGAACCTATTAATTGTTTTGGCAGGTTTTGAGATGGAAAGAGCTCAAATATTGATAGATAGTTTTGAGCCAGCAGTACTTTATCTTGGCAAAGCTCCGGCAAAATTTAGTAACTCTGTAGAATTGAGTAAAATAAATGACGCAAATGTTTCCAGATTATTGGCTGTATATCCCAACGCATTTCCTTTTGAATTTTCATGTGTAGATCTAGGCCTTACCATTGACCAGATTACTAAAATCATCGAACAGAATCAAGAACAATACAACATCATTATCAGTCCGATGAACAACAAAGTTTCCACACTAGCTGTCGCTTCAATCGCATTTAAATATCCAGATATTCAAATTTGTTATGCTTCTGCAAATATGTATAACATTTCTGAATATTCAAGACCTTCCGATAATGTCTTGTGGTTCAATGCACAAGAAATAATACAATAATGAAAAGAATTGGTATTGACATCTTTGCTGGTGCTGGCGGTCTTAGTCTTGGTGCTGAGATGGCAGGCATTTCCATTGCCCATGCCATAGAAATAAACCCAAGTGCAGTTAAAACCTATAGAAGAAACCATCCTAAAACCAATATAATCTGTTCAGATATAAGAGATTTAGAACCATCTGATTTAAAATCAGATCAAGGTGTATTCATAATTATGGGTGGACCGCCCTGTCAAGGCTTTTCATTGTCAAACACTAGAACCCGGACTATGAAGAATCCTAATAATTCACTTTTTGAAGAATTTCTAAGATTCGTTCAAGAAATTCAACCGGATTGGTTCCTTTTCGAAAATGTGTACGGGTTTACCAATATGAGTAATGGAGCAGTCAGAAGATTGGTCGAAATATGCTTTAGAAGTTTGGGCTATGAAGTAGCAGATGAAGTTTTGTGGGCTTCTGATTACGGCGTTCCTCAACGACGTAATCGATATTTCATGGTAGGTAACCGTTTAGGTATTAAATTTAAATTCCCAACAAAACACAAAAAGCCAATATCCGTATGGGAAGCAATAAGCGACTTACCNGTCGTTGGAAATGGCGAACAGTTATTCGAGGGTGAATATCTTTGCAGTATAGATGAAGCAACTACTTATCAACGACTTATGAGGCATAATTCTGAACATCCCAATCAGAATCTAGTGTCACTTAACAATGAATTGGTCATTAAAAGATATAAGCATATTCCTCAAGGAGGAAATTGGAGAGATATCCCTGATGAGTTAATGGTCAATTATGCCGATAAAGAGAGNTGTCATAGTGGTATTTACAAACGTCTCAAAGCCGATGAACCATCTGTTGTTATATCAAACTATCGTAAGAGTATGCTCATACATCCNTTTCAAGACCGTGGTCTGTCCGNTAGAGAAGCTGCACGTATCCAAAGTTTTCCTGACGATTTCTATTTTGAAGGTCCAATCTCTCATATACAGCAACAAATAGGAAATGCCGTCCCTCCATTGTTAGCAAAAGCCATTTTTGACCAAATTTTATCATACTATGAGTAAGGAGAAACTACATATTCCTCAGGCTGATATATTAATGGGGTCAATGCGTTCAATGGGATATTCTTTTGAATCTGCCTTAGCTGATGTCATTGATAATAGCATTAGTGCAAACGCCGAGAACATCAGATTATTATTCCCTACCAATCCACTCGACAAATTGGCCGTAGGAGTACTTGATGATGGTGATGGTATGTCTAAGGATGTTCTTTTAGAAGCGATGAGATATGGTAGCACTTCTTCAGAAGCGATACGAGATAAGGACGATTTAGGACGCTTTGGCTTAGGTCTGAAATCTGCATCACTTTCACAGTGCAGAATTTTAACTGTCATCAGTTTCTGGAATGGAAAATTCTCTGCTTATCAATGGAATTATAATTATATCCTTGAGAAAAAGAATTGGCTTGTGCTTTTCTTGACAAATGAAGAAATTTCGGTTCTCCCTTATTTCGACGAATTGAAGAAACAGAAGAAAGGCACATTGGTCATATGGCAAGACTTTGACTTACTCTCCAAATCCCATGATGGGCAAGTATATGATGCTTTAAATGATTATAAAGATAAAGTTGCGCATCATATATCTTTGATCTTTCATAGATATATGTCTCGCGCCAAGGCAAAAGTTTCGATGTACCTTAATAACCAAAAATTAAGGCCTCTTGATCCATTTCTGGAGTCGCACCCCAAAACTACACATCGTAAAGAAATTTCAATAGCTATAACTGATAGCTACGGACAAGAGCAGCACATAAAAGTTAGACCGTATATATTGCCATTTCTTACTGATATGTCTGATAAAGATAAGAAGTTGATTGGAGGCGTAGAAGAAATGCGCTCAAAGCAGGGTTTCTATGTATATAGAAATGAACGTCTTATTATCTGGGGAAACTGGTTTGGAATGAGTCGCAGGCACGAACTCACAAAAAACGCTCGAATTAGAGTTGACATACCTAATTCTCTCGATGATATATGGAGTATCGATGTCAAAAAGCAGGTTGCTTCTATACCTAAACGCATACAAAATCAACTCAAAAAATGTGTCGACGATGCTCTTGGTACTTCCGTAACAAAACAAACACATCGAGGCAGAAAGAAAAAAGTTGATGATGATATTGATTATATTTGGGATAGAATGGAAGGCCGAGATAAAACATTCTATTATCAAATAAATCGCGAGAGTGAACTAATTAAATATATCCGTTGTAAAGTTTCCGAACAGGATATATCATACATAGATATGTTACTAAGTGAGATTGAAAAAACAGTTCCACTACATCAGATTTATGTAGATAAATCTAATGATTGTGTCTCTAAAATCGAAGAAGATGATTCTCGACTCGATGACATTTATCAGATGGCAATCTCAATGGTGGATAACTTTAAACAGGCAACAGCTCAAACTACAGATGTACTTATTGATCATATAATGAAGTCTGAACCTTTTTGTCTCTATCCATCAGTAAAGGAAAAACTTGTCTCATATTACTCCCATGAAACTGAGTGAACAACAACGCATAGACGCCTCTGTTATCTCCAGGCGCATGATTTCAGCAAAATATGGAGACAAAAGTGAGATTGAACGTGAATTACTCGTTTCTACCGTTCAGTATGCCTTGGCTATGTTTCCTCCTTACGATGACGAGGATGTTGAGGCAATTGTACGAGATCTTGAATATGAAGTTTCTGTAAGACATACTAAAGGTGTTGCTATATATAATGACTACGATACCAATCCCCATGATTGGTATTCCAAATTAAACATAAGTGATTCGAAACAATTATTTTGGAATCGTTATGAAAAGTTTCTCAAGGGGAAAGGTAGTCTTGACACCAAAAGCATTCAACTCCTTTCGGAAACCACATTGCCAAACATATTAAACTGTCTTGGTAATCCAAACGAGGATTTTGATGGGAAACGTTTGGTTCGTGGTCTTATAATTGGTGATGTCCAATCTGGTAAAACATCTACTTATGCTGGCCTTATTTGTAAGGCTGCTGATGCTGGGTATAAAGTTGTGATACTTCTTGCAGGTATAACCGAATCCTTACGTCAACAGACACAAGGTCGTATTGACGAAGGAATAGTAGGTTATACTATACGAAAAGAAGGAAAGAAAAAAATTGAACGTAAAGTTGGTGTAGGTAATTTCCAGTCTGAAATTCCGGCCTCTTCGTACACTACCGTAGCGCAAGACTTTACAAGGAGTAGCGATAATATTGTTTCGTCGTTGAGTCAACATAAGTCTCTCGTACTTTTTGTTGTTAAAAAGAATGTTGCTGTCCTCACAAAATTATACAAATGGTTGTATAATCAGAATCTTGACCCGGTAAAAGGCTATGTAGATGCGCCTTTACTTCTCATCGATGATGAGGCTGATAACGCATCCGTAAATACAAAAAAGCCTGATACTGACCCAACTCGCACTAATAAGGTAATTAGGGATATTTGTGGTTTGTTTAAGAATGCCACATACGTTGGATTTACAGCAACCCCATTTGCTAATATTTTCATTGATCCAGATTCTGTAGATTCAATGAAACAGGCCGACTTGTTCCCAGAGGATTTCATTTATTCATTGCCAACACCTTCAACTTATATCGGCGCAAAGCGCTTATATGATATTGAAGGCTTAAATTATAATAATCTTCGATTTATTACTGACATCGTTGAGCCAGATTACACTTCTGATGAGTACAAGGTAATGGTTAAAGAGGATATGGGATCCTTAAATAGCGGCTCTTTTTATTACCAACATAAAAAAGAATGGGACGGCACATTACCTGATTCTCTTAGAGAGGCACTGCTATGTTTCTTTCTCGCGAATGTTTTAAGAGACTTACGAGGTCAAAAATCTTCTCCTCGTAGTATGCTCATCAATATGAGCAGATTCGTAAAAGTTCAGCAGGTGATTTCGGAACATGTTGAAGCGATTTACAATCAGATTTATCGCATTATAAACTACGATTTTTCAGCCATTTCTTCTAATAATTCTAACATACATCTTTTTAAGGAGTTAGTCGATTTATGGAGAAAACACTTTTCACATATAAAAGATGTTCCTATTCATCGTATAATTGACAAAGAGAATCTTCTCAACGCCATAAAGGACATCAAAATCATGGTAGTCAATGGAAGCGTTGCCAGTAAGAAACTCGACTATGAAGCAAATCCTTCATTGCGAGTAATAGCTATTGGCGGACTTGCATTATCCCGAGGACTCACATTGGAAGGTCTTACCGTAAGCTATTTCTATAGAAATACAGCAACCTTTGACGTTTTAATGCAAATGGGTCGTTGGTTCGGTTATCGTCATGGATATGAAGATGTGTTCCAAGTATGGACTTCAAGAGAAAGCGCTGAATGGTATTACGAAATATCCGAAGCCTCTGAAGAACTTAAATCTGACATCGAGCAAATGTTCGAGGAGCGACTTAAACCAAAAGACTTTGGAATTAAAGTCCGTAATAATTGCGAAAGACTTCAAATTACGGCAAGTAATAAGATGAGAACTGCTTCTGATTATTTTGTCAGACTGGCTTATTATGGAAACATCTATGATACACCATATCTTAGTTTTAATGCACAGCATAATAGAATAAATCTGCAACAGGTACAGTCGCTTGCCCAAAAACTATTTACAGCCGGCTATAAATATCGATTTGCCGATGTCGGACGTCATTCTGACGATGAAGTGAATTCAAGTTCATATCATGATTCTCGTTTCTTCGAGAATGTCCCTAAATCTATAGTCAGAGAATTTCTGGCTAAAATCCAATGTTCTATGTTAAACCCTAATTTTAACATAGAATACATCTTGGCTTTTATTGACGATACAGATAATGATGGTATTGAGGACTGGGACATTGTATTTGAAGGTGGTAACTCAAAGAAACCGTATTCAATTCCTGAATTATCAAATATTGACTGTATTTCTCGTCCATTATATGACCACGGAAATGCAGTACAGATAAGTTCACGCCGGCGCGTTTTGGGTACACGAGAGGGTGATTTCTGCTTGTCCGAGCAAGATGCAAACATTGCAAGAACGAAGTGCATAGACAACTGGATATACAATGAGAAGATTCCTGCTGAGGTTGCTAAAAAGAAGGACATCCCATTAAAGGCGTTCTTTCAATATTTACCCAATCGCAAACCAATACTTATTGTGATGGTAATTGACCCAGAAATTAAACCTGAAGATCCCACACATAAGTATAGCATCGGCTTTAAAAAGTTTGTAGAGGAACTAGGCGCCGATCAGGTTGTCGCATTTGCAATAGGATTTCCTGGACGACAAGACGAGGAGGCCGCCAAACATTACAAAGTAAACAAAACATGGATGCGTATTAATGGAATCTTTGAAGATGACGTTGATACTGAGAACGACGAAGAATATGATGGATAGTTTATACGAAAAGTTTAAAGCCGGTTATAAGAACGGATATTTCGTCAAAGTTGGCAANAAAGCTCATAATATGTTTATAGGCATGGACGAAGAGGGTCGTTTTTGCTTTGAGTTTCGCGGTTCGTTCACACCGGTAAAACTTATAGGTTCAAAACCTTTAGCAGTGAACCAATATAAGGATAAAGAAACCTCATATATACTTCGTTTTTCTCTCGAACAAGATGAATTACTTGGTTGTTTTGCTGCGTTCGGAGAGGATTTGATTTCTACGGCTAAGGATATAACAGATGAAAATTTAATCTATCATATTTTATCTGATAGATTCTATGTATGGAAAAAGCTTTTTAAATCGGATATAAGCCGTTTGACTGTGCCGGAAATCATGGGATTAATTGGAGAACTTTTATTCCTTGAAGAAAAAGCCATTCCAAAGTGGGGTGAAACTATAGCACTCGACAGTTGGATGGGCCCGGAGAAAACTCATAAAGACTTTTCATGCGACAACGAATGGTTTGAAATTAAGACGATTAATAGTGGCAAAGAAACTGTTCGTATCTCATCTATTGAACAATTGGATAGCGATATGCCAGGTGGTCTTTATGTCTATAGCTTTGAAAAGATGAGCCCCTCTTATGATGGTCTGATTATTAATAAATTAATTAGGAACCTACTTGACTCTCTTGGTACTCACCAAAAGGACATATTTCTAAACAAATTGGCTTATTTCGGATTTGATTTTTCTCCGGAATATGACAACCTCGTTTTTAGGAAAGTTGATGAAAATTGCTACTTAGTTGACTCAGATTTTCCTCGTCTAAAACGCAACCNTCTCCCACTTGNTATTNCCAAGTGTCAATATGACATTATATTAACTGAAATCGAATCCTTTAAATCTTCTCTCTAACGAATGGAACTATCCGAATACAGGTCAGAGTTTATCGATGAATTAAGATTTAATGCGGAGCACGATGGCTCCGAGCCAGAATCTCAATTCATTAACTGGATGTTGGAAAAACTCGAAGATATAGGTGAATTAAATGATCCATATCCAGTTTCAATAGTAATGAAAGGACGCAGAGGCCGTAAAATGGCTTTTGATGCCTATTCTTATGATGAAGCAGATAATTCACTGATACTTATTTCGAGTTACTTCTCCAATACTCGTGACAACGCTCCAACATTAACGAATACTCAGATTGAGGATATGTATAAGCACATGGTCAATTTTGTTGATGAAGCTGTAAACGGACACATGAGCGATTACTGCGACGACTCTGATGATGCTATTACTATTGCAAAAGAATTTGCAAAAAAAATAGGAACAGGAATGTTAAATACTGAAATAAATCGTTTCAAGTTTTATATCATTTCTGATGCAGTTCGCAGCACACAAGTAAAAAGCATTGAAAGGGAAAACTTCTTGGATCGCCCGGTTGAAATATGTCTGTGGACTATTGACCGCATATTCCAAACATTTGCCTCTAATTCAAGCGAAATAATTAAAATTGATACAGCTGACTTTAATTGTCCTGGAATCCCATGCTTGAAAGCGGATATAGGACAAAATGCTGATTATGATGCATATTTGGGCATTGTACCTGGTCAGTTCCTTGCCGACATATACCTTAAATACGGAAGTAAGCTTCTACAAGGAAACGTGCGTGCTTTTCTTAGCGTGAGAGGAAAGGTCAACAAGGGTATTCGAGACACTATTATGAATCGCCCGCGCAACTTCTTCACATACAATAACGGCATAGCAGTAGTAGCTCGTTCAGTTACATTCTCAAAGGATGGTAGCAAAATTATTAGTTTCTCCGATCCTCAAATTATTAATGGAGGTCAAACGACTGCGTCTCTCGCTAATGCGGTGATAAAAAAAGAGGACAAAAATGGAATGGGAGCAATCTTTGTCCCGATGAAACTTACTGTTCTCAATGTTGAAGATGAAATGACGGAGGAACAGACGGAACGGTATAACGAAATTACAAAAACAATTTCGCAATGTGCAAATAGTCAAAATGCTGTCTCTGAAGCAGACTTCTTTTCTAATCATCCTTTCCATGTCCTTATGGAAAAATTGTCCCATAAAGTCATGGCACCACCTGTTGATGGTAAGCCATATCAAACAATATGGTTCTACGAAAGGTCGCGTGGTAAGTGGGAGCAAGAGCAGATGAAAATGAGTACTGCTGAACGTAAACGTTTTGGAGAGATGAATCCCAAAACACAAGTTATCAAAAAAGAAAAACTCGCAAAATGCTTGAACGCGGTACGAATGAATCCGCACCAGGTTTGCCAGAGTTCTGCTATAAACTTCAGTAAGTTTGCAACTTACATTGAAAATATATATACGACATCAAGAGATTCTATAAATGAAGAATTCTTCAAGAAGGGTGTTTGCTCAGTTATACTTTTTGATCAACTAGACAAGATTATAGGTAAAGCTGATTGGTATCCAAAAGGCGGTAATAAGGCCCAAATCGTCCCATACACAATCGCCAAACTCTTTACGTTGCTACCTAAAGGTATGGATATAGATTGGCGTGCTATATGGCAAAAACAACGTATAACTTCTGAAATGGCAGAGGAGTTGGAAAGATTGGCATACTTTACACATAAGCATCTTGAAAAAGAGGCAAAAGGTGGACTTGTCCGTTCTATGTGTCGTGTAGAGGCAACATGGTCAAACTTCCGCAAAGTTCCTTACGAGCTTTCTGACAACTTTTTAAAATCACTTGTTTCAAGTGAAATTCGCAAAAGTGACGAAGCGAGTGCAAAACGAGCCCATAAATTCAATTCTGAAATAGATGCGTCTGTAGAAATCTTCTCTCTCGGAACCGATTATTGGATGAAAGTATATAATGAACTTCTTAAAGAAAGTGTACTTTCTTTTGGAGAGCTCGAGTTCATTAAAGGAATTGTAAGCTCTATTAAGAGGACCAGTTTGCCATCAGCTACGCAATGCAAAAGGCTTATACGCATAATCAACAAAGCCGAAGACAAAGGATACATAATGCCGCAATAATGTGCATATGGCCAAAGAACGATTTTATTACGGTTCAACGATAGAGGAGTTCGTCTCATTATCTAACGATGAGATTATCGGTAGGCTCGCCATGGCTTCGCCACACAGCGATAATCCCGAAACAAAGGCTTCCTGGCTCGAAGAAATTGAGACCATGAAAAAACCTTTGTCGAAATATTGTGGCCGAGGTTCAATCTTTATGGAATACAATATTCCGAGAATGGGCCGACGTGCGGATGTTATACTGTTGATTGAAGGCATCATCTTTGTTCTTGAATTCAAGACATTAGGAAGTAAGTTCTCTTA
>WFLX010240026.1_pt1 | contig 13072 bp, 15 predicted proteins | sample 4967041 | NCBI WGS metagenome assembly WFLX01 (sample SAMN12857096, study PRJNA449069) | gut metagenome | isolation source: stool from male and female vole | host: Microtus ochrogaster | place: USA:Florida | collected 2017
CAGTTGGGCTTTGCGTCATTCGATAACCCAGCTCCGATGAAAAGAAATCCTTGAGGAAACAATTCGCGAACGCTTTATCGAGCGTGTTGACGAAAGGCTTTCTTTTCATCGGAGCGGACGTTTTACATACGCATACCCCATCTAAATAAAAAATTGCCCCAAAAATGCTCATCGCACTTTTCACCCGCCAGTCACTTATACCTATCCTTTCAGCCCTCTCGACTGCCGGTCCATATCCTCCACCACAATATCGTATATTTCACCGATGGAGGCACAGTATTCTAATACCTTCCATGGCTCATTGGTGTGAAAATGGATTTTGATGAGCTCCTCATCTCCTACTGCAAGCAGACAATCTCCTTTAAAGTTCTCCGTGAAATAATCGGAGATCACATCCTCATCAAGATCTTCCCCTTCAATTAATAGCTGCGTGTCATACTTAAATTCCAACATAATGATTTCTCCTTTCCTGTTTGCTTTGTTTTCAATTTGTATTATCTTTTGTTTCTTCCACGTCTGCGTTTTTTCTTATATCCCGCAAACTGTATGTTCAATTCCCTGTTTTCCTCTTCGGCCTTCCGAAGAACCGATTCTACCCTCAAATAGTAGCTTTGCGCTTCACCTCTGTGCAAAATGATCAATTTTGCATCTGAAAGTTCACACATACATTCATAAAGCGCATCCAGATTTTTCCCATAATACTCCGGAAATTCCAACTTTTCCTGCAAATAAGCATGTGCGGATTCTTTTGTATCCATACATCGTGCATCTAAAACGACATTCACAGTCTATTCCTCCCCATATAAAAGTTCAAAAGTATTATAATGATCTTCCGTATAATAGATCAGTCCGTCATTGGAAAACACAAGACGTTTTGCCCCCCGATACCCGCCGTCACTGTCAATATCACACTCATGGTATTCTCTGCCTTTCTTTTCTGGGAGATTTCCCTCGAAATTCCCGAAATAATCACCGCCGATACTCTTTCCGGGCGCAACCTCTGCCAAGTTTCCCTCACTGCTCACCCAGCCAAGGGCTTTTGCTTCTTTCTTGGTGATAAAGTTGTCCGGCAAATGCCCATAAAGATATATATACTCGGCCACCTCGTCCTTGGAAGTATATGTGCCATCCTCCCGGATTTCCGATTCTTCCGATGTCTCTGCTTCAAAACTGTCTGCTTCTGTTTCTCCTTGCGTCTCCACCTTCAGGTCTTCGGATTCCGCTTCTTCTATCGTATCTGCTTCGGGACTTTCGGATTCTGCTTCTTCCATCACCTCTGCTTTAGGACTTTCGACTTCCGTTTCTTCTATCGATTCTGCTTCAATGCTTTCTGCTTCCTGACTTTGGGATTCTTGTATCGTTTCCTGCGGTGTCACTGCTTCTTTGGTGCATCCGGCCATCAGCCCTGCTGCCAAGAGAAATGCTCCCAGCAGGTATCTCCATCTTCTCCTCATGTTTCTCCACCTCCTCTACTCACAAAATGCGATCATTATATCCGGATTGTTTTCTATTGATATCAGGATATATTTTCATCATTAATGTCCCCGCAAATCTGATTGTGTGAATGCTTCATAATAATTACCAACTACAAAATATCCGCTGTTCTGCTCCTCATAAGAAGAGTCTGAAAGTGCAGAAAACCTCAGCGAAGCAAGAAACGGGTCTTCCATACATTCCGAAATGGTGTGCATCGCATAATTTTTAAAATGACTGCCCAATTCTTCCTTAGAAAGGGTGGAATGTATTAACATCCCTGCCCAGATCGCTGTGTGGTTCCCGGTACCGCTGGTATTTCCCACAAACGATGTTGTTTCCACACACTCTGTTCCCGATGGCATATCCATTCTTAAAAACGATTTCTCAATTTGGCTTGCTTTTATGTCATTACACAATGCCCCGCCAATAAAATTATAAAATATCGCTGCAAATGGCAGGATTACTATCATCACTGCCAAAAACCTGGAAATTTTTCTTTTCATCTTTACCCCCGTCCTGCAATCAGGATTTCTCTTCTGACTTTTTATCCCTTTTTGTGCCCCGCAGTCAGATCGTAGCTCATATCCAGCAACTGATAAACTGTCTCGTCCGGCGCTGTCCCATTTAATATAATTGATATCCAATGTGTCTTGTTCATATGATATGCCGGTGCAAATCCCGGCTGAGAAACCAGAAGCGAAACCATCTCCGGTTCACATTTTACATTCATAACATCAATAAGAGCATCTTCATTAAGCCCCACTCTATTCCCAGGAATATCCATAATGATTGCAAACCATTTTCCGTTATTTTCATGGCGCCAGACTTCATTGGTCGGTGTTTTCTCCCACAACCGTACAGAAGAAATCCCATAAATTTCCATGGTATATTTTAAAATGTCTTCACGCTTTACCATGATTTTTCCGCCTGCCCTTTCTTCGGATTATCAAAGTCACAATTCCCGCTATCCCCGCTGCTAGAGCAATCAGTAATTCCTGAATCGACTGCTTCTCAATCTCTTCCGGCGAATGCAGCGATAATTTCTGATTATCCATGCTGACCCATATTGTCCTCTCTCCCTCTGATACCCTATCGATCTCCTCCTGCATATGCCGGATATATTTAACCCCATCTGAGTACCAGACGACATCATAATTATACCTTGTCACAAACCTTCTGTGCCGAACGGCCTGTACTTCCTCCAGATTACAGATTTCTGCTTCTATTTCCCTGTAATTTTTCGCCCCTTCCGAACTTTTCGCATTCAGAACTGCTCCCAACAGAAATGCACCTGCAATAATAAAAAAACACCAATGCGGATATTTTCTAAATAATTCCCATATACCCATAGCAAAATTCCCTGCCCGTCAAATCACTCATCTTTAGTATTTTATCATTTCTCTTCTGCTTGGTAAACGAAATATTCACAGCTGCTCCATTTAGAACCTTACCCTGCATAGCCCAAATTCTCAAAATATTCAAACTCGGATATTCCGTCAATCATACGAACTTTCTGGGTTTCGTTATAATAGATTTCTCCGTATTCTCCACTATCTACGACTTGAAAATAATATATGTTCTCTTCCATGTTAATTCCGGTTACCACGATCTGTTCTCCCGCTTTCACCGCGGTCTCCATGCCTTCCAGCCTAACAGGGATATCCTTTATGACAATCAAATTCCATGCTGCCTTTACCTCATAAATTTCCTCAGCAGCAACCAGCTTTCCGTCTTCATCCCACTTAAAATCCATATATCCCATATGTGTCCCTAATGCATGTACAATAAGATTAATACCGATTCTCTCTGTTCCCCAAAAACTGTTATCGAAATAGGCTTCTATCTTTTCATCACACTTCTTAATTTCCCCGCCTGTTATCTCATATACACACATGGTATCCACACCTTCTCCAAGAACCACAAAGACCAAAAAAATGCCTCCATTCTCACGTCTGATTACATACGCGTCTCCAAATCTACCTACACCTGCTCTCTCGTTCATATCATCTATCGTAACATAGACAAATCCATCCCCTGTCTCATCAGACGTGATCTCCACAAGCTGTTCCAGCCCAAGCAGTCCTGCGATGTCTTCGCCTTCAGGAACCGCAGCGATCAGTTCTGTGTGAGGATTGGTATATTCTTCTCTGATATATTCGTAAAACAGACCATAAGGAAGAGTAATTTTCACTGCGCCTCCCGGGCCGGGCGTCATATAATTATAAATAATAACTATCCCCGCACCGTTTAAATACCAGTTGTCTGTCTGCTCTTCGCTAAAAGCGTCTTCCACATAATCTCTTACACTCTGCATATCGTTTCTATAATACTCGGTGAGCCAATCCATAATGTAATCTACCGCTTCCTTATAAAATCCCTCCTCATCCTGTAGAATATCTGTAAGCTCCAGTTTTCTGCCGTTTTGCACATCAAAAGTTACACCTGCATATACAGTATCCGCATATGCTTTAAAATACGCATTCGTATATTCCTCAAAGCTTACAACTGTTCTGTCACTTCTCATCAATTCGGCATTCTGCCAGTTGAAGCAGGTGTAGAAAGGATGGTATGAATCATTATCATTTTCTTCCTCAAAATCGGCATATATCTCCTGTGCATATTGGAGATGCCCCTCATGCTCCTTTTCATCAATTGGCGGAAAATATTCCGTCAAAGCCTCCTGCAGATTTTCAAATCCTTCATTTTCTACCGTGACAGTATCTTGAAATGCCTCATATAAAACAGTCTCCCCATCCTGTGCATACCATTCCCTGTTCTCAGTCATAATAGAAACAACCGGAGCTTTTCCCTCTGTGAGTTCTCCCCACGGTTTCGGGAAGGACTGCATTTCAAGGCTTGAAGCCTTAGCCTCCAAATCTTCTTGTCCTCCTGTTCCTTGAGGTTCTTCCAGCATTTCCTCCTGCAAATTTGTTTCAGACTGCATCTCTGAACTTTTGTTCCCGCATCCCGCACAAAAAATCGCGCTTAACGCAATCACTGCTATTATTCTTCTTACCTGATAAACTCGTTTTCCCATAAATACTCCTTATAGCCAAAGCCTTAAAACAATCTCTTCCTCATTCATCTGTCCGGTTTCCTTAAATCCAAATTTGTGATAAAGCGCCAGCGCATTTCGATTGCTTTCTTTTGTGGATAAGGTTATATCTTTAACTCCACATTCTTTAAAATAAGAAATGATTTCTTCCAATGCACGGCTTCCATATCCTCTGCCTTGCAATTTCTCATCAATCATAAATCTCCAAATCCAATATCTGTCATCAGGATCTTCAAATTCTTCGTCAAAAGCAAACATGGTAAATCCTACCATCTGATCATCGATATAAATTGCAAAGGCTCTTGCAACCTCTGGATTTTCTTTTGCCGTTTCAAGTGAATCCCTGTTTGATGCTATATACTCCTGCTGATCTGCCCTCACTGTCAAAGAACAGCACTCCTCCATGTTGGAAGAGGTTATTTCTCTTAACTCGACCATATTGTCTCCCTCTCGTGTCTATGAACAATTTTTGTAACTTTCTTATACCTGCAAAGCAGAAAACTCATGTAGGAATTTCATATAACCTGACTGCGGATTTTGCCTTGGGTTTCTTCGTCTCATAGGTGCTGTTATCTATCGTAATCAGATGAACATCACCCTTTCCTATGCAAATATATCTGATATCTCCCCTTAAGTGATGAGAAGAAAGAAGATTCATATCCAAATCAAACCGATAAATATATTTTCCGCACACCGCATAGAGGAAATCCTCTCCTTTGGCATTCTGATGAATAAACAGTCGATTTGCTGTTCCAAGCTCAGTCATTCCCGCCTTTATCTTCCGGGTTTTCAAATCAATTTTCAAATTACCATAATATACACAATCTGTTTTTTCGTGATAGGTATACTTCGCCCCTGAAATATTCGTTTTGATCTTAACCCTTCTTTTGATCTTTAAGTTCTGGTCAAAAAAACGAATATCACACAATATGTCGTAATGTTCCCACATAATCTGCAAACTAATATCGACAACACCATCCTGTATGGGAATCGGGATTCCCTGATATGCACTCCAATACGCTTTCCCGAAACTGGGATTTTTTTCATATTTATAAACTGCCGCGATGTCCTTTTCCTGAAAACCCTCTCCTGAGTTCTTAAACTCAAGCTTTCGCAGTTCCTTTCTATGGCTTTCCCCTTCCGCCTGTAAATACTCATATTTCCCCTGAACCACTGCACTAAATGCATAAACAGGCAGTATTTCCGGCAGATCATCTTCTCTCTTTTTATTGCCTGCTGGAATTTCCATCAGTTCTAACAGTTCCTCTTCGCACTCTCTTAAAGAATAGTTAACAGAATATCCTGTCTTTTCCTTCATAATACTAACACTGCCAAATTCATAGCGCATGGACAAATTTTTGGATCCTTCCGTGAAAATGTCTTCCGGATATTGGTAATCATGCACTTCATGCAGACCATCCTCACGAATTTCAAGGCAATGAATATGATTATACAGAAACTTTCCTGTTTCATCCGGATACACCATTTTCAATATTCCCGCCCGTGTATCGCATTGGTAAAACACTCCCGGAATTTCCTGAAGCAGAACCGCTCCCGTCTTATTTTCACTTTTTGTTCTACGTTTTTCTTCTTTTATCTCCTTAAGGAGATTTTCAGCATCCTTGTCCCACAGATCCTCTTCCGCCATTGCTTCATAGCTATTGTAAAAGAGTTTCACTCCAAAAAGCTTTGATAAAGAATGGATGCATTTCTCTGTTGACATTTCCTTTTTCGTCAGATAGCGGAATGCCGATATCTCTTCTGCAGTAAGCCCAACAGCTTCTGCCCACTTATTCACCCCCATGCAGCAAGATCGGTCACTTCCTGTTAGAAAATCCGCCGCTTTCTTTCCCGACATAAACAAACTCATTGCAAATTCATCATCATCAAAATAACGAACGGCTATTACAGGCACTTCCCTCTCTTTAGAGATTTTCCTGCCCAGTCCGCACAACTTATCCCATGCAAAATCATCAGAGCACTCTGTCACAGATACCCACTCAAGAGCTGTCTGCTGACAAACAACCTCTTCCAAAATTACATTGTTCGAAATATTCTTAAGCTTTTCTTTAATCTGCAAATTTATAAAAGACAGTCCCATAACGTTTTCCTTTCTGATCAATCCATTCTGAATTTTATGTTAAAGCATATTCCTTTAAATTACAATGAAAACAAAAATAGAGCTGCAATTCGGATTGGCGAAATCAGAGAGGGTATCTTTTCATAATTTCTCTGCAATGGTATAANAAACGCATAATTCAGCCCCTAATAGGAGCCNCGGATCATAAGTAAACAATTGATTGGCAAATCAGAGNTNTTAGGTTNTGTGGAAATGTCCANAGTGTGGAAAAGAATTCAAAAAAACAGCTCAATCACATTATTGCGGAGAAAAACCTAAAACAATTGAAGAATATATCTTTCGTCAGGATGCAGAAAAACAAAGCGATTTGCTTGCAATGAGGCAGGTTCTGCACGAAGCACTCCCTGAGGCTGAAGAACGTATATCCTGGAGCATGCCAACGTATTGGAAAGGTCATAATATACTTCATTTTGCCGCCTCTAAAAATCACATTGGCTTCTATCCGGGTTCGGAGGCGGTAACCTTTTTTCGGGATCAATTGAAAGATTATAAAACCGATAAAGGAACTATTNGCATTCCCTATGGTGCAGTTGACAAGGCATTGATTCATAAAATTGCCCGGTGGTGCCTCGAGACGGGAAATCATGCCTGATGAACACATTAGATTTGCGTAATATATGGAGCATTATAATAAAATGAATTGGATGGAAATTCTGACAAAAAGAATAAAGGCCAAAAGACAAATACTCTTTCAAAAAGATGATGAATTTATTCAGGAGCTTCTTTTATTAATAAATCAGCAATCCCGCCAAACTGTCATACTGTGGGCATTGGATTTGGCAGAGGAAACGGTATGTCTTCTGGAGCGGAAATACCCGGCGGATATCCGTGCCAGACAAGCCTTAGAAATGACAAAGCTATGGGCCTGTGGAGAAATAAAAATGCCTGCTGCCAAAAAAGCTATTTTAGCCTGCCACGCTGCTGCCAAAGAACTTTCTTCCTTGGAGGATATTGCTCACCATCATGCGGTGGGCCAGGCATGCGGGACTGTCCATGCAAACGGACATGCCATTGGCTATCCCATGTATGATTTGACATCTATTATAAGAAAATATGGTATAGAAAACTGTAAAGAACCTATTGAAAACAGAAAAGCATACTACATTGATAAATTGTTATATTGGAAAGAGCATCCTATGGAATTTCACGGAAGTTGGGCAAGTTTTTTACAATAGTATAAACCCTAAACAAATATCATGTTTTAACTTCTCAACAATTACTATTCGTTCCATGTACGTTGCTGTCTCCTTCCATTTTCTGTGCAATAAGCGTATCCATACAATGCTTATGCGGTACTCCCCCGCTGTTGCAGTCAAATATCGGCCTTAAAAAATTAACTTCAACCTTGTTGTATTTCACCTTCACCAGTAAATTGAATACTGAGTTGATTTTGTGTTGCAAGCTTTAGATAAAGCTGATAAAATGATATGTACAAAACGGATGTGCTTTTCATTCTGATATTCGGCGCATCTTCTAAGTTCTCCAAATGAGAACATTTTAAAATTCATGGCTTATCGCCAATTATTTCAATCAATTAAGCAACAGGACCTATATAGCCTTGTTTCACTATATCTTTTGGAGTCAGCAGCACTTCCTCATGCTCTCGAAACCGGCTTTAGGTTCGGAAGGAGAAGGTATGAAAAAGGAAAAACAAACAGCACCCCCAAACGAAGAGTCAAAATATTACGATGAAATTCCTCCGGAAATACTGGAAAATATGACGTCTGAGGTCAAACGGCAATATTTCCTTTGGGATGAAATGTTAAAAAGGCAGATTCAGCTATACCCTGAAATGCTGCTTCCATTAATCAAAGAAATATTTCGGAAAGAATATCCCGTCGAAACTAATATTAAAATGCTGTCTACCGAATATGTAGTAAGCAAAGTTTACGAGTATGGGGAAAAGCGAATTGAGTCAGTCCGTTCGGACCTGCTGATCCAGGTGGGAAGTAAAGACATGTACCATATGGAATGCCAAATGAAGCAGGGCGGGGATATAGCAATCAGGATGCTAGAATACGATATGAACATCGCATTGGCACATGGACTGGAATGGGTAGAACTTGCCCAAGCGGGTAATACTTATAAGCATAGGTTAAAGTTTCCGAAGTCTGCAATCCTGTATCTGGATAATACGAAAAACACACCTGATGCAGAAAGCTGTATCATAGTCTTCCCTGACGAAACAGAGTACGAGTATCGTATCCCCATCCTGAAAATACAGAAATATACGCCAGCGATGATAGAAGAAAAAAATCTGAACATTCTACTTCCGTTTCTTCCAATACGTTTCAAACGTAAGTTTGAATCCATCTTGAAAGCAAGGGATAATCCAATTCAATTTGAGAAAGCCCTTGAAAAAATGGAGGTCCTGAAAAAGGATTTGACAAAGCTGGTGGCTGATTGTATCATAATTATAAATCGTGAAGAAGAAAACGGAACATTGAGCAATTCCACAGGAACTGATATTGTGGAACTTATGGGAAAAACCTGCGATTATCTCTTTAGCAAGGAACCGGAGCTGCTTAGGGAGGTGCATGAAATTATGGAACCGGCAATTAAATTGTTTAGTGAAGAATTGAGAGAACAAAAAGATGCTGAATTTAGACTTTTCAGCGAAAAGCTGACTGAACAAAAAGATGCTGAATTTAAACTTGTTCAGGAAACGCTGGAAAAACAAATTGCAAAGCAACAAGATGAAATAGACCAGAAAAATATGCAATTGATCCAAAAAGATAAGCAATTAAATCAACATATCAGAAATTGTATTTTGCAGTGCAAAGCAGATGGAAAAACTAAGCTCCAAACAGAACAAATGCTTCAAATGATATTCTCATTGGATTCGAAGGCTGCAGGAGAAATTCTGGAAAATTTCTAAGCTATATTTGAACAAAAATAAAGGAATAAATAAAGACATGGATATCAAGAGAATTGATACATATGATGACATCCGATTTTCTAAATCGGTTCTTCTTCAACATGGTTGCTTCCTTGTGGATGAGGTTCCCTACGAGGTGGAAATCATCTCTGAAAGCGAAGCGGTGATTCGAGGGGCCGATCAAATGCTTTTCCCGATGGTTATTGATAAATTTCGCTTTTATACGCCGCACATTATCAGATTTTACGACAATGACAGGAATGTTATTAAAGTTTTCCCAAACATAAAGTTATTGAAAATTCCGTTGTATCATATTCAGCCGTCCCAGTTCTATGTTGACAAAGACAAAATTGCTGCAATTAGCAATTACATTCATGAAGCAGACGATATTGTGATTCAAGTCACACCCCATCAAAACGGATACATTTCGCTGGATGGACATACACGGCTACTCTACGCTGTCATGAAAGGCTGGAAATATGTTCGTGCTGTGGAAGAAACTTCCGCTGATTGGGTATATCGTTTCGTAGCGGAAGCACAGAAACGCAATATTCACACCCCCAAGGATATGATGCTGGTAAGCCATGAAGAATATGAAGAAAAATGGAACCGCTTCTGTGATGAGATATTTGCAGATACAGAGGAATAACAGCGGAATTTAAATGCTATATAAGACAGCTTATCCCGGTTGTACTTCAAATTGAACGTGACCTGCTTGCCTATATGATATGGAGGGCAAACAGGATTTCCCTTACTGCTTAGCCGGGTTTGAACATGTAATAATCCACGTATAACCAAAACGGTCCTTTGTGATAGAACCACAGCCAGCATCATCCGGCTCCGGATGTGGCTGTAATGGCGAAAGTACGGTTCCTCCTTCCGCTAACACAGACACAGTCTTTAATGCTTCCTCCTCTGAATCCATATGAACCATCAGTTTGATACCACCATTCTCGTCTGTTCTGTCAAAAGTATCGCCCGCTGCCATATGTGTATTGCCAAGCGCAAACTCCACATGCATTATTTTTCCGATTTGATCCGGTGTCACATCAAACGTATTCTCAGACCATCGGGACAGATAATAAATCTCCCCGCCAAATGCCTCAATATAGGTATTGACCGCCTCCTCGCAATTCCCATTGAATGACAAGTATGGAATCACTTTCATCTTCTCTTTTTCCATTTTACACTATCCTCCTATAAAATAAATCTGCCTTTGTTGTCAATTAACTATAATATTTTGATATTATGACATTCCAAAAATCAAATGCCCATCCGGGTCATATATACGAATCCCTCTTTGAAGCCAGGGAAATGCAGTGAGCGCTCCATAAATATTGATATTTATCAAAAAAACCTGCCGTAAACGGCAGGCTCCCTAATACTCTTGATTCATTTACGACATACCTACATATGCGTTCTCTATTACGGGAGAAAACCGTCAGCATCTACTTGCATCAGCTTTCGTGCTTATTTCAAATGCATATCCTTGATATGCATTTGGAAAGTATCTTTACTCCAAATAAGTATTCATTTTAGCAATGCCCTTTATGATGTCTGTTGCTTTTCTTACTACTATGATGCTTTCCATGGCGTCCATTATGATGCGCAGTTGTCCCGCTGTTTTGCGCTTTTTTTACACTGGAATCTGATTGAATCGGTTTCCCATGATCATGACAGTGATCGCAGATCCCATCCGCATCCTCGTCTACATAATGGTCACAGATGCCGTCTGCATTCTCATCCAAATAGCAATGGTTATCGCATATTCCATCATTATCCTCGTCTACGAAATCATGATCTCCACAAATACCATCACAATCTGTATCCATAAAGCATTCTCCAAGATTGCAGCCTCCGATGTGACATGTTTCCGGTGTTCCTGCAGCATCAACTGACATTGTTGAAGCAAACAACATCGTACAGACAAGTATGGCAGTCAGAACCTTTTTCATATACAAAACCTCCTAACGTTTAACCTCTGTTTTTTCATCATAGCATACTTCGTGTCGTATTTCCAGCCACTTCACAAATCACCTAAAATTTCATCTAAGAGTGCATTCCCATCCACAGACTTTTGTGAGAAAATAGCCCCTATTTCTCTACCTTATCGCTAATTAATATCTTCCTCAATAACTGCTTAACATCTTTCGAAAAAAGCAAGAAAGTCCCTATTATCACCCAGCTGATATAAATAAACATACCAATCCATATATTAATATAACCGCTGAGAAAACAGATTGATATTGTAAATAGAAAATATATCCATTCCGTATGAGCCATCTTATATTCGGGCAGGTCAATTTGACATAATATGAGCCATATAAATGCTGTCAAAAGTGTTGCCACTGCATACGCAATAACATCATTCCATAAATATCCGATCACTCCATTTAAGAAAAATGCTGTTATTGTAATGATGAGCATCTGTTTCAAATACTTTTTCTGAAAATTGAGCGCCTTATATAAATTTAAGTATACCGCATTTACCTCAATCAACACAAATTGTGTCATAAAAAGCGTTTTTATAATGGGAATCGCATATATATATTTCTCTAAATATGTCCGAATAATAAATTCCACCGGGAAAATGATTGCAACGATTGCCGCACCTACTACTAGCACGGTTTTTCGTAACATGGCAATCTCTTCATCCTTCAGTTTTTTACAAAAGAAATTGTATAAAGTTACTGAAAAAGCTGTTACAACAACATTAATCAATTTCAACATNGTAACCGCAAACGAATAATATGCAAAATCCGCAACGCTGTAAAAAATCTTTACAAACCACCTGTCTATGCTGGTGATCCATATACCCATAAAGTTTCCCAGCATAATGATGATGCCCAAATGAATATTCTCATTTAGGCGAACCCACATTTCTTTTAGGGAAATTTTATTACTAATGCCGGCAATCCTGTTTCTGTTCTCATAATAAATCCAGACGACGAAAGAGATAACTACCTGTATTCCTATATACCATAAGGAGATATCTGTCTTGATTATAAAAAGGAAAAACAGATTTAAAGTAAAGATTAATNTTNAGCTTAAATTCGTAANNTGTCTATANTNTTNAAANTCGCCTNTTGCCTGNTATAGGAATTTGAAAAAAAANACCATATTTATTGGCAAAATACTAATTGCCGCAAACAGCAAATTCGAATCACCTATAAGAAAAGCTATTAATACAATCGGCAATGTTATTCCGAACTGAAATAAGGATAATATTCTTTTCTCTTTTGCAAATTCTTCTGCGTCTATTGCTTCTATCGTCTTGCCACCATATTTAATATAAATACCATCAACATATCCAAGATGCAAAATGCCAATATATGAGGTGTATAAAAGAAATGTTTTTAGAACCGCATAGGATTCTACCGACAAAAATTTGGGTAATAGAAATCCATTNCCAATAGATANTACTAAATTTATAATATTAGCTAATATTACTTGTATTATTCCTTTGCTTAATTTCATTTTATTCTGTTCCAATGCGCATGTACTTCTTCCAATTACATTTTGT